>Ga0207896_1000231_pt1 | contig 12325 bp, 7 predicted proteins | sample LinPmetageLP36_FD_184049 | JGI IMG/M metagenome (GOLD analysis project Ga0207896, IMG submission 184049) | Marine viral communities from the Pacific Ocean - LP-36 (SPAdes) | ecosystem: Environmental > Aquatic > Marine > Oceanic | place: Pacific Ocean | collected 2010-06-15 | reverse complement strand
TAATACATACTCATTCATATAAGGATCGTATGCTCCAAGCTTTTGAGAAGTAAAAGATTTTGTAAATAAATCTCTAAAGAAGCTTCTCATTCCAGCCTCTGAAATAACAATTAATTGTTCGTTAGCTGCAGAACTACCTATAAGATGTATTACAGCGCTTCTTTTAGCGTCTGTAAAATATTTACTTTCACCCCATACAGCAAAACTTTCGGGATTATTACTAATACCATAGTTTTCAATTCTAGCTATTTGTTTACCAAGAACGGTAGGAACAGAAGTAAGTTGACCTCCACCTCCAGCATCTGTTAATAAATCTTTTCCTGCTAGCACATAAGATATCTTATCTTCTTGTAGTACAAGGATGTCATCTCTTCTAGCAAATAATATTTCTACATCACCAAATGTTTCTTCAAGTGGTTTAAAATTAGCTAAACCTAAATTAAATTCATTTAGTTTATTTGTGTTGGTTTCATCATTAAACACACCACTGTATGTTAAATCAGCAAACCTATGCGCTTTTTGAAACGTGGTATTGTTTGTAGTAAAAGTTCTGTTTCCTAAATTAAATTGTTTACCTGTTGAGGAATCTAATATTCTATAACTTTCAGCGCCATTTCCAAAAGAAAAACAATTATTAAAATTTGTTGAAATCGAGGCAGCAACTTTTTGAGTAAAATTTTGATTCACAACATTACCTAAATGCTGACCAATGCTATCAATTAAAAATGTTTGACTACCCTCATACCATAAATCAGGTAAAGCATCCTCTGGCGTGGTTTCAAAAATAATAGAATTGTCTCTTCTAAATACTGTAATGTTTACCCTAACAGTTGATGAACATTCCTCACTACTATTAGCACAAGCATTAGTTCCTGAAACCATAAAATAATAATTGTTAGTGCTCGTATCCTTGTAAAGCCTATAATAATTATTATCATTTAGTTCGGTTCTTTTAGTTGGACTATCAGTATCCCCACCAAAAGCTGTGGTAGCTAGCATTTCTGAATCATTTTGACTGTCACCTCCAGCTTGAGCTCCAGCTGCCGAAGCTACAGAATTTAAATAAATATTACCAATAGGGTTATTGCCAGTAAGACTAGTATCACTTGTAATGCAATTATTTTCAATTACTCCTTCAACATTTTCTCCATTAAAAAATTCTTCCCAGTTAGAATATGTTTCACTACATACAAATTCTTGAGTAAGAGTACTGTTTCTTGTCTCAGATGTTGATTTTGGTCCTCTACCATCCCTATTTTGTTCAATATTAAATACTACTCTTGAACCTACTGGTAAAGTATAATTACCGTTGGCAACTCCTTGAACTGAAGTATCAAAAAGAGGATAGGACATAAAAGGAAAACGGTGATTTTCAATAGATATAGCTGGGTCTTTTTTTACATCTATAATATTTGCCGATGTCATTGTTGCACCAAAAGATATGTTATTCATTTTCATATAAACACCACCTGGGACAGGTAAAGATACACTAGGGTCATCTGGATCTTTTGGGTCTATAAAAGGATTATCTCCACCAATTTGAGCTTTTAATTCTAAAACTGTAGCTGTAGTGCAAACATTTAAAGGTCCTGTCGAATCTCTTTTTACAATTAAAACATCACCTTCGTTAACCTTTTTTATATTATCCCCTTCTAATAAAAAGAAAACATTATTTGTGCTTGGCGCTTCAAAGTAAATAGAGCTGTAAATTACTTCATAATTTTCTTTATCAGCTTTTATACAGAATTTATAACGTGTAGCCCACGCAGGAGCTATTTGATTTGGAGGAATTGATATGTTTATTGTGTTTTTGGATACCGATGAAGAACACGGAAAATTGACTGTATTTAAATTACTAACCAAAGCTGTAGAAGCTCTGTTGAAATTATCCATATAAATCATTCCAATTTCATACCCCCTATTACTATGCAAACTAGATGTGTTTGCTACTCTTTGTAAAGTTACGTTTGCAGTAATAAATTTATAATACTCAACAGGCGTATTAGTTCCACCATTTTCTAAATACTGAGCTGATAGTATTTGCATTTGAAGCTGGTTTATGTCGCCAGGCACTTGTGTTATTTTAATTCCCTGTCCAATACTAGGTGGGGCAGACGTTGGAGTCTCTATACCCGTTTGATTTAAATCATATTGTGGAGAAATTAACTGCCCTTCTAACGCATTATTAATTAAATCAGTTAAGGTTGTGCCTAAGCCAGATTGAGCATTAGCTACGGTTTGTATGCTTGGGCTTGGATTGTTTATTGTTATACCAAATTTAGCTTTAAAATCAGCCGACCCAATTAAACCTTCTAACGGATTAGCAGCTGAAGTCCCAGTTGTAAAATCCTGAGTAAGTATATACCTAAAGCCTATATCCGTAACAGGAGTAGTACCACTTGGAGTTGTAGCCCCCTCCCACTGAGCATGAGTAAATTCAAAATTAATTGATATTTCTGCGCCTATAATTAAATCTTGAGTACTGCCATTAAAGTCCATAATCAATTTACTATCTAGCGGGCTTACATTGGCAGGTGGCGTTAAGAAAGCAGTGTATGTGCTTTGTGCAAAAGACGTGGGAATAGTTGATCTATTAATCAAAGCACTAGACCCTGTAGCTATATAACTTAGTGTTGTAGGTCTATTAGCTGCGTCTTTTAAATCGTATCCTTCAAAATAATTACCGTACACTAACCTATTGGCCATTAAAGTTTGAGCTTTAGCTAAAGTAGGAACATTGTCATAAAGACGAAGTATTTCTGCTTCTGGTAAAATTGAAAATATTTTAGCTACATCAAATGTAATGGTAGCTGCTGAGTTATTATCATTAATTCCTAATTCTGCTTTATCTAATCTTTCAATAACCTTTATCGTAGGGTCATTGGCTTCTTTAAATAAAATATCAATTCCTTTTACTAAAAAACCTCCCGTATTATATGTTACTATAGCTGCATTAAATTCATTTGACATGCCTGAGTTAGTAACATTTGAAGGGTCAAAACTAAAAGCTGATGGCAAAAAAGCAGGTTGACTAAATTGAGATGTAGCGGAATACTCAGCATTGCTGTATCTATACCTATACCCAAAACATATAAATTTATCACTAATGTAATTTTCTGTTTCGTTTGCATTAATTAATCGTACTGAAGGCGAAGTAAGGGGTGGTTGTTTTATTACCTGAATCTCTCTTGAATCAAATTGATCTATATTGTTTACTGGATTAGGATAGTTTCTGTCTACATTAATAACCCTAGGAGGATTAATGTTGTCGGTGAAAAATAATAAATTATCAATTTTATTTATTCCAGTAATTAAAAAGTTAGAATTAAAGTTAAGTGTTGTTTGCGCTCCTATACCATTATCAATACTTATTACGTGATAATTGACTCCTCCTGTTTGTACATTAAATGAAACTATTAAATCTAATCTTCCTGTCGCTCCTAAAGTAAATGCGGAGTCGTGTATAAACCAATAAATAGTTGCGTTTGCACTATCATCAAAAGCTCCAATACATCTAGCAGAAGAGCTTAATGGAACTCCGTTAATATAAACTAGCTGAGTTAGCTTTGTATTACCTTTTGAATTTTCAACGGAACCAACCTCTGATTGCTCAGTAGACCCTAACCTTACATTTAAAGCATTTATGTATTCACCATTAGGTAAAAGCCTTTCGTCAAGGCTTTTATTCATACGGCCCGCTATAAAATTTCTTTGAACGTTTGCCATTTTATTTTATCCACTTGTCTTCACCTCTCATATTCATAAGCAATCTACTTGGGTGAATATTGCTCAATCTTATTTTTGCATTTCTTAATAACGCTTGTTTATCTTTTTTTGCTCTGTTAATTATATACTCTTGTACACCAAATTTATTATTTAAAAGTGAATATTTGATGTAAGCATAAACATATTCTTCAAATAATTTATTAACGCTTACAGCAGAATCATCTCCATTCTCCATACCATCTGAGATGTATTGTAAAATACAACTTTTATTAGCCATAGTAGAGTCAAAATTTATCACTCCGGCTTTTTTATCAATTGTAAATGTAGGATTAAAATTAGCTGTTTCAGTATTTAAACCGAACCTAGCCCCAATAGTTCTGCTTAACATATCATCTTCACAACCTACACAATTACCATTAACATCTGCTTCATTGTTTTGATTTAAATAAATACTATTTAAGCTCCCATTAGTTCTTGATGTGTCAATCTCAGAAGTTTCAGTGTTAACATTATTAGCCGCATCATAAGTAAATGTAGATGATGCAGTTTGTATATAAGAAACAGCAGATTGCACTTGAATATTTTCTACCAATTCTCTTACCGTATTTCCCTCAAACATTGATAGCTTTACCCAATTCACAAAATCAGAAGGCAAAACAAATCTTAAATCATCATACACAGTAAGTTCTAAAGCTTTTATTTCTTTAAAAGCATCATAGTTTAATTCTTGTATTCCTCGTTTTGCATGAAACAATATTTTAAACCTATTAACATTATTAACCAATGCGTGGTTTCCAGCATACATTAATAAAAAGTTCGTCACTATATCGGTAAGTGAAACATACTGATAAGACCCCCAATTACTATCTGTAGGATTTACGCTATTGTTTGTATAATATTGTTTTTGATTTATATAAGCCATAATTATTTTTGTTGATCTTGTTGCGCTTCATTAGTTAATCCAAATTGAACCACGTCTGCTTCACGAATTGAAACCCCAGCGTATTGTAAAATTTTTGCCACTAAATCATTTGAATCATCTATAGGCAATTCAAAGTCTTGATAATCCGCAGCTGTTTGGTCAAACAAAGGTTCTCCATTGTAAAGTGTTATATATGTCCAATTAGGATCTTTTGGGTATCTTATATATTCTGCCTGAACATCTTGACCACTATTAATTGTAGTAGGAAAAATAGTCACCGTGTTTCCTTGTTGCGTATACGCAGGAAAGGTTGTGTTGGGTGCTGTAAGCAATGAATTGTTAAGTAAAGTTATTTTACCATTTGTTACTTTCTCAGCTTCTCCTAATAAATTACCAGCAGAAAAACACAATACTTTGTTTAACAAATAATAATCTGAACCTGTCGTTGAAACAGAAGGCAAAGAGTATATGCTTGTATTAAGGGTTTGTTGAGTTAAAAAAGCGGTCACAGAAAAAAAATCTATTACCTCTTCATATCCTAATTTTAAATTTGCATATCCCGTTCCTGACACTCTCGCATTCTCCTCATTAATTTGCTGATTATAATTAAAAAAATACTCATCAAACAAATCTAATTGCGCTTGTTTGGCAAACAAATTAAAATCACTAGGAGATATATATCCATAGTTATTTTTGTTTACAATTGCAAGCACAGTATTTCTTACTGAATTTATCATTTGAAAATCTTTACACAAAGATACATAAAATAAAAAAGCACCCTGATTTGGGCGCTTCTTCTTATTTTAGTACAATACTTAAACTAATTAAGCATTTACAATACTTGTTACAGCTTTAGGTAAAGCTAAAGAAAACATTGGGTTTGTCCAACTTGTAACTAAAGCACCTTCAGTGGCATTTAGGATAGCTGTGTAAACATCATGACCAACTTGTGCTGCAGTTGTTACTGTAGTTGCTGTTCCGTCTGCATACTTAATTACCACAGTTGTAGCAGTTGCAGTTGCAGTACCTATTGACTTTATTCCGTTAACACTAATTAACGCATTAGTAATAGGAGCGTTTGTAATTTTGATAAATTTTTCCATTTTATAAAAAGTTTTTAATGGGTTAAACAAGTTGTAAAGTTACGCATTTTTAGCTAATGCTTTTAAGTGTTTAAATACCTCTAATCCATCATCACTTTGAAAGTAAGATGTCATAATATACATAGGGTCTTCTCCGAATGGTATATTACACATTTTCTTTTTATTAGACGGAGTATTAAACCACACTTCTTTTTTGCTATTTCGTAATTGAATTAAGCTTTTATCTAAAAAATCCTGCACTGTAGCATTAAGCTTTAACATAGGGTCGTTTAATAATTGCATAAAACCTCCTGGGTTTTGTTTAGCAAATATTAATATATCACGTCTAAGCTCTGCCGTAGTTACTTTAGTAACATCTTGTTGAAATAAAACTCTAGCAACGTTCTCTACTTGAGCAACATCAAGCTGTCTAGCTTCAATAAGAGCATCTACTTCTAAGTTTAAATCCTCTACAATAACAGCAGCTTCTTTAGCTTTGTTAATCTCCACAAATATCCTTCCATTGCCTGGGTGATAGTGTAAAAACTTTTGCAGTACTTGATTATTTTTTGGAACAAACAAAAATCCATCTTCAAATATTACTGGCTCTATAATAGCGTTATCATCTTGCTCGTCTTGAAACGGACTGTTCTGATTTCTCGCATATCTTAAAGGTCTGTTAGTCCCTGTCTCATCATCAAAATGCAATAATGGAAACCTATTAGTGTGCCTTGAGGCTAAGATTAAAGATAAAGGTGCAACCTCTCTTTTAAGCTTATAAGATTTGTCAACAAATTTAGGTGATTGTTTTTTTGGTTTTGGTTGAGCCACTGGTTTCATCTCAGTTTTCTCAACTACTTCTGGGGTAGTATTTTCTTTTTTCATTTGATTTAATTTAATTTGATTATTTAAAAAAGGGGCGCATTGCTACGCCCCTAATATTTAATTACTAGTCTTGAAATAAGAAGAAGTTGTTTGCACCTAAAGTACATACAGCTCTCTCAGACAAGAAGTTTACTTGCATGTTGTCAATATCAGACGTTGCAGCACCACCGGCAGAACCAGTAATCCAAGTCTTATATCTTCTGTCTTCAGTTTCTGAAGCTCTATATCTAACATGTAAGAAAGGTCTCTTAGCGTTTTTACCAAGAATTTGGTCATAAACAGTTGTTGAACCAGCTGGAACTAGAAGACCATTAATCCTCCCTGATGTTGCTCCTGTTGGTAGTCCACCTCTCATTGTAGGGTCATTTAAGTATTTCCAGTCAGTCTTGTAGAAGTCGTAACCTCTTCTGAATCCTGTAAATCCTAAGTTTAAAGCCATTTCTTCGTCATTGTCAAATAGACCATAAGAAGTACCACCTGCTCCGTAAGAGTTTTGTGCAGCTAACATATCGTCAATGTCAAATCCAAATTGTCTGTTAAGGAAAATAACGTTCTCCTCAATAGATCCTTGCTTATCTAATCTACTGATTATAGAATCAAAGTCAGCTAGGGCTACTGGATTTCCACCATCCCAAACATTTCCTCTTAATCCTACTACGTAGAATATACCATCTGAACCAGCTCCTGTTTCTCCAACTCCTGCGTTAGTCCCTCCTAAGATTGCATCTGCTCCCGAACCTTGTTCTGCGGGTACAGCTTCAATCATAGCTGTTTCTAAAAAGTCATCGAATCTTAATCTAGTTTCGTGCTCAGACTTTAAGTACCATAGGTAACCAGTTGCACCATCTTCAGTAGTGATTTCAATCCAACCAATTTGAGCCATATCAGAACCAGATACTGTGTAAGTATCTTTAATGATAATAGGCTTGTTGTCGAATATGAAGTCATTAGCTTCTAATGAACCAACCATTCCTGCTGTTCCTTTTCTAAATTCTGAACCGTAAATGAATACTGTAACGTCAGAGTTACCAACTCCAGTACCTGCAGTTACTAAACCTGCTGCTTCGTAAAAGTCAGCTGTAAACTGTCCTCTTGCTCCACCGGCATTATTAACTGCACTTACCACAGCCTTATTAAGACCTGAACCATCGTTTTGAACAACTACAATAGTTTGTCCTACTCTGATTACTTGTTGAGCTGCTGCTGGGTCTAATACATCATTTACTTGAAATACAACTTGGTTAGCGCCTGCTGCAGCTGCTGTACCAACTTGTGTATATTTCGTGTGTAACCTACCTTGCTCTGCCCATTTGATAAGGTCTGAGTTTGTAGGCATTTCTGCTCCTACCATTCTAAGGAATGAGGAGATTGTTCTATTACCATATCTTTCGAATTCTTTTTCGTAAGTATCTGGTAAGTACTGATTCAACCAATTAAAATCTGCATTGGTTAAATAGTTTTGCGGTGTTGGAGTTCTCTCGGAACTCGGTGTTAAAGCAAACCCTGGGGTTGCTAATACTTGTCCTGCCATAATATTATTATTTTATTTATTTAAATTATTAACTTCTTTTTATACTCTTAATTTTTAGTCCACTGCTCGATGGCTGTGAAACTGATTTTACTTGAAGTCCTGATTTTGAAGAAACCTCTGGTGCGGTACGCTCACTCATGTTTATGTTTTTCGTTTTACGTATCACATCATCTGTTGCCTTCGATTTGCCTTGTTCATAAAAGAACTGAGCAAACTTCTCAGGGTTCATTGCAATTGCTAAAGAGCGGTGGTATCCTTCTGCGTCTTTTAAATAACCATTAGAATCCAAATATTTATTTACAAAATTAAGTGGAGTCTCTTGAGCTTTCTTAAGTTCAGAAGCACTGCCTGGAGTATAAACAACATCGTTATCACCTACATTGAATTTAAAACCTTTAAACTCGGTGCTAAAAATTTCATCGCTTTTTTTAACAAACCAGTTTCTTTTTTGATTTGCGTTCTCCTCTTGAGTTTTAGCAGACTCAAGATATTGCCTGTATTCAATTAGTTCATCATTGTTAGCATTGGCAGAACTTTCCCTTGACTCAAGGGGCTGTTTGTATATCTCTTGCTGTTGTCTGAGAAACTTTTTTGCTTTGGCAATTTCTTTTTTCTTTGCTAATTTAATCTTCTTAATTTCAGTTGGTTCATGAATTTCTTCATCAAAAATAAAATCTTCCATTAGAAGATCTATATCTTCAGAATCTAAACCTTCTTCTGTTATAGAATAATATTCTTTTAGCAAAGCATCTGGACTTAAATCAGAATAATCTTTTTGCAATTTTGCAAAATCATTAAACCCACGTCCAGTTTCTTTTTTATACTTTAGGTAAGCGGCAACGTCTTGAGGAAGCGGTTCGCTTTCCTCACGCTGACTAACTAATTCATCAATAGAATTAATTTCCTTACCGTATCTTTTTCCAATATATGAAAGAACTTCGTCTTCATTTAATTCAGGTTGAGCTTCTACCTGTGGAGGTTGTTCTTCAACTACCTCTTCAACAGGAGCTTCTACCTGTGTATTGTCTTCTTTAACCTCAACTTCAGTTTCTGTATCAACAGATTTAACCTGCATTGATTCTTGTTCAGTCTCTGACTCAAACTTCTCCTCATGCTTATTAAGGAGTTCTTGTTCTATTTGCTGAGTTGACTTTTCTTCAGCCGTTACTTCTCTTACTTTAATATCCATTTGATTTGATTTAATTTGATTACAAAGTTACGCAAAATTTAAACATATTATCTTGGTTCAAATTCAGACAAGTCAAAACCATCTAAACTATCCTCGTTAGATTCAAAGTTTTTTGGAGGTAAATTATTTTTTCTTTGAGTAATTAATTGAGATTGTTCAGTATTTTGCTGACTTATTCTATCACTCTTTGCCTGCTCCTTATCTGTTTCCCTTTGAGATAATTGAGATTGAGTCATGCCTTGGAGTTGTAGATTATAATTAAACTCTTGTTGCATTAACTGAGCTTTTAACTGAGCTTCAGTTTTTTGTTTTTCAATTTCAAAAGCAACGTCTGCCTGCCTGTACTGCATTTTAGCCTGCGTCTCAGCTTGTATTTTTTGCATAGCCACTTGAGCTGCAAGTTCTTGAGACTTTAATTGCTGTTGAGTTATCATCGCTTGTTTTTGCATTTCTCTTTGCTGATCTTGTTCTTGCTTGGATTTACGTTTTACTTTAAGTAATTGATTTGCAAGTTTTAGATTTCTAATTTCTCTTATATCTATTGCATCTTCAAGATTTATATCTCCTTTTGATAACGCCATTTGAATATTTTGCTCAAGCATAGCCTTCTGTTCTTCATCTGGAGACATTTCAATAAAAATTCCAAAGTCATATATATATAACTCAGATATATCTCCAAGTATACTAACATTGTATTTACCAATCTTATTTATAAAATCTTCTTTAAAGTCTGCGTATTCTAAAATATCCGCTACCCTGTACGTTAAAGCCTCAGCTAACGTTCTATATATGTAAAGACTTCCATCTAATATATGACGAGTAGCGGTATTAGAACTTAATGCTGCTAATTTTTGTACACCAACCAAAGCATCAGAGTTAACTCCACTACCGTCTCTCGCTTCGTTTAAGCCTGTTACAGCTCGAATCATATCTAAATAGTGATTTAGGTTTCCAATTAGCATAGACGCTTTAGAAGATCCTGAATTACTTGTTAGCTGCTGTATTGGTATTTTACCTTGATTGTAATCCCCTTCTTGCGTATAACTTCTACCAATTACACTACCTGTTTGAAAATAAAGTCTTAATGCGTCCTCTGGATTATACGCCGCTCCTGTACCTAAATCAACTTCATTTAAACCGTCTGCGTCAATATAAACACCATCAGGGACTGTTCGTGATATAACTTGTTGTAATTTTAAATGGGTCATCTGAATTAAATCAGCATACGGAATCATCCTTCTAACTAAAGACTCGATTACCCCTTTATACATTCTAGGTGCAACAGCTACGTAGTTTGGTATTGCATGCTGAGAAGCAGACTTGGGTCTTACCATATTCTTAGCAAGTTCCCATTTTAATATTATGTTCGTACCCATAACCATTACACCATCATACCAAACATCAATTGTTTTTTCTACTTTCTCAAAATTGTTTTCCTCCATCATTTCATCTGGTGGATTAAAATCATCATCTTTCTCTATCATACTCATGTTACCGTTGTCTTTAACTTTTTTCTTATAAACCATCTTCTTAGTGGTTTTATAATTAAAGTACATTAGCGTACAAGTATCACGAAAGAATATATCGTTCTCGTAAAACTGAGCTGTGTTAAAATAATTATACCAGCTTTGGCTATAACGAGATATTTTTTCCAAATCATCATTTGTTAGAGTCGGGTCAATCTTCATTAACTCCGCAATAGGAACTGTTTTAATTTCACCCCAATAAAAACAATCTTTAAAGTGAGGGTCTTCAGTATAGCTATAAACTATATTAGCAGGATCAACGTAAGATACTTTGACTCCTGAGCCAGGAAGAAACTCATGTTTAGCCACAGCCATACCTGTCACCATCATATCATAATCTAAACGCTTACGAATATCCACATAATGATTTTCAGAAAACATTGTATCAATTGCTTCTTCTTCTGCTATTTCTATTGCAGGTTTATAATTAAGGTTCATATAAAGAGACAACTCCTCATCACTTGAGGGTAATTCCTCTGGATTCATTATAAAAGGATCAAAGCCTGTGTTTTTTTGAACCACTTCAAGAACATCTTTAGCTGCCATTTGACCTTCAATCATTTGCTGGTACTTGCTCCTTTTAGATTGAGACAAAGCATCTTCTGCATACGCTTTAACTTTGAATAGCCTATCTGACATTCCATTTACTACTATATCCACAAACTTTGGAATAATAGGAACAGGTGTCCAGTCTAAATTTAAGTAAGACAAGTCTCCGTCTACTGCTAATTCGTTTTTGTATTTTGCAACTGATTGTTCGCCTCTTGCATATAGACGTAGTCTGTTAAAGTCTCTCCACTGACTATAGTATCGGCATCCATTAGAATCTTTACGAAACCATTCGTATTGAATGGCTTGTCCTATTTGTAACCCGAACTCATCGGTTGCTTTCTCAGCATCAGATACAAACTGACTAGGGAATCCTACTGATGAAATGTTTATGTTTACCTCTTTCATCTAATTAATTCACTTAATGTTCCTTTGTTATTATATGTTGCAAAGTTAAGACTTATTTTTGACTCTTTTTTCTGCGGTAGATATACGTGCTTTTGGTTTGCCATAATAGCTAACCCTGAGCTAATACTAGCATCGAACTTAGTTCTAGCGCTTATATCAAACCTAGCCCAATCTTCCAATGTTCTAGTAAAATACATACTCCCCATTTCATCTCCCGCTCTGTAGCCACCATCTAAATCTAAACCTACATATTTTTCTATGTGAGACTCTATAGCTGCAGCGTGAGATTGTTTTATATCCTCCGAAGTATTAGGTATTCCTCCTAGTTCTTTTTCTGTCTGAGATAATTTTGTATAATGCTTATCAGGCCTATTCATACTAAACCCTCTATACCCCCTGTTTTTAAAGTGATACAAAAGTCTAGGCTTGTTGTTCTCAACAAGTATAGGCATACCATAAAATACGCAAGCCATTAATACTTCCTCAAAAAATATCTCTGCTGTTTGT
>Ga0207896_1000229_pt1 | contig 12474 bp, 18 predicted proteins | sample LinPmetageLP36_FD_184049 | JGI IMG/M metagenome (GOLD analysis project Ga0207896, IMG submission 184049) | Marine viral communities from the Pacific Ocean - LP-36 (SPAdes) | ecosystem: Environmental > Aquatic > Marine > Oceanic | place: Pacific Ocean | collected 2010-06-15 | reverse complement strand
ACCATATAAAAAATATCAGTATACGATAAATGAATACATTTAAAGTTCGTAATAACAGATCTAAAAAACTACAAAAGAATACCAACAACAAACACCCAAATAGCCCAGTCATAATGGGTAAAAAAACATCGATCAGTCCTAATCAATTTCGGAATCACATGCGACGTAAAATTGCCCGAATGGATGGGTTAATGAAAATACAGAAACGCACCAATAACGCAAACACAAACATAAGTTCAAATAGCCCAGTGAGCCCGCGTCGCAAACCTACCACATCTGTGCGTAAACCAGTTAATCGTAAAAATATCCGAATTGCTGGGTTAATGATGAAAAAATCGGAACTTCAAAGAGAAATGAATATAATTAACGGTGCTATAAAAAAATTAAAGGCGTAAAAATTAAAATATCGTTTAATATAAAAATGCAAGCCGATAAACAATTCAGAAAAGCTTTGTCAACCATTCTTAACCAACTTCAAAAGGAAGGGAAAGCTCTCACGCGAACCCAAAAAAATATGTCAAACACACTCAGGAAATCGGCAAAAAATGTTAAAACTATGGTAACACCATTCAAAATGAAAAAAAAAGTATCACCAAAAAAGAAAACTTCCAAAAAATAAATACGTGTGTATAATAAATGGGTGGTAAAACAATTCGTTCAAATAAAACTCCCAAATCTATCTTACCACGTAAAGAAAATATAACTAAGATTGATCCAGAATCACGTAAACGTTCGATGACGAATATAAGGATAAACAGGATAAACAAAATGATTAATAGTTTTTTAAAGAACATAAAACCAAAAGCTAAAAAACAAAAGTCCAAAAAGTAAGTTAAATATTTAAAGAAACGCGTTTCATAATAAGTAATGAGCGACCCATATTACAATTTCTGTTTAGAAGAAATCAGGTTCTACACAGAAAAGATAAACGAAATTATAAAAGAAGGGCTTAAGGACCCCAAGGCATATTACGAAGATTCTAAAAGTGAATGGAAAAAAATATACCAAATGATACCTATTATGTATATGATAAATCAGATAGAACAGGATACCGAAACCAAAAAATAATGTAACTTATATTAATGAGTACGAGTAATAGTCGATCGGTACCATATCACAACGATGAGTACTATGCAAAATCCCCAGAAGTTAGATACAAAAACACGAGTGGAAGAAAGTCTCCACCAATAAAATACAGAAATTATGAAAAATACTACAACAACACAAATCCAGCTAAAAACTCTAACGAGTATCAGGGAAGATTTAAAGTTTCACCACCGTCTAGTCCATTTGGGTATGGGTCACCTTCACCTCGAAAAAGTAAAAGGGAACGTGAAGAAAATGAAAAATTAGAAGCAGCGAGAAAAAGAAATGAAAATAAAAGACGAAAAGAAGCTGCTGTTAAGAAAGCGAAAGAGGAAGCTGCTAAGAAATCAAAATCATTAGAACAACAACTCAAAAATGCAAAAACACTTTCAAATTTAAAAAAGGTATACAGGAAAGGTGCGTTAATAAAACACCCAAATAAAGGTGGTACAAAAAGTAACTTCCAAAAATGGAAAAATCTATTCAATACACGTAAAAATAGTATTAATTTAAAGTAACATATCTAATTTCTAACTCAATGTTTGGTGTTGGTGGGAAATTTATAAGGTACGAATGTTTTAACCCCGTAAGTTTCAAGTAATTTTGTGCTTGAGTTACCATTACGTCGGTCATATTCTTCACGGCTTTGAGTTCGAGAACGATTTCACCATCCAAAATCAAATCCGCGCGTAAATTACCTACATTGTGTCCCATAAAATCTATAGGAACTATTCTTTCCGTTTCGTATGGAATGTCGTTTTTTCGGAGTAAGACTTCAAATGCCTTATGATATACAGACTCGCTATAGCCGGGACCCAAGTTTTTGTATACAAGTTCGGCATACTCCTTTATTATCATTTATAATTTAAACAATTTACTCTTTAAATTATAATTTTTAAACCAAAATATCATCATCACTAATCGGTTTTGATGGATACCGAGTATATACTTTTTGAATACGTACCATCTCAATATAAGGAGAGACCCAGAATGGTCTGTAACGTTTAGGGTTGTTACACCCTGTGCATAACGGTACAATATAATCACCTTTATCATTTTCACACGTTACATGCGCCGATACTTCAAACCATCTTTTACAATCATAATTCGAGCATTTCTGCTTCTTCGACAATTTCTTTTTGAGCTGTTTTTTCTTATCACCGATTATATACAATGGATGTTTAGGGTTACCTGTACCAGGAGTATTTCGAATAACGGTATAACCGCCCTTGTCCGGTAAATACACGTCGCGACCGAGTTTAGCAGTTCGCTTAAGTTTTTTGTTTTTTACGATTTTTGTATGTGATCTTGTTTTTACCATTATTCTTAATTTAATTTAATGATATATTCAATATATCTTAGGTTTAAAATGCGTTTCAATTATACCGTAATTTTTAAGAAATTTTAAGAATTTTTAAGAATTTTTAATTCATATATATATTTTAAATAAATGTTTAAAACATTTATTTATTTCATTTAGTAATAGTAGTTTAAATATTGATTGAATAATATAAGTGTATATGTATATGTATATAAAATTGGTTTTCTTTTGTGTACCACGGAATTTGGGTCGAAAAAAAAGTACGAAAAAAAAGAGCTTTTTGAAAAAAAGGCAAATGTTTTAAATGTTGAGAATGTTGAGAATGTTGAGAATGTTGAGAATGTTGAGAATGTTGGGTAAAATCATTTTTTTCTCTATCAAAAAGGCATACAAAGTGTATCGTTTAGCCCGTCAGGGCTAAAATCCGTGAGACAGGTTTGAAAACCTTTGTGAAACCTTTAACATATTTTTTCTAACATTTTTCACTCTATAAAAAAGGTCAGAAAAAGACTTAAGTTGTATCGTCACATTCAGAATAATCAAAAATTAAAATGAATACGACTAATTTTGTTTCAAACCTTGTCCGAACAACTATACCTAACACAAACAAAGATTGTCACATTTGTGTAATTGTCACGTATGAAGAATGTAACGGTGGTATACCTGGACCAACCGAACATATCGAGATTACAGCTACACCAGTGATTTCGTATAATTATGTAGCTGCGTACGATAACAAAAATTCACGTATTCCGAATGGTGGTGGGTATATAGAACCTATATCTCTTTTTAACATGTTCAAGAATAACGTCATTCTCGGAGTTGATAAAAATTCAAAATATGTTGATATAGATATGAGTTACGTTTCACAATTGGATGGTACATTTTGGAACCAACACGATCTTTTTAGAACTATCGAATATTTTCACGACGAAATCCGAGAAAAATATAGGTATTCGGGAAGAATTACTGGTACACCTTGGTTACGTTCTGATTCGATAGATACTTCCGACAGTGAAAGTGAATATGAAATCAACCCTGCCATGTTATTACCAACACAAAATATCATGGAAATTCTGGACAAAAATTCAAATATCATACCCGAAGGTGACTATTTGAAACTCTGTAATGAGTTAACTAAAATTAGAAGAATTTAATAAATATATTAAAAAAATAAACGTAATATAAATTATATGAAATCACCCCTTAGATACCCCGGTGGTAAAACACGCGCATGTAAAATTTTGGATGATATCGTTACCGAAAAAAAGTTCGATACATCTCTCGTAATTTCACCTTTTTTCGGTGGTGGTTCATTTGAATTTTTCATGTCCACTAAGTATGGTTCAAAACTTATCGTAAACGATAAATTTAAACCACTCGTATCGTTTTGGAAATCTGTACAAATGTACAATAAAGAGCTTTGTTCTAAACTTACAGAAATTTTGGGTACCGTTTCAAAAGATATTTTTAGTACCATGCGAGATACCATAATGGACGAACCCGACACACTTTTACAGGGGTATAAATATTTTGTTATTAATAGATGTTCATTTAGTGGCGCTACACTTTCGGGTGGATTTTCGTTAGAATCGTCTAAAAAAAGGTTTACGGAAAGTTCAATACAGCGCATAAAAGATCTCAATTTAACCGATATAGAATTTTATAATTTAGATTTTGAAACTTTTTTAAAGGGTAAGAAAGGTTTTATATTTTTAGATCCACCGTATTATCTCAATGAAAATTCAAAATTGTATGGAAAAAATGGCGACATGCATGAAAATTTCGACCACGAAAAACTTTTTCGGGTTTTAAACAAAAGAAAAAACTGGATAATGACATATAATAATTGTGAGTACATCAAGGATTTGTATAAAAATTACGAAATCCGTGAAGTAAAATGGTCTTATGGGATGAACGCAAGTAAAGATTCATCTGAAATCGTCATCATAGGTTAGGTGGTAGACGTGTTCTATCATCGAGAGAGTATTCACTCGGTTTGAGTGTTCTAATATCTAAAGGTTGAAAGGCGGCTGTTACAGAAAATTGTGATTTAGTCTTGGAATGAATCTTCGCCCTTATGCGTATCTCTTGATCTATCTTAAACTCTGGAACTCCCAACTCGAGTGTATCTTCTCCTAAATGATACAACCCGAACCCTTTTATTTGTATGTACGCACAACCTTTATTCCTATAGAAATTTTGAATTTCGTGATCACCTACACTCAAATATACATCTTTATAATCGTGTTTAATTTCCAACCATTCCGCGTGTGTCATATCCTTATTGTTTAAAAACGGTGGTGGTTTAAATATCACTCTATCCATATACTTTTGAAAAAGTTCATTCGTCGGTACCCATAACCCTTCTTTCCATTTAAGTGTAGATTGTCCCCAATCTGGAGAATTTCCCGGTTTACACTCAATATGTCCATTTTGCGTATATATATCCGGATTATGTGAAGAACCACCGCCTTGTTTTACAATTTTAGAGCTATGTTTTATATTTTCGTAACATAGATTCTCGTATTGTTGACCATTTACGGAACAGATGGATCCTTTACGTTCTTTCACCACTTCCTCGCACACATAGTTTTCATTAAAGAGTTTATGTAATTTACCAATATCACATCTCATACGTCTCAATTCTCCTAATATACTATCCATAATTCTTTGATAATATTTGTTTCATTTCTCTAAATTATTAAACAGTTTTTCATACATAAAAAGGTTATGATTACGACGGTGGGACTAAAAAGGAATTTGATTTGTAATTACACTTCTATGAATATACTCATCACTATCGGAAATAAATTGGTTTTCATACTCACTCTCTATAGCTTTTACTAATTTTGAAATCCATTCCGTTTTATTTTTTGCGATCTGGCGGCACCATACATATTCTTGTGATATTCGAACAACGCGGTACCCGTTTTTATACGCAAGTTCTTCCTTGTATATATCAGTTTTATACGTTTCTTCGTATGAAACCCAATTACTAACCTGTTTGAAATGTTGTGGACCATCGACTTCGACTATTACTTTCTTATCATCTATAATTATATCATATCTATACTTAGTTTTAAACATTTTACGGTCCGATTTTTTACCAACATCGTATCCTTTATCTCTTAATGTTTCAAAAACGCGCGTTTCTGTTTTGTTAACACAAGACGAACACCATTGTCCATTAGTAACGTTATTAAGTTGTACATCAAAGTCGTGATCATTATCACACGTAAACCAGTATTTTTTACGTGCTGATTTAAAAACGTCCCGTGGCTTTACTTTACCGTTTTTTGTAGTGTGCCAATACGCTGCTCTTTCTTCATTTGAAGCAAAACTTTGTTCATATGAAGGTGTTTGGTGACAAGACGAACACCATCGTCCCTTAGTAACGTTATCAAGGGACATATCAAAGTCGTGATTATTATCACACGTAAACCAGTATTTTTTACCTGATGATTTAAAAACGTCCATTGGTTTTACTTTACCGTTTTTTGTAGCGTGCCAACACGCTGCTCTTTCTTCATTTGAAGCAAAACTTTGTTCATATGAAGGTGTTTGGTGACAAGACGAACACCAATGTCCATTAGTAACACTATTAAGTGGTATATAAAAGTCGTGATTATTATCACACGTAAACCAGTATTTTTTACGTGCTGATTTAAAAACGTCCCGCGGCTTTACAACACCGTTTTCTGTAGTGTGCCAATACGCTGCTCTTTCTTCATTTGAAGCAAAACTTCGGTCATATGGAGGTTGTTTTCGTACCATTGTTCTATAATTGATTTATTTTTCTAAACTATTAAAGAGAACAGGCGTGTCTTAGGTATATAATGACTACCTATAACCAAAAACCCTGTGAATTCAAATACAAAATTGACTCGTGTTCGAAAGTCGTTGACGGCGATACCGTTGACGTTCTTATCGATTTGGGGTTCGATGTACTCATTCGCCAACGCGTACGATTGCTCGGTATCGATACCGAAGAATCGCGAACGCGTGATTTGACCGAAAAGGTTTACGGGAAACACGCCAAGAAACAAATTCTTAAATGGGTGACAAAAGCTGTTGAATCCGATAAGGACGATTGTGAAATTGAATTACGGTGCCAGGAACGCGACTCGGTCGGTAAATACGGACGCGCACTCGGTGAACTTTGGGTATTTGAAGATGGTATCTGGACGAACGTGAACAAATGGATGTGTGAACAAGGCTACGCCGTACCATATATAGGACAAAATAAGGACGATGTTAAGGAACAACACATGGTGAATAGACGTATGTTATCCGATAGGGGTGAACTCATCATTGACGAAAATGGGACGTTTTTGTCGTCTTACTAAATTAATTAATTATATTTCACATACGGAACATGTTCTATATAATTAAATTTCCAAATTTTTTAAATCTTTTTTAGCATTATTAATCTTCAATTGATATGATTGTTTATTTTTATTAAAAAGTTCTTTTCTGTTTTTAATACTTGTATTTGATGCCCCATTTTTTTTCATTGCATTGATAGCCGTTTTCTCCGTACGGTCTAGAATATTTATATTTCCTTCATACCTGAATATCGCGCGTTTTAAATGATCAATTTTCCACTTGTTTATTTGGTTTAAATTTCTTGGTTTATTTTCTACAGTTTTAAAATTATTTAAAAGTCTTTTTGGTTTAACACGCTTTTTGCGTTCGTTAAGATTACACGAATTGGTATTACTCATTTATATTAATGAATATTTTAATTATATTTCACATACGGGACATGTTCTATATAATTAAAGTGTTGTGATATAAACCGGTCGTTCGGTTCTTAGTATAGATAAACCTACACGTAATATATTTTTAACTAAACGCGATTTTACTAGGATCGTTGTATGATCTATATACCTTTTTGAATTGTTTCTGTGTTTGTTTAGAACACTTTTAATTGAAAGTATTCGCGTTAACGATACTTTTTTACATGAGGTTGTATCTAATAAAATATAAACGTTTTTGTTTCGGGACCATACGTCATAAAAAAAGGAATCCATGTCATTTGGTGTTGTGGTATCCGTTATTTTGAATTTATGGGTTTCTTTCATAGTTTACTATATACTATAATCATTAAGTATTGTAATTCGCGAGTAATAAATATTGAGGTACGACGATTAGTAAGTTTACAACACTATCTGATAATTCGGCATATAACTTATCTTCATTGATTATAAACGCCATAATATAGAAGTATGTAGATAACATGAAATACATTTTACTTTCGTGATATATGTATATTATTGAATTGAAAATACCTATAACCGAAAATGAGTTTATATATCTCATATCGCGGGTATCGGTTAGAGGATTGGAAATACGTATTACCGAAATAGCGAGTAAATTAAAAAGTGTGTATAAGAATCTAATCCTATCATTCCATGCATAATGGAGTAGTACAAACCCAACGTGTACCAACGATCTGTACCTTTTGTATACTAATTGGCTTCTATACTTATTCGCATTAAATGCGTTGTATATATGGTACCTACACTTAAACGGACAGTGTAATATACACGCCACAGACGCGTAATTTAACGGGAATAATGATGAAACGAGCATGGGTATGAGTGACGTTACCGCCGAAAGGAGTTCTATATTCCGCGTGTATGTCATTTATATTTAAGTGTTTCACATCTTTAAATAATTAATATCCTCCTTCACCCGTGCCTACGAATATATCAACTCGCATGGACATGTGCTTGTTCCATGTTTCTGGGTAGATTCTAACGTATCTACCCTCCACGGGAGTTTCGAAAATCGCGTTAACCTGTGTACCTGAATCAGTATTTCCCGTGAATGCCTTACCACCATCAACATCTACCCATGTATCATGCACACCGTTGACCATGACCTTGTAAGTCTTGACCCATTGGTCTACGTTATATCTCCCTTTCATAGCGATACCCGAAATTTTACCAACCTTACCATTGTCGATCTGGTACCATTCACCAACTGTGTTATTCTTGGCTGACCAAGCCTGTGCAGGATCTAGACGCCCCCGACCATATCCCGTACCAATAGGATCATCATCATATACCGAAGAGGCACTACGCCGAGTTTCCGGTGTATCTTTAAGCACTCTAGCTGTATTCGCGCCTTCAGCTACATATTCAAAATCAGTACACTTAGACAAGTGGTTTTGTAAATAAGGTATATTATTTCCGCTTATATCCTTCATTGGAAGAGGTGCATTATCTTCATCCTTGATTAGATCATTGTAAAAAGATTCGAAATCTTTATCTTTGTTCCATGTACAATATTCGTCCCGTTTATAACTCGCACCACCACTACCAATCGTAAAAGTTTTGGTTGGGTCCATACAACTGGATTTCGTACAAAGATCCATACACACCTCTGCCTGTATCCGATCTATACCTGAACTAGTGTCGAATCCCCTTTTAGCCTTACAATACGCCCCGGATGCATCTGCAGCTGCACCACCCACTGGTCCACCCGAACCCGAACCCGAACCTTCTTCACACATCTTTTCTGGGTCTCTATATGGGTAGGTACACCCGAACGTCATATCGTCTACACCCGTTTCTCCATCATCTTTCAACTGATCAGCATCTGTAATTTCAACTTCGTCTTTACCGTAGAAGAAACACGTATTCCTTTTTGCTACTACAGTTTCGTGTTTTTCGTTATAGTGTCCCCACTGAGGGTACCCTAGTTCTTGTGCGTACCGTCTACAATCTTCTTGGGTCCCGAACCTTTGTTTTCCGCCGTACCAAGGTTCGCCCCATTTTTGGTAAGCAGAACCGGCGATGCGGGCGTCTGTATCGACACTCAATTTGATCGCATCTGTTATTTTGGGTCTACCACCAACGATTTCAACCCCGGATTTCAAATTCGCGAGTATATACTTTTCTTTCAAATACGTATCGACCTTCTCGCGGTCTATCGTATCTAAAGTTACATCGTAAACGAGTATTTCGTAAACGTTCCAATCACTTGGTTCTGGTCCCTCGACCGGCTGATATCCTACATTGATACCTATACTTTTTGGGTTATTAAGAAGTTTTTGTTCATCTGTATCGAAAGAGACTCCGGTGGTCCTTGATTTACCGTTGCTTCCAAAGTCGTTATGTTGGGCGGATATTCTAATCCATGGGCGTGTACCATGTACACTTTTATTGGGTAGTGGGGTTACCCACTCGCCATAGCGTGCCACACCCGTTCTTGTGTTGTGATGTCCGATGAACCAATTTTTATCTGCTTCACCACTTACAAATATACGATTTTGGTTTTCGGGACCCGCGTATCGTGCGACTGCAAAAAACGACCAGTTTTTGTTATCGAACTCTTGTGGTAACGTGAACCCATCATTCGTGGTCCCTTTAACAAATGCGCCTTTGAACCCTTCACCTTTCGATAGTGTACCTTTAATTTTATCGGCTGATATATGATTTGCTTTACCCGATAAATCTTCCCACTTATCGTTCTTTAGTGAAGTTGCATTATACCTACCAACAATATTAGACGGGCGTGGTAAAACGGCTATATTTGTTGCTTCACTTCGTATTTCTAGGGTAGTTCCATCAACTTTTTCCTTGGAAGTTACGTATAAACCTCCGGCTGCTACTATAGATGATAGACACATCATGAACATTATGAAAACAATAAATGTTGTTTTCCCTGAATCTTTAGCCATGGTTGATTCTTATTTATACTATATAAAAAAATTATGTGGTATATGGGTATTTGTGTACCCATAAATTGCATATCCATTTCTCACCAGACTCAACTGGTACTCCCCCGTGTAATGCTTTTTTTGATATACACTCGTAATTGTTGAGTGTATTGAAAAATAAGGAATCACCTTTTTTCAATTTATACGTCTTATTCAAGTTTGGAAAATTTGTACCACCTCCTTCATAATCGTCATTGAGTGCTATTATGAATGTATACATCCGTTTATTTTTATCATTTTGAAATGCATCTTGGTGTGGGTTATAAAATCCACCTTTTTTATACTTGAGAATTTGTAAATCTTCACAATTTTTTGATGGTCTATCTATTTTAGTTAAACACTTATCAATTAATTTTTTAACAACCTTATCTTCGCCTGGTTTAATCCATGCTGTTTCACTTTGTCTTACTTTTGTGTCTATATCTCTTTTCATTGATACGGTCGATGTCGATAACCTTTTACTTGCTATATTTTTAATGTGATCACACTCTTCGTGTGTTATCATATTTTCTATTATTATAGGTTTATGATATATGGGTATGATATACCATAATAAAAACAATAGAGCAAATAATATCAAAAATTTATTTGATTTATTCATTATTATTAGTATATACTGATACTTTTTATTCGATTAAATGGATATATTTTGGTAAAGTACAGTTATACCTGTTTCGTATTTGCGTGACAATTGAGTTCGAATACTTTACTAATTCCTTGACATCGTCCGAAATTTCAATGGATTTATCAATGACCCATTGGCGCATTAAGTCACTACACGCATTCGTGAACATTTCGTATATATCGCGTATATCATTTAATTTTTCAACTTGTTTATCTCGTCTTTGTAATTCTATTTTAAAATTGGTCTCGTCTATACTGTTCAACATATAAGCAATTCGTAAATGGTGATTATCTGCATCATATATTTCGGCGTATCTATACATTATATCTCTATCTATATGGTGTAATATAACACACAAGTCTAGTATATGTGTAGGTGCACGTTCGTGTTTCAATTCATTGAACGTGGGTCTTCCACCACATGGTATATCTGCATGTTCCCGTGATCTTTTCTGAAACTCGAAAAAGTGTGGATTATGTATTCTTCCTTTTTCTATATTTCCGGTTCTCCAATTAAACGCCGTATTACAACTCGTACACCACATTTGTAAACACCCGTCTATTTTGTGTATCATTGTTCCACATTTAGGACACGGTTTGGTATCTTTGTTTATTAGTTTTATAGTTTTAACTGTTTCTGGATTACACTTATGATTTTCATGTATTTTTTCGTTACATTTTTTACAGAAAACTTGTTTACATAACCCACATTTATAATCTTCATCTATAAATCCTCTACACTCTTCACTCGGACACATTCGAATGAAATTTCGTGGTGAATCTTCGGTTATATCACCGTATCTCAAAAGGTTCATTTCTTCTACGACTATATCGGTTTGATTTATGGTATTTTGTATAATAGTTTCGTAATATTGACTATTTCCCGTTCCTTCACGAATTGCTTCCATACATAAAACTCGGTTTTGTCTTATAATAGCTACTAATTCGTGGTATTTTTGTCTGAGTGTACGCATTTTATGAATTCTTTCGACGTGTGGTTGTGTTTCAGGCATACGTGCTTTTTCGCGTTCAAATAAAACACATTCACGGTGCTTTTTGTATACCGTGTTTCTAAACTTTTTAGTACAGAACGAGTCAACGAACCCTCGATTAATTTCGTTTTTACAATTCATACAGTGTGGGTTTTCATAACTTGATAATAAATACGTTTGAACACAATTTTTACATGATTCAAAATCACAAAAAGGACACGTTACTTTTTTGTGATTTATTTTATTATATTTTTCACAACACACGGTACATTCCATACTTAATAAAACAGCGGTTTTTTTCTTTAACTTTTGTATTAAAATGTATATTTATTATATATGATTTTAATTATACTTTTAATTTTAATTATAATTTTAATTTTAATAAATACTAAAAAACCGGTTCGAGAATTAAAATTGAAAAATCTATACAATGAAGAATATCATAGGTATAGAATGGGTGATGTATATATGTGGGGTAAAGGTCCAAATTATAACAAGGTAAAATACCATGAAGAAAACTTTCCAAATAGTATAGCTACAAAATACCTTAATTTATTGAAAAAGGGTGAAAGTAGTAACAAAGATAAATTTCTACAAGTTTTACATAACGAACCACAATTAGATACCATGCCTGAAGATAACAGTTTTGTTTTACACGTGCGCGTCGGTGACGTTTTTTGTAGACATAAGGGAAATTGGATGCGTAATAAACTAGGTGT
>Ga0207896_1000228_pt1 | contig 12548 bp, 26 predicted proteins | sample LinPmetageLP36_FD_184049 | JGI IMG/M metagenome (GOLD analysis project Ga0207896, IMG submission 184049) | Marine viral communities from the Pacific Ocean - LP-36 (SPAdes) | ecosystem: Environmental > Aquatic > Marine > Oceanic | place: Pacific Ocean | collected 2010-06-15 | reverse complement strand
TGAGGATTATGATTTAGATTATGAATCTAAAAATTATGGCAAAAACATTGCACCAATTACCCAAAAAGAGGTGTTGGAAATTAAAAAAATGATTCACAAAAGAATCGCTGGAATAACCAAATATCTTGGTTATGACAATTCAAACATGGGAGTGTAAATATGGAAAACAATATATTTTTATCCCCCTCTGATAAAGGGCTGGGGCTTGAGTGCATAGTGAATAGAAAAGATACTGTATATCTTGGAAATACGCCTGATGAGATAGCAAAAAAGCTATTTGATATAGATGTAGATACAGTTACTTATTCATCTTGTATGGAATTTGCTACTGAGTATGGATTCAAAAATGATGATGATGCAGAGAAAATATTTGATGCATCTTGGTCTAAGTATGAATCAATGCTCAAGAGCAAAAATGCTTTAGATCAATTCAATGAGATTCAATCAACAACAACAAGTGAGGTCAAATAATGATTAGTAAATTTTTAACTAGTGATGAGGTTGTCTCAGGGAAAAAAGTTGAGAAAGCCATAAGGCATATTGATGCATCATTCAAAAAATGGTGGGATAAAAACAATGAGGATTATTTCTTAAAACCTAGTGATGAGACAAATTCTTATTGCCTTAAAACTTCCTGTTTATCTACAGGTGAGCAGATGAAAAATCAGGTAACCATTTGTTTTGATGGTGGCTTTGTTTATGACTTCATCAATAGTTCATATTCTGAGTATGACGAGGACACAAATTATGAGTTCTTTGAGCAAGTATTTGGTCTAAAAGGTTATGAGTATGAGGATTATTCCTCATGGGCTATTACTGTTTATCTTTAATACTTAACCTATTCACAGAGGGGCTTTTTAGCCCCTCTTTTTATTGTCGCTGAATCAACAGCCTGAATGAGAATCCTGAATTAATGGGGTTCAAGAAACAATATTTATGGAGTGTAAATATGGATAAAGAATATAACTGTTCTCTGTGCAAACAGAAACAAAAAGGATGGGGCAATAACCCTTATCCACTATGTAATGCAGACGATAGCGAAAGCAGATGTTGTGATATTTGCAATATGTTATTAGTGTTACCAAAAAGATTTGAAAATATGCTTTTAGGGGGTAAATCGTGAGTGCGTATCTAGTATCACCTCAGCATATTACTGAGATCGTTAAGTGGGCTAAATGCCCACAACAAGGGGATTTGAGCCATGTATACAATCAGATCACTAGAAAAGAAATTGATTGTGATGCAGAGAGTTTGATAGAGATATTATCTTTAGCAAATATTAACAGCCTTGTAGCAAGGTATGGAGAAAAAGCAGAAGTTGATTTTGAATATGAGGGCTATGTAGATAAATGCAAAAGCATCCTCAAGTATTCTACAGATGGCGTTGCTGTTAGTTTGCTTAGTGGTGTAGGTAGCTGTGATCTAAATGCAGATGATATTTACAACATGGTCAGATGCCTTGAGTATCAGTCATGCGAAGTTAGTAATTGGATAGAAACAGATGCTTATTGGCTGTTAGTTTCAATACACAATAGTGCTGGTTCGAAAATGTCTAAAGATGCCAATATTCAATGGTCTTTTGATGGCTAACCTGAGTGTTCTGAGGAGTATTTGAAACAATACGAAATCACTTAATTGGGGGTATCCCCAGCCTTACAAAATCTTTTTTGTGAGGTGTGCATCAACACAAAAATTTTCATTATTTTATGGAGTAATTATGGAAAAAATATACGATTCAAATTCGCTAAAGGTGTATGCGAATAAAAACAAAAAACCTTTGATCGTTTCTAAAAAAGAAACTAACCCAGCCATGAAGATAGCTTTAGAACAAGCTATGGACAAGGCAATATATAGCTTGATAGCTAAGGAGTGTGCGAATGTATAAATCTAAAAGAAATAATTGGTACAACAGAGCCAAGCGTGAATGGAGAAAAAATAGTGATATGTATCTAACACAATTCTTTCTAATATTTTTTGTGGGTGCGTGGGCGTTCGCTGTAGTAATCATAGGAGTAAATTGATATGAGATATTTTGTTAAAAGTAAGCGTAAGCATGGCAGAACATTAAAAAATCCTGAGGATTTCAGATGGTTTAATGGCTACCCTGATCAGGCTGTGATGGGCTTAGTTAATGAGCCTCATGTAAAAACTAAGATAGATGCATTCAATGATTTTGCAGAGTGGTATGAAATATCTCAGGATGTAAATTTACCTATCAAAGATTTTGATATTCATATTGTTAAAGATGATGATCATCTTGATTTTCTGAGATATGACTAAGTATTAACTGATTAATATTTGTGGTTTGGCTAGTTTCCACCATCACTCCTTTTTTAAAACTAGCCACCTCTTAGCCTTGATTCTAAGGTGATCTTAAAAAACTTTTTTCAAAAGTTACAGGGGCTTTTATTTTTTTTATTTTTCTGAACCCTATAGGTGTAAGCCTCAACAATGATTGTCGTATGGAAATGGTATCCATGCTTGAATAAGAAACCTCGAAACAATCATATTCAATTTTATTAATGTTTCGCATATGGAGTGTAAAAAATATGAAAGGAAATCAGATGATGAAATCCCTTTCCACTCTCATATCTATACAACAGCCCACAATGGTGTGGGGTGGTGTTGGTGTTGGTAAATCAGAGATGATTCATTCAGTTGGAGAATCTCTAGGCTATCAGGTGAGAGATGTAAGGGTGGCGTTACTTGACCCTGTTGACTTGAGGGGCGTTCCCTCAGTTGAGGATGGAGTAACTAAATGGAATCCACCAATATTTTTACCTACAGAGGATGAGCCAAAGACTTTATTGTTTTTGGATGAGTTACCACATGGTAGCCCAAGCGTTCAAAACGCCTTGTTCCAGCTAGTTAAAGATAGGCAACTTGGAGAATACAAACTTCCTGATTCTACAGTAATTGTAGGTGCTGGAAATCGTATTCAAGATCGTGCTGGTGCTAATCGTGTGAATACTGCATTGGGAGATAGATTCATTCACTTGAATCTTGATGTCTGTGCAGATGAGTGGGTTGAGTGGGCTAAAAAGAGTAAGCGTGTAATCCCTGAGGTTATCGCATATATTCGCTATCGACCTGAGAATTTGTTTGTCTTTGATGCTAAGGCTCAAGTACAAGCAACGCCTCGATCATGGGAATATGCATCAAAAATAATGGCTACTAGCCCTGATTCAGATATTGAACAGGAATTATTAGCTGGAACTGTTGGAGAAGGTGTGAGTGCAGAATTGATTGGGTTCTTGAGAACCTGTAGATCATTGCCCTCAGTAGACCAAATTATCAATAACCCTGAGGCTATTGATCTTGAGAATGACCCAGCAGTTATGTATGCAGTATGTAGCATTATCGCTAGGAAAATGGATAAGAAAAACATAAGTAAATTTATGAAATTCTTAGAAACTTTGCCTGATGAGTTTGCTATTTTATGTATGAGTGATGCAGTCATTGGTAACCCTGATCTTAAAAAGACTAAGGCTTACATTGACTTTGATGTTAAGCATCAAGAACTCACTCTCTAAGGGTATGGGGGCTATATGCCCCTATATAAATATTAACCATTTAATACATAGGAGTAACTTATGGGAAAGTTAAATGAAAAGGCTATGCTTGTGAAAGTAGAGTTGAAAAAATGGGGTGGTACTAAAACTGATAAATCTTTAGCAGAAGAAATCAGCGATAACCATTCTACTGATTCAAGTCTATATTCTGTATCAAAAAAGCTAACTAAGAATGCTACCTTGAAAGCTATCAAGAAGATTGATGGTTTGATCAGGACTGATTGCATTTATTCAGGTGCTGGATACAGAGGCTTTTGCCATGCATGGGATAACAATGGAAACTATCTCTTACCTATTGATGCAAAAGATAAGTTTGAGAAAAGGTTTGCTGAGTACAGGGATGATCGTGAGAAATTGGTAAAACAATTCCTCTCTGAGTATCCCAATATTATTGATGATGCAAGGGTAGAGTTTGGCTCAACATTCAATGAAAGTGATTTTCCTCATCCAAGTGAGATTGAAGATTGTTTCTCGTGTGAGGTCATAAAGAACCCTGTTCCATCTACAGATGATATTCGTGTGAACCTATCCAAAGATGAGATTGATGAATTAAAAGCCAATGGCAAGGCTCAAGAGGATGCTAAGATCAAAGAGATTACAGGTTCTGTAATTGATAAGGTCAATGGCGTTCTTGGTCATTTCTCAGAGAAGATCAAAGCTGGAGAAACATTCAGAGATTCTACTTTAGATAAAGTGATTGATCTTTGTGATGTCTTACCAGCCTTGAATATTGATGGAGATGCAAAGATTCATCAAGCACATCAATCATTAATGGATGTATTTCACAATACAGATATTGATGCTAAAACTCTAAGAGAAGATAAGGACAAAGCGACTGAAGTTGCAGATGCCTCAGATAAAATCTTAGAGGAATTATCAGGATGGGTAGACTAATGGAAATCTATAAGCCCATGAAAAAAGCTAGGTCAGAACTACTAATCAAGCATCACTTTTTTGGCAAACTAGTGATGCATCTTGAGTTAGTGGAAACTGATCAAGTGGATACTATGGCTACAGATGGTTCTAAAATCTATTACAACAAGGATTTTTGCGACACTTTAACTCATCAAGAGATTGTTGGGGTTCAGGTGCATGAGGTTCTCCATGTAGTATTCAAGCATCATCTCAGGCGTGGCAAAAGAGACAAGCACTATTGGAATGTTGCTGGAGATTATGTAATCAATGCAGTTGCCAAAGAGGGTGGATTCATTTTACCTGAGGGTGCTTTGTTCAATCCTGATTATGCTGGAATGAGTACAGAAAAGATTTACAGCCTTATTTACAATGATGCTGAACTCAAAGAGCAACACGCTAATGCATTATGTACTGGAGAAGTTATTGATGCTGTGAATGAGCAAACAGGCAAGGAATTGACTGAGGTTGAGATCAAAGAACTTGAGCAAAAAGTAACCATTGAAGTAATACAGGCAGAGCAATCAGCTAAAAGTATTGGCAAAGGTGGTGATGCTTTCAAGAGCATGATTAATACTGTTAAAACTCAATCTGTTCCTTGGGATGAGGTCTTATGTGATCTTGTAGTATCTCAACATACTACTTCAGACTATAACTTCAACAGGGCTAATCGCAGATTCATATATAAAAATATGTATTTGCCTAGCGTAGAGACTAAACCTTTACTTACTTTGTGCTGGGGCTGGGATGTCTCAGGTTCAGTAGATGAAGATGAAACTGCTACATACACAGATATTATCAACACAGTAAATGCCACATTAAATGTAGGCAAGAATATTATTATTTATTGTGATAATCGTGTGAGAAAAGTTGATGTCTTTGAGCAAGGTGAGGAAGTAGAACTTGAATATTATCGTGGTGGTGGCACAGACTTTGAGCCTGTATTCAAATACATAGACAAAGAGTTAGACAATGAGATTGATTCTCTTGTTTACCTTACAGATGGCTATGGATATACAGATGAGAAGTATGAGCCTGATTACCCTGTATTCTGGGCTACCACAGGCACTTCCAATTACTTCAAGTTTGGAGAGGTTATTGAGGTTGATTAACAATAGTTGCTGGTCTATTCAAAACCAGCATTTATTAACTGGTTAATATTTAAAAGGAAAAAATATGAAACAAAAAAAAGCGTCTGTACCCAAGACATATCCTGAGAAATTTTTACAGGAAATGTTGCTGGGATATTTGAATGGTAAAAATAAACAAAAGAATTTGATTCTACCCAACGGCAAAAAGGGAAACATCATTTCTTATCTGGCTATGAATAAAAAAACTTTTAACAAAACTACAGGAGTAATTAAATGAATTTAGTTAAAGATGTTTTAGATCACTATGTTAGTGATGGTAATGAAAAGGTCATTGAGAATCTTGATCTATCAAAAATGGATTTGATTTATGAGGTCAAACAAGAGTTTGGAGATGGCTATGTCGTAGTTATGAGAACCCCTAAGTTTGATGTAGCAAAAGATAAAGTCTTGAGGCTTATCAATAAAGGAATTAAATCACACATGGTTGGTACGCCAACAGGAGAAAAATAATGACTATTAATTTTGGTGCAGAGGGTGATGGTGATAGCTGGTCTAACTATGGAAAGCCTCATCATACAAACATTAAAGAGGGCTTTTGTCCTGAGTGTAATGAGTATGGATATATAAAACAGATGGGTTGCTATTCATGTGAGTACAAATCAGATGAGGGAGAAGAATAATGTGGTGGGTATGGAAATTAATCGAATCGCTATTTATCTTATGGGTAATAGCTTTTTACATTTTAGTTATAAGGAGTTAAGCAATGAGTAGAAATACAGAACTTTTAGAAAGTGCAACAAAAAATATTATTGATATTTGCAATGACATCTACACACAAATAGATAGATCAACAAAAGACTTTGATGATATGAGTGATTGTGATTGGGAGTTAGTAAGACTATTTAACAAATTGGTACACGCCAATCAAAGAAATTTAGATGCTTTGTATCCTGATAGAAAAGCTGGGATACCTAAGTTTTTAAAAGTTAAGTATTCGTCTGAGATAGAGCCTTTTGGTTCAAATGTTAATGATGTAGATGTTTGGGTTGAAGATACTCACAATCAAGATGAGGTGCATGAACTGTAAGCTGAGATCGTTTCTAAGATGGGGGTATTTTAGGGTATGCATTACCCTTGACTACCCTTTAACTATTCAATGTGGCTCATTCCAGAGCCATGAAATTTAAAAAATGGAGTAAAAATGGACAAAAATCTACAAGTAGTAGTAAAAAATGTGTATGGCAATGATTTAATTTATCCAGCCTGTAATACCACAAAAATGATTACTGAATTAACAGGTACAAAAACTTTAGTGCCACATCAAATAAAGATTCTCAAGCAGAATGGATACAATCTTGAGATCATAACTGAGAGAACATCACTATGAGTGTAAGTAAAAGAAAAAAAGTAGAATACAAAAATGCTTTTGATACTCATGCAAGTCTAGGCTTTAAAAAGTATGCAGACTTTTCTAGGGTAAACAGCATGAATTATGATGATAAGTGGAATACATTTTGGTATAAGATTCCTCAACAACATCTGAGGTCATGTATAGATTTACATACATCTTATGATAGTTTGTATAAAACTTTTGGTGTGCCTATTAAAGTGAATGGCTTAGAATCTTATGATTGTAATACCCCTATGCCTTTTAGCTTACTAACAAGAGATAATGCTGTAGAGTATTCTAATATCTATTGGTTAATCTTTTTGAATGATAGATATGTTAAGAGAAAACCTGTATCTGATTTTGTCGTTATAGCCAATTATGGAGATAATGCACAATGTCAAAAAAAATTAGATGAATACTCCAGCAATCCTGATTTGAAATACAGATTAGATACTTATAAAGATAGATTGCCTCAGCCTTTTTCAATAAACAAAGTTAGCGAAACAATGGATTGGAAAATCTATCATGGTCTACATTGGGATAAAGAAAGCCCTTACTACAGAAGTGGTGAAAATGTATTAGATACCATTCAATATTATTTAGGAGAAAATAAATGAAAAATATAAATGTAGCTAAATTAAATGATGCAGAAGTAAGACTATTAAATAATTGTTTATGCATAGCAATAGAACACGAAACACTTGGTGATGGTAGTGGAATAAGTGATAAACAGGCTGTGCTAGGTAGAAGAATAGTTGCACTTGCTTTAAAACTAGGAATTGATACAGGTTGGGAAAGTAAATATATAAAAAGCAGAAATGAAATTATAAATGAAAATGGAGAAAATAAATGAATCACATTGATGCAAACTTTTCTTGGGGCAGTATCAAGGAAGAAACTGATGAAAATTTATTGAAAAAGTTATCTAGACCTCAGTTTCAAACAGATTATTATCAAAAAATAATCAAAGAAGAAATTAATTTACGAAATAAAAAATGGAGAAATAAAATGAACCAGCCAATTAAAGTAATAGTAGAAGTAGTCTTTGACAATTACCCTACAGAAAAAGAAATGAAAAGAACCATCAAAGATTATGTGGATTCAAAAGATTTCAAACCTGAGATGGAGTATGTGCATGAAGAAAAAATGTGAACACAGACACTTTGAATTTACCTCAGCAAAAGACATTGTTTGTGCTGAGTGTGGAGATAAAGTTTTACTTGAAGTACCTGAGGATGAAAGTCTTGAGGCTTTTTTTGAGATATTACACAAAGAGGATGATGGAACTTATACAGCTTTCCATAGAGGATATAGAGAGCAGATGAAGTTGTCCTTAAATTTAGATAGAACAATACATTAGGAGACATTATGTCAAAAGATTTTACTTTTAAAGAACCAAAACCAACAAAGAATTATGTAACTACTAGGATGCCTGATAATCTCAGGGCTAAGATTCAAGTGGTTGCAGACAAAGAGAGGAGAAGTTTATCCTCTCAGATTGTTTTCATGCTTGAACAACAGATTGAACAGCATGGGAACAGCAATCCTTAGAGTTATTACTCTTTGATATATACAAGTGATTGGATATTACATTTAGCCCCAATTTTAAAAGGTGTAAGTCTGATTGCTTGTTTATATTTTTCTCAAAACAAACAACATCAATAACAAGATTAGAAAGGAGAACCTGCTGTACGGAACTTTTAAAATATTTTGTGATTTGCTTTAGTACCAATGCTTTCATAGATTTATGTGATGAAAAGCTAGGTTGAGATTTGTTTTGAGGCATTGCATTTAGTTGCACAGAACTTGGAAATATCCCTGATCTTGATGCTACTTTCAAAACATATTCACCAGCTTGGTGCTGATCGCTATCTATTAACTTGTTAATATATAACCTATCAATCAATAGCTGGGTGTTATTCTTGCACCTTAGGTATCCATTACCCAAGTCTTGAATTTCACAATCATTCTTATCGTGAAAAAATTTATTACCTAAATCTGTAGCGTTAAAATGTCCAATCATAATTATCCACATCATCTATTGTCTGTTCTGAGTATACTCCTGTAGGACAATAATACTCAAGCCTAGCAATCCCTTGCTTACCTATCCACTTAAACCTACATTTCCAGACATGAATATCTACACTTGTTCCCTCACCTCTTTGAACTGTAATTCCCATATCAGCTTTTGCAAACCATGATGCTGAACCAGAGATTGAATAGCCTGTTGGTACAGGTATCTTTCCATTGGAATCAGGATACATTTTCGTGGGATGACTGATAAAAAATACATGGATGTCATGTGCTTTTGCGAACTGAGATACTTTAGTTAGCATATTAGAAATGCTATCAGTCTCGCTGGTAGACTTATCCATCTCAATATAATTGTAGGGATCAATGACTAATCCCCTACATCCCATTTGCCTTACAGCCCCTATACTTTTCTCAAGAATGCTATCAATCGTAGCTGATTCACCATTGGTGTAATCAATAAACATAAAGTGTTCCTCGATAAACCTCAAAGCATTATCCCTTTCATCCTCATTCATTCTTTTGGTAGCCCCTGAGAAGAATGGTTTATCCACATACTTTTCTACCATCTTTGCTATGTGAAAGTCAGGTGGATTCTCGAAAGAACAAACAGCAAACTTCCATCCTTCTTTTTTAGCTAGGTTCATCATTATCATATCTATGAACTCAGACTTGCCTGAACTTGGTATCCCTGTAACTACAGAAAGTTGTCCACCAGCTACAGTAAATAACTCATCCACATTTTTAAAGCCTGTTGATGCACCACTCATAAATCCTTTATCGTATAAATCAATCACAGAGTTTTCGTAGTGTGTGCTGTTGTATAAGGCAGACAATGGATAAGGTTCAGCGTTAGCAATACATTCAACAAGAACCTCTTTACCATGCTCTAGTAATGTTTGATTGGCATCTTTGCATCCCTCAGGTAAGTTAGCAATCCAAACTTTGTTTTTACCTATGCGTCTTGATAATTCCTCAGTCAATGCAGAGCCTGAACTATCTTTATCACAACACAATACTATCTTTTCAATCTTATCTAGCTGGTCAGATGCGTTCCAGATATAAGCAAACTTCTTATCCTCTTGAGGACTTACCTTGTTGTTGCTTACTTTCATTACAGCCCCATTAGGAACTGATACAGCACAATCTATTCCAGCCTCATACAATGCAAGTGCATCAAACTCACCTTCACAAATAACTATTAAGTCTTTAATATTTAAACTCTCTAATCCAAACAGCGTTCTAGCTGAACCCTCTTGTGTAAAATTCTTACCCTCTACAGTACGCCACTTCACAGCATAAGGTTTACCCTCATGAAAGTATGGAAAGCCAATCGCATCTTGGTATCCAGCACCATTGAACCCTCTCTTGTCAAACATTACCCCATATTTCTCAGCAGTATCAGTTGATATACCCCTATCTGAAAGCATTTTTATTTCAGATTTTTTTTGAGGGATCAAAGTTGTTGTCTTGGCTACACTTATTGGGATGGGATTTGCTGGTACTTTTGCTGTCTTTACTGGCATAACTTTCTTGTTCATGTCTACTACTCCACTTAGTTGACAATGCCAACATTGATATAAAATATTATCCCCATCTCTTGTTAGAGATAAAGTTTTTTGATTTTTCTTTTTTCTGTTTTGAGAACAGTCTGGACATTCTATTCTTTTATTCTGATTATCATCTAGGTATTCAGAATTAATTACATTTTCTATTTGCATTTACCACTCCTTATCTTTACTATTAATAAACTCTAGTTATAAACTAAATAAATACTAAACTAGTTAAATACTATTCTAGTTTAATACTAACTCTTTTCCACTTTGCTTTTGCCAAACAGTACCCCTGATCGCAGAGATCATATCCTCAGATGTTTGCTTAGGATTATCGCTAGATCGTAACTTCAAAAAAGATTCCCTTAAACTTATGTGATCTAGCCCAGCTACTTGACATACATTTATAAAATCATTTGTACCAAACCAATCAAAAGCCTTGTACACAATTTTCTCATCCATACTTACAGCATCCCTGATGCCTTGAAATATAACTGAAATGTATAAGTCTTTATTCATTAACTTGATAATATTAATTTTATAATTAGTTATTGAATTTAATATTAAAATTCATATAATGTAAAGAAGTAAAGATAAAAATGTGGAGACTATGAATTTTAAAATAGAGAATAATATACCTATACCCCCTGTTGATAGAGGCAAAAGAAGAAAGCCAAATAGCCTGAGTAAAGTATTAGATGCTTTGAAGGTTGGTCAATCTTTTGTTGTTCCAATTCCTGAGGGTACTAACCCTTTGGCTTTTAGAAATCAAATAGGATACGCCAAAACAATTATCAAACATAAAAGAAAAGATAACTTTTCAATTACTACTAGAGAAGTTGATGGTGGGATAAGGGTATGGCGAACAAAATAACAAACAAACATAACTTACCTCAGACATTAGTTAATCTCGCAGAGAATAGAGATTACTCAAGAGGTGCAAGTGATAGGTCTATTACTCAGTTGATAGATAGCCCCAGAGTTTCTGTATTAAGAATGAGGAATGAGAATCGCATTGAAGAAGATGTGGTTGATACTTTCTGGGCGAATCTTGGAAGTGCCTTACATCACATTACTGAGAGAGGGGCAGATGATAAACACTTAGTAGAAGAAAGGTTGTTTACTCAGGTTGGAACTTGGACTATCTCAGGTGCTATTGATGTGCAGAGAATAGAGGATGATGGTTCAGTTACAGTTATGGATTATAAGTTTACAAGCGTGTGGGCTGTTAAGAATCCTAAGCCTGATTGGGAAAAGCAATTAAATTGTTATGCATACTTGGTGGCAAAAGAAAAAAACAAAACAATCAAAGACTTACAAGTCATTACATTTCTCAGAGATTGGAATAGAAACAATGCAATGAGAGATGATAAATATCCCCAGCAACAAATATTAGTTGTACCCATAAAGCTATGGTCATTTGAGGAACAAGAACAATACATCAAAGATAGGGTTCAGAGCCATCAAGAGACTGCTTATGGCGTTCTTACTGATTCTCCTATGTCTGAGTGTAGTGATGAGGAGAGATGGCTTAGAGGGGATTCTTTTGCAGTCAAGAAGAAAAAGAATAAGAGAGCATTAAGAGTGTTTGATTCTCAGGCAGATGCTGAGAAGTTTTTTAAAGAAAAAGATAATGGTGAGTATGAGATAGAGGAGAGAAAGGGAGAGCCTATCAGATGTACTGGGAACTATTGCAAGGTTAGTGAATGGTGCGATCAGTATCAGGAGAGTAAAGATGAAAGTAACTAATGAAGAAGTTATCAGAAAGATATTAGGGTTCATGCAGATGCTAAGTAAACAGCAAGTGCCTGATATTAAAATAGTTTTTGAAGATGATAAGAATGTTCTTATACAAGATTTTTCAAGAAAGTTTGTGGTTAGGTCGCACAAATTAACATGGGATGAGTTTGTTACAACTGATTCTAAAATATTAATAGAGATAGCAAGAGGGCTACAAAATGACAAATAAAGTAAAGGTTGAACAAACCTATAAAAGTGT
>Ga0207896_1000227_pt1 | contig 12561 bp, 9 predicted proteins | sample LinPmetageLP36_FD_184049 | JGI IMG/M metagenome (GOLD analysis project Ga0207896, IMG submission 184049) | Marine viral communities from the Pacific Ocean - LP-36 (SPAdes) | ecosystem: Environmental > Aquatic > Marine > Oceanic | place: Pacific Ocean | collected 2010-06-15 | reverse complement strand
TTTCTTTTAATTTTTGTAATCTAATTTCTTTTATATTATTTAATTTTCTTTCAGCAGATTTATCACTCCATGCTTTTTCTTTAGCATTTAAAATAGTTTCTTCTTCTGCTGTTAATTGTATTCTTTCGTTTCCTATTTGTTTATATCTAGCCATAATTAATTCTCCAATCCATAAACTGTAACAACACCATTTACTATGTTACCTGATGCAAATGAAAATTTTATTTTAGTCATAATATTGGTACTACCACCAAAACCTCCATAATTATTAACAGAACCTCTAGTTCCATTTGCTCTACCAACACTTTGAACTCCTATTGTAGTGTCTGCTGCTAACTGAGGTTGATATACCATCATGTCAAAATTAGCTTGGCTTTCGTCTCCACCACTATCGGTGTCCTTAAAAATTTGAAAAGTTCCTTCATTATCTCCTCCAAGAGAATTAAATTCTCCACTATCTGAACCATTACTTTTATTTTCTCCACCACCCCAATAATAATTAGGTGCTTCAGTATTATCTGCTTGAAACAACTCCACATTTAAAGCTGCACCATCAGTAGCTGGTGTAAAACCACTTCCAATAATTCTATAATTTCTATAAGTTGAAGTAAAAACATCTAAAGTAGCTGAAGCTGAATTAGAAATAGTTGTTGTAGAAATTTTAGTTAAAGCTGAACTTGCTTTGATATGAGAATAATCCATTCTCTTTAAAATACCAGCGTCAGAAATTATAAATTCATCTGTATCTGCTGGTGTTGCACCTAAAGCTGTTTGACCAGTAATAACTGCTGGATCAAGATCACTTGCAACAAGTGCTTTGTCTGCTGGTTTTTGTCCAATATAGCTCAATTAAAACTCCTATGTAATTTCCATTACTGATAGTGTTCCTGAAATTTTATCAGCAACAGAACAATCAATTTGTATTTTGTCTCCAGCTTCTAAAATAACTTTAGAACCAGATAGAATCTCAAGTGAAGATCCACTAGGGATGCTCACATCTTTAACTAACATAGATGTTCCATTAGCAACATTGTTAGCACCACCTCTATTAGATGTTGTACTAACCAATTCAACTTCTGCTGTGATTGCAGTAGTGTGAATGTTAGCAAGTATAAGACCAAGAACTACAGTTGTTGTACTTCCTGCTGCTGTGTACATCACATAAGGTGTTCCAGCTGATGCTGGTTCTGCTGCGAAGTTGATTGCTTTAAAAGTGTTTGCCATTTATATCTCCTGTTTTCTCCTTATATATTAACCGAGTGCGATTGCAAGTGCTGTTGGATCATCAATTATAGCTATCGTTACTGTATCTGTTGAACCACCAGTAGTCGTAATCCCAGCTCCTGCTGCTATTGTTACTGTGTTACCATTTGTTATTGTTTGACTTGATCCACTAGATCCTGCTAGTGTAAAGCTAGTCATGTCTCCATCTGAACCATCTGCTCCAGAATAACTAAAGTGTACTCCAACACCATCTGTGTTTGAGAATGTGCCGCTTGATACTATATGAGTTACTGGAACTTTTGTATATCCAGATGCGTCTGTTACTGCACCAGATACTTTAAATATTGCGTAAGTAGATGCTGTACCTTCTTTAGTAATTGTTACAATACCTCTAGCAGTAGTGTTTACTACATCATCCCAAGATTGTACAAATGAAGATATGTCTGCACTAGCATCATCCGCATCATCTACATATAAAATAGAAACTGAACTTACAGTTCCATTGTTAAAAGCTATTTTACCTGCACCTGGATCAGCATCAGATGTTGATGAGTTCCAAGTCATTGCAAGTTGTGAGTTTGTACCAGCTGCTCCAGTAGCACCAGTATTTCCTGTATTTCCTGTAGACCCTTGAGAACCTGTATCTCCTGTGTCTCCATTTCTTACAAAAGTAATAGACAATTCATCAGCAGCACTAAATGTATTATTAGATGCTAAATGAGCTACTGCTAATTTTACATAACCAGAAGCATCAGTAGAAGCACCTGTAATTTTAAATCTTGCATAAGTTGATCTATCGTTAATATCGTAGATCATTAGATAACCTCTAATAGTAGATGTTGAATCATCCCAAGTTAAAACATCTGTTGAAACTGTTACACCATTAGCATCAGCATCATCTATAAATATTGCTGTAGCAGATGCGTATGTACCATTATTAAATCTTACTTCTCCAGCACCAGGGTCTGCATCAGCTGTAGATGTATCAAACTTATAAAAATATCCTGGTATTGTTCCATCTTCTCCAGATGCTACAAAAGAAATAAATACTTTATCATCATTAGCAAAAGTACCAGCACTATCAATGTAAACTAAACTTATTTTAGAATAACCAGTAGCGTCTGTAATTGCACCAGTAACTTTAAATACCATCCAAGTATCTAATGTATTTGCTTTTGAAATTCTTATTCTACCTCTATTGGTATCATTACCTGCAACGTCATCCCATGATTGAATCCATGCTGCAACATCTGTGCCATTAAATTCTAAATCATCTATGTACATTATTGTTGCACTAGAAATTGTTGCGTTGTTTAATCTAAATTTTCCTGCTCCTGGATCTGCGTCTGCTGTCGTTGTTGAATATTGAAACATTGCACTATCTCCACCTGCTGGTAGAAAGTCTGCAACTGTTGTTAATACTTGACCTGTACTGTCAAAGCCTAAAGTTTTAGATGCTCTTTGAGTAGCATCATCTGTAAATTCTGGTGTTGTAATTGAGTTGGTTGCAGATACTTTAAATGATCTGTCTAGTGCCTCTTGCATCTGTTGGATAGTCATAGTTGCACGATCCAAACCCTCTTCATGTGATTCCGCAGGGAATGGATCATTAGCGATATAATCTATCGCTTGAGTTTGCGGAACTTCTCTTTTAATAACTACAGTTTCACCTGTTACTGGAATGTTGCCAGAAGTGAAAGTAATTGAACCTCCACTAGCATCTCCCACACCAGCTACTGTGTAATGTGTAGTTAATAACTTAACAGTTTCAGTTCCTGTTGCCGATCTAATAATTACTTCTAAATCTGTGTCCGCAAAAATTTTAAATGTGTAGGCAAATTGAGTTGTGCTACCATCACCTGATGCTGTACTTTTTACTGTTGTTGAAGATACTGTCATATTAATTCTCTATATTAAATTATTTATCCTTTGTCTATATTATTTAGGTTTATCTGGTAAATCAGAGTCATCAATTAAATACTGTAAAATGTTAGTTATACCTAGCATATTTTGATAAGGTGCGATAGCTTTTAATTTATAAAGTGATTGTTTACTAAAATCATACTCATCATCTGCTATTGCTGTTCCTACACTTTTTAATGCACCATATCCTTTTTCAAATAATCTATAAGTAGGATTTCCTGTAACCAAATTTATTTCTAGTCCAGATGATCTATAGTTAAATAAAGGCTCTGATCCAAAAGGATCTCTTATTGTATCTATAAAAGTAGGCATTAAAGTAGAATATGTTGATCTTTGAAATGCTGCTTTTCCTATTGATAAATAAGATAATCTTTTATCTAAAAAATCTTGTTTTTCTTCTGGAGATTTTCCTATTGCTTGTATGTGAGTTTGTGCAGTATAAACAAGTCCGGCAATAAATGTAGATGTCATAGCACTAGCGAATGCAGTAAAATCCCACATATGTAAACCATGTAATAATTGTTTAGAATAAGCTGTAATAACAAAATTTCTAAATTGAAGTACAGTTTTTCCTAATCCGCTATCAGTTCCTATTGCTAACATTTCTCCATAATTATTTTCTTGAACCACTCTTCTTATATGTCTGCTCATATATAAAGACATTTTGTTTGCTAAATCTTGATCTTCCCATTTATCTATATTAAATCTTCTAATTTTTCTTCCAGTTAAACCACCTTCTATAAAAGTAGCATTTTTTTTTATACTTTCAAATACACCTTGTAATTCACTATCGCTAAACCCAATATTTCTGTATCTTTTTAAAGCAGCTTTATCTAATTTTAATTTTCCTGTTGCATACATTGCAAGTTTATCAAATGAAGTAATTGCAGCTAATCTTCTTGAAGCCATATCTACTGCATGAAAACCAGAAAAATCAGATGTAACTCTAGCAGCAACATCTAATGTTTTTTCTATTTTACCAACTTTTGTAGTAACACCAGCAAAATCATCTGTTCTATTTATTGTGCTATCTACAAGTCTATTAGATCCAGTACCACTAACTAATGTTTCAATTTCATCAAGAAACTCATTTTTTAATTTTCCGTCTTTTGCTCGTGACATAATTTTTTTAAACTCTGGCATATATTTTACCATAGCTCTTATTCCACCAGCATTAACAACATTACCCATTTCTGGTATTTGAGAAAAACCTACTTGGTTAAATACGTTTACATAATTGTATTTTCTTAAATTTCTTAAAACAGTTGATGTTCCTCCTTGAATATTTTTTTCTGTAGGTATTCCAATTATATTTTTATAAATTGTATCTAAAGTTTCTAACTCAAATGCTTTTCTTTTTTTACCTACTCCTGTGCTATATTTTTTTGCAATTTCTGGAATCTCATAACTTTCTTTAACTTTGTTTAAAATTTTTGTGTAATCTTTTCTTGATTTTATTCCTATTCTTGCAAGAGCAATTTGACCAGACATTTGTTCAATGTAAGATCCCATTAAACCTTCTGTATTATTATCTAAAAGATCAGTAAATTTAATTTTAATTCCATCAATAGTTTCTTCGTAATTTTCGTCAAACGATGCTCTTCTTCTTAATCTGGGAACAGCAGTAGCTTTATCTCTTCCCGGCTTTAATAATGCTTGAACTAAATCTTCTATTTCGCCTGCATCTAAATCTGCACTATCTGTAATTAAAGTTCTTAGTTCATCTGCATCAGTTGTATATAAAAGTCTATCAATGGAAAAACCATCACCAAATTTATTAGTATTAACAACTTTCCAAATATGTTTTGCTATTTTTAAACCATCTACATCAGATAAATCTTGTGAACCTCTAACTAAAGAATTTTTTAAAAAATTAATAAATGGAACATAATTAACTTTGTCTTGCATTTCTTGCATTCTACCAATCGACCATTTTCTAGGAAAGTAATTTGGATTATCTAATACTTCTGTTGCACCTTCTACACCTTCTTTTTTTAAATCGTCTAATATTTTTTTTAATATTTTTCTTGTAGCTAAAGCTCCTTCAGCAACACCGGGAACATCAATAATCTCTCCTCTTACTGCACGAGAAACTAAATTAGAAAACTCTAAACGATCTTGAATAACATATTTACTTACAAACTTTTTACCTTTTACTTCTTTCATAAATTTTTCAAAAGCAGGTGCATAGTTTTTATAAAACAAAGTTTCTGTAGTCATTGCATAGTTGTGTTTAACAAGATCAGCAGTAATAATAGATCTTGATGAATCAACATTACCTACAGCTTCTTCTGCAAATTTTTCAGAAACTGATCTCATAAAAGGAGATTCTGATCTTCTTAATACAGATGACTTGTCAAATCTTCCTTTAGCAAAAGCAACATTAGGTGTTACATCTAATCTATCAAAAAAATTAACAATTACATCGTCTACTTGTTGTTCTGGTAAAACATTTAAAGAATACTCAACTGCTTTTAAATCCTTACCAATGTCTTTATATGCTGCTTGATTTGTTGCTTGTTCAGTTTCAAATTTTTTTTTTAAACTTTGTAAATTTATTCTTAACTCTTCTAGTTCTTGTTTTTTTAATTCTGATATACTTTTTCTTTGAAAGTTAGTTCCTGCTGCTCTAAATATATATCCGGGATTTTTAAAATTAATAAAATCACTACTTCTTTCATCTAAAGAAATAATTTTTTCTTTGTTATTTATTTTTACTTTTACTGATCTTCCAGAACCACTAACACTTACAACTTTTCTTTTTACCTTTCTTCCAGCATCATCAAAAAATTCTATTGAATCTCCAGCAACAAATTTTTTAGGAATAGGTAAATCAATTTCACCAACATCATCTTTAAGACTTGTAACTATTTTTTTTTCTTCTGGTGAATATTTATTTGACTTTGTAGGTTTAATACTTCCTTGTGTTGGCAATAATTCATCTACTTCATCTACATATATTGATGGAGTTACAGGTTTGTCTGGACCAAAATACTTATTACCTTTATCTGTTAATTTATATCCATCATTTTTAAGATTAGTTTTTTCTATAGATTTTCCTAACTCTTTAGATTTAGCATCAAAATCATTTATGTATGAATTTTTTGGTCCCATAAATCTAGTCAAACCAGATGTAATTGCACCACCCATAATTGCAGCATAGCCTATTTCTTCTACGTCTCTTGTTGGATCATTTAAAACAACAGGTGCTGTAATTAAAGATGCTTGACCAGCACCTACTAAACCAGATCTAAAATATTTAGAATATCTTGCTGCTTTGTTTGCGTATATGAAGGGTCTAGCAAAACCAAAAGTTACTGCGTCTGCAACTAATGCTGTAGGATCTAATATTGCAGCTCCTAATCTTAATGCTGTACCTGTAAAACCTAATGTTGATAATTTTTTATTTGCTTCTTGAGAATCTAATATTCTTTGTTTAATTTGATATGCTTGACCTAGTGAAGTAGCGTTAGAAAATTCATCCCAATATTGAGGATCAATATCTTTACTTAGTTCATCAAAAGTTTCATCATCTAATCTAAAATCATAATTAGGTTCTAACTCTGGTCTTGAATATGATTTAAGTAATGAAGGTAGTATTTGTTCTTGTTGTATAGCAAGACTAATACCTTCACCTAATGTAATTTTATTGGCTTCGTTTTCTTCTTGTAAAATTTTTTCATCATCAATACTAAGATAATCGGTACTTAGTATTAAATCTAAATTTGTACCTTCCGCCATACTAAGATCCCTCTACATCAAGTAAACCTAAATTATCAGCATTTTTTTCTTTATTTTCTGTTTTTTCTGCTTGTGATTTAAAAGTTTCCTTTTTAATAATACCTCTACCTTTAGATTCTCTTTCTTGATTAAGTGCAAATAAATCTTTTGCATAATAGATCATAGGGTTATTATCGTTATCATAAACTGTAGATTCATCTAATCTTGATCTTATTTCAAATATACCACCATCATTATATCTTAAATAAAAATCATCTGGATCTTCATCTGTCATTTGATTTTTAATAATATATTCTTTCATTGGTTTAACTTGATCTAATCCACCAATAGATTTAAAAGAATCTATATTTCTTTTCATGTAAGCATAACCATCTATTACTTCTAAATTTTTATCTAAATCTGATATAACTCTTGTTTGTGCTATTTTTGGATTTATATTACTTGCAACATACATATCAAAAAGTTTATTAGCATAACCTTTAACTTCTCCAATATTTGTTGCATTTGTTTTTTTAAAATCAGTTTCTATTAATGCAAGAGTTCTATTTCTTGCTTTTGATGCTCCAGTAAAAACAGCTTTGTTATAATTCATTTGAATATTTTTTGCATTTTTAATTGCATCAAAATCATTTAATCCAAGGATTTGTTTTGAAACAATTATGTTTTGAAAAAATATTTCTTGTTCATCTGTTGTATAAAGATTTAATCTTCCTAATTGATCTGCTGTTTCTGCTGCTTTAACTGCTTGAATTAAAACATCTGGAATATCGGAAGGTGAGTCAAAAGTTGTAGCTGATCCAGCAGTAAATCCAGCTTCCATTGTTTCTTGGTATCTTGGTGATACTAATCCTACTTTAGCAAAAGCATCATCAACAACAGCAAATGTTTGCTCTTCATTTAATTTATTTTTTTCTGCTACACCAAATAAATAATTATCTGTTGCATTTAATACTTTTTGATCTGTAGTACCTTTTATTGGTTCACCAATTAAAGGATTTTTTCCATCTAATATTTGTTGAACACCAAAACCTGTAGCATCATATTCTATTTTTTGTTTTTCTATTGTTATAATTCTTTTTTGCATTTCTTCAGCATCTACATTTTTTGCTTTAAGTAATATATCTTTTGCTTTATTATAATTACCATTTGCAATAGCAACGTCTGCATCAAACATAGCACTATCTGTATTAATAGTTTGTATTTCTTTATCTAACCATGGTTTACCCATTTCGTGCATATTTTCAAATTCAATAGCAGACTCTATTCTATTTTGTTTTTTAATATTTTTTAAATCAACATCATCTGTTAAAGAATATTCAGCAGCTAATGTAGTTTGTTCTGTATTATAAGCAGATAAATTTTGTTCCTCAAATGCTTTAAATGAATTTGATTTTATTTTATAAACACTTTCAGCTTGATCAGAATCTAATAATAGTTCTAATTTTTTTTTTACTCTTTTATTAGGTATTTGTGATAATTGTTGTTTTCTATATTGACCAAATTCTTGATTATAAGTAGTTACTGCACTTAAATCGTCTGGATTGTTTGCTTGACTTTTTTGAATTTTGTCAGACTCAGCTTTCATTTCATAAAATTTTTGTTTTGCTTCTAACTTCTCATTATTATCTCTTTGTTTAATATAAAAAGTATCTACAGCTTGAGCAGCAGGTAGCAATGCAGCAGCTGTAGTTTGAGTAGGTGATAATTTTAAATTACTAGCAACAGAGCCAACTTGTGTTGTTGGTGTAGCAGTTGATGTAAATGTAGGTATTTTTGGCATTATTTATTCCTTGATCTGTTAGAAGATTTAGATCTTACTCTTAAATTACTTCTACTATTGTTTCTAGGGTTTCTGTCTTTATGATCTATATCTTTACCCAATATACTATTACCAAGTTTTTTTTTCATAATTCTTCTTGCACCATTTCTGCTAGCTCTATTCTTTTTTTGTTTTGGTTTAGAGTGGTAGTTTTTATATTCTGATTTATAATTTCTCATAGTTATCCATAGTTATTCATTAAACTTTGACCTGCTTGTGAATAATATCCAAGTTCTGCTTGTCTTGCTTCCATTCTTGCAAGTTGACCATTCATACGAGCAAAATTAGCTTGTTCTATTTTTCTTGATTGTGCAACTTTAGAATTAAAAGTTATAATATCTTTTTCTATTTCAGCTTGTTCAGCATTATATCTTTTTATTCTTAAACCAGATCCTTCTAAAGTAGCACCAGATTTTAAAATTTTAACTGTTGTCTCACCTTGAAGCTGTGTAAATTTTTGATCAAATCTAGCAAGATCAAATTCATTTTGTTTTTCTATTTGATCAACTTCTTGTTCTGCAATTACAGCATTTCTTTCTTGAACACTTTGATTAAATTTACCTCTTGCAGATGCTTGTTGTGCCGCTGCTACAGATGTTATTGCTGTTACCCAACCCATTAAAATATCCTCGCATATCTGTATTGATCTGAGCCATCAAATCCATAGTGTTTCATTAAACCCTCATTCTCTAATCCTAACCACTTTGCAAATCTTATACCTTTGTCAAAGTCTGATCTTACAGCAGTTTGAACTCTTTTAATATTATATTTTGTTGCAACCTTTGCAAAATCTTTTTTAATTGCTTTCGCTACTGCAATAGGATGTTGCCAAACATCTTGTGTTGCAATAACCCAACCCTCTGCAACTTGACCCCAAATCATTTTCATTCCTGCAGCAAAGATTGGTTTGTCATTAACAATGCCTGTAAAAGCTAAGTGGTCTTGCACAAGGTTCATAGCATCTCCATCAAACTCAGCATCCTTATCCATAAGTTTATGATTCATTTGTTGAGATAATATAAATCTTCCATGTTCAGCTGTGTAGGGTATTATATATAACATATTATCCATCATTAGTAGTTAACCTTGGGTATAACGATAAAATTGTAAAAGGTAAAGGTTGTGTTTGTCTAACAAAAATAAACCCATCTGTCTCGTAGTTTCCTCTAAATTCTACTTCTTTATCACCTGTAAATGGAGGTATACCTTCATCCATTAAATTAGCAGAACTTCTAAATGGTATTCTTTCCATGTTCGAAAGATCTGGTCCAACCTCTATACCAATAGTTTCAAACATTCTAACTGTTATATCATATATTCTTTTAGTCTTACCTTGTGATGTACCATTTTGTGATCCAGCATTTAATCTCATAGTTTGTAGTAAAGATGTATAAGCTAAACCTATCTTAACACTTTTTGCAGAACGATCTAAAGTTATACTACCCGAACTTACAGTTCTATTGGGGTGCGTTGCACCATCTGCTAATATAGAAACAACTTGACCTTCAAGGTGATCTAATCCAGATAACGTACTAACTGCACTACCACTATAACTTAACGCACTATCTAAAAAATTAAATGATGTGTTATCTGTTTCATCAAACTCAAGTACATTTAAAAATTCTACATATCTTTTTGTTGCACCATTAACAGTTCTTTTTATAATAACATATACTTGATACTCTGTATCGTCTGTTGGAATAACTGCTGCACTTTCAACTACTGCTTTACCTTCGCTAGTTATTGTTAATCTTGTGCTATCAAAACTTTTAATCGTTAAATATCCTGTTGCTTCATGTGCTGTTTCAGTAATAGTTACTACTGCAGAATTTACTGTTGCAGTAAAATTAGCGTGAGCATTAATTGCAGTTTTTAAATTAGTTGCTGTAGTATTGTTATTAGTTTGAGTTTTAAATTCATTAGTTCCAGCAGTACCTGTTGTAGAAGTAAAGTCTACAGTTGTGCCATCAGATTTTGTTAAAGTTAATTTAGTTCCACTTACAATGTTTGCGTAATCAGAAACTGTAATTGTTGCTACACCAAATCTTCCACCAAAAATATGTCTGTGCCAAGCAGTTACTTGTTGTTCTCTTTGATAGGTTAATCCTGCAAGTTCGCCATCACCTCTAACTGCGTAAACAATTTGATTAGGTTCTTGTTGGTATGCAATTTGTGTTAGACCACTTTCAGTAATGTGTTCAGCAAGAATAGTCATGTCTGGTGCAATGTAACCATCTACATCAAAGTTATAAGCTAGTTCTCTAATTTTTCTTTTAGCACGTTGTAAAAATAATGTAGCATTACCTACAGCTATAGCATCTACATTTGCTGAGCCATGGTTAGATTGTTTTTTAATTAATATGTTTGTAGGTGTAACCGCACTATCTGTACCTCCACCACTTACTGTAAACTCACCACCTGCTGTACCAAGAATTAAAGTTCTTGTAGCTGTCATAAATCTTATTGCATTAACTTGGTTTGATGCGATTGTATAAATGATTGCATCATCATCAGCTATCGTTCCACCAATGTTTGCATCCATGTTTTCGTAATCACCCGATCTTGAAAAGAATATTGTTTGTGGTTGGTTTGTTGTTCCGGCAAAAACTAATCGTTGTTCAAAAAAAGTTACGCAAGAAGGATGACCTGTAGTATCTGAGAAAGCTCCTAGTTGCCAATTAGCTGTAGCATTTGCATTATCTAAAGCTGTAATGATTGTCATAACTGCATTAGTCGTATTTGTTACACCAGTTATCTTTGCATAACCATCACTTAAAAAAACAAATCTTCCTACATCTGTTGCAAGAAATCCACTACCACTATTAATACCAGTAGTAGCAGAAGCAACTAAAGCTATTGATGTACCTACTGCTGCTTGACCCGGATTTAAAGTTGTTGTAGTTGTGTTAGCATCTTGCATTGGTCCTTTAGTAAAATCTACATCTGTTAATGTCCAAGCAGTATGACCAGTACGAGATAATTTTTCTACTTCATGTGCAGGGTGAGTTATGTACATGACATCTGCCGATTGTGCGAACTTAATATCAAAAAGTTGTGCAGTAGTATAAGGGGTTACTATTTCAAAAACTTTATTCGATACACCACCAGAAGTATAAGTAGTAAATGATGAACTGTTTATATCAACACCATCTTTATCTTGTAGTTCAAATGTATTGGTAGTTTTGTCTGCAACTAAAAATCTTTTACCATTAACTTCTGTCATACCACCAACACTACTAATCAATACTTCATCACCATTTGAATAGCCATGTGAGTTAGCAGTTACGACAGCTGGATTTGCTTTTGTTATTGCAGATATAGTTTTATCTGATTCTAATACAGAGCCACTATCTTTGTAGACTCTCATTTTTAAATTAGAGAACTCCAACATATAAGTTTGTGTTGTTGAAAATTCAAAAGGAATTAATCTTGTTTTGTTTGCACTATTAGCAACTTCAGCAACAAATGTAGAACCTGGTCTACGAGCTGCCGAACCATGAGGATATACTATTAAGTTTTCTAAGGTTGCACAACCAGATGTATATTTAGTTAAATCTGTTCTACCATCTAATCTAGGAGATAGCTCACCGCCTGTAAAATTTGTTAGTTCAACTGCAACTCTAGCCATTGATTAATATCTTGAGTTAATAAAGGTACTTGCGTCTATAACATCTGACATACCTAAATCTGAATCAATATTCTGACCTTCAGTTGAATCTACAAATCTGGCATCTCTTAATTTTTCTTTAAATAAATTATACATATTACTTGCTGTTTGATTATTAGATGTAACTCCAAAAGCAATGTCAGCACCTAAAGATGCAGATAATGTTTCTCTTAATAATTCATCATAT
>Ga0207896_1000222_pt1 | contig 12808 bp, 8 predicted proteins | sample LinPmetageLP36_FD_184049 | JGI IMG/M metagenome (GOLD analysis project Ga0207896, IMG submission 184049) | Marine viral communities from the Pacific Ocean - LP-36 (SPAdes) | ecosystem: Environmental > Aquatic > Marine > Oceanic | place: Pacific Ocean | collected 2010-06-15 | reverse complement strand
AAAAAAATTAAATCTATTTTGTTCAACTTCTTCTGTTTGTGCTTTTCCAAATAAAGTTATTACGCTTTGATCTTTATTTAAAGCTTCGTCAACAAGGTCATTGTAGCTAGTTATAGGACTATAATTACCAGCGCTAGTAAATGGATTATTAGCCGCCTGATCTGACAGTAAGCCAGTTGCTCCTTCTGGAAATTCAGGTAAATTTTCTACGCCTAAACTTCTTAATTCATTAACATTCTCTACTGTGAAATTATTAGTTACTAAAGCGTTGCTTAGATCTGGTTGATTTAAAACATTTAAAGTTTTTTCTTCTTTAATAGCTCTTTCTTTTTGAGTTTCACTATTTATCCAACTTTGAAAATTAGGTGAATTAATAACTGACATTGCAGGTAAATCTACTAACTTGTTATCTTCAACAATGCTTTTCATTAAATCAGCATTAATATCATCAAAAGATATAGGGCCTGGTGGATCTACTATTATTGTCTCGTCTAACTTAAAGTTCTTAGCACTTTCGGCTATTTTATTAATTTTATTTACTTCAGCTTGTTTTTTAAAGTCACTTGGAGTTAAAGGTTCTTTTTCTTCTACTTCAATAGTCTCTTCTACTTCACTACCTTTTAATTTCATACCTTTAGAAGAAATAAATTCTTCAAAAGTTACTTTATCTCTAGTTGCTGCTGCGTTTATTTCAGCAATAGAGTATTCATATAGACCATCTGCTGATAAATATACTTCTTCCATATTTAATTTAATTAAAGATTAGGTTTTGGTAAATAATCTGAAGATTCTTTTACTAGTTTTTCGTTGTTAGCGTTTTCGTACAAGCTAAATTCAACACCAATAGTTCTAAATAAATTTTTCTTACTATCAGGTGTTAGTTTACCATCTTTAAATTTAATTTTCTTATTATCAGCTATCATATTATAACCACCTTTATATTGACCACTTTCATCTATATTAATAACAAATATTCCGTTAGTATTTTTCTTTAAGTCGTTAGGAACAGTTATGTTAGCATTTTTGAATGTGTTTACAAGAGTGTCATAATCCATTATGTTTTGCTTATCACCAATGCTTATATCATAGTTTTCAGCTACTAGATCTTTATTGTCTCTATAGAAATCTATTAAATCTTCTTCTTTACTAAATGCGCCTCCGTCAGCATAAGCAATTTTCAAAGCATTTTCAGCTGGTTGGTAATAATCGTTAAAATTATCAGCAAAACTTTGTTTATAAGAATCTGTATAGCTAGTAGTTTTATTACCTTTATTATCTACCTTATATTTATTTATTATCTCTTGCTCCGTTAAAGTAGTTACAACTGGTTGACCAAATAAATCATTAGCAAATGTAGCTATACCTTCAGCAGCAGCTTCTCTAAATTTATTTTGTATATCTATGTATTCTTCAGGGCTTACTATTCCGTAACCTGCTTCACCTATTTTATCTTGGTCAGCAGCCGCTATAGCAGCTGGGTTTGATTTTAAATTTTCTATAGCCTGCTTAACAGAAGCTGGATCATTTATATCACCTTGAGTAAAAGTACTCCATGGTTGATCAAATTCTTTACCTTTAATTTTACCTAACCCATTTAACTGAGTCCATGTTTTTGACATATTAGATTTATAAGTACTTTGAATAAGCATGTCTTTGTGGTTATCCATTAATTTACTTTTATAATCAACAACTCCAGATACCACTGTTTTTGTTTCTGAATTATTTTTAACATTAAACACGGTTTTTGTAGACTTAACTGGAATTAAATCTTTAAATTCTTTTAATTCATCTTTTAATTCAGCTCTATATGTTTTACCTGTAATATCTTGATCTCCATTTATAACATAGCTGCCTAAGTTATTTCCTTTTTGAGTAAAAGTTTCATTAGCTGCAAATATATCTCTGTTTATAGACTTACCGTTATCGTCGGTGTAGCTAAACTCTACGTGGCCTGTCTTGGTGTTTGTAGAGACATTAAAGTCTTTAATAAATCCCGCGCTTAAATCAGAGTCAAATTTTATTATATCAGGATTATTTAAAGCTTCATCTGATAACCTACCTGTCATAGCGTTAGTATTCATAGCTTTTCTATGTCTTTCAAATATTGTTTGACTTTTAGAAGCATTTACACTATATGTAGCTACAGCTTTTAAATTAGATAAGCTCATTTGTCTATACTTTTGATAAGCTTCTACATCTTCAGCAGTTGCACCAGGCTTAGATGCTGCAGCTTTTAAATCACCTATCATAGTAGCTTCTTGCCTTACGTAAGCATTTAAAGCTGCTTTAGTGTCAGCTGGAGCTGAATCTACCTGGTCAGAATACTTATCCATTAAAGCGTCTGAAGTTTGCATACCTATAGCTATAGCTTTTTGTGATTGCTCTTTTTTCACAGCAGCTGCTTTTTGCATTCTGCCTATAGTATTTAAACTACCTTGAGTAGCTTGTTGAACTAATCCTACAGCTTGTTGAGTGAATTGTTGCTGTGGTTTTAAATTTACTTGTCTTTGACTCATATTATTGTTTTTTTCATGGTGGCCATGTTGTGGAACCACTATTAAATAGACTTGTTGAAGTGTTAACAGGAACAACTACAGCTGTACTACTTGGAACTACCGGATTTAGCACTGGTACACTTTGTTGATTAGGATCTATAATTATAGGTTTCATACCCGTTAAAGGATTTACAGGAGCAGGAGGTATTATAGTATTATTGGGGGGACTACTCCCTAAGTTAAACCCCCACCTGGAGATATACCAGCAGTCAATGCGCTTGTGCTTCCAGATAAACCAGCCATCATAGCAGCGTCTCCAGCATCTTCTAAGCCCATCTGTCTTGATCTTAAAAAATCAGATTCACCATAAGCCCTATCAAGCTGTGCTTGAACTCTAGCATCTTCGCCTTGAGCTGCTCTTTCTTCAGCTGATATAGCTTGTGATTCTAAGTTCATTAACTGTTGTTGTTTCTGTTGTTCTCCTTGGGCTTTAAGTTTTTGATTATCTGCTTCTTGTTTTTCTATACTAGCCGAAACTTCTTGTTTAGATTTAGCTGCAGCCATAGCTAAAGCAGTAGCACCACCAGCTCCCATTCCGGTAGCTTGAACAGTGTCTAATGTGTTTGCTAAAGCTTGATCAGTTTGAGTAGCTTGCATTTCAGCTGCTTGAGTAGCTACACCTAGATTTTCGTATGGATTTTTAACCATAGACTTCATGTCTCTAATCTTACCTGAAGCATCGTAAACATCTTCTCTATTGTCTAACAAGCCATTTATAACTCCTTGTGCGGCTTGAATATCATTATTCATAGCCTCAGCTTTGTTATCATTCATAATTTTAGTTATTCCTCCTATTATTAATGGCGCAGCTACTGCTGCTACTATTGCAAAACTCATACTTTATTTTTTATATAATTATTAAAATCTTCTCTAGTGATAGACACTATTTCTTTTTCTAGTTCTTCTATGTTTTTAGTATTGCTAGAATTTTTATGCACATTTACAAATATTGAATCTTCGTTAGCGTATATAGCTCTTTGTGTTCCTGCGTCTGAAATAACATAACAAGGTGCTTGGTAATCTTGTACTTCTTTATCATCAGATATTGTTAAGTGACCAGTCATTAAAAACCAAACATGCTTATGGTTATGTACAGCTCCTATTACTACTGTACCTTTTTTCATTTCCATTTGCCTTATATATAGTTGATCAGCAAATGAATGTTTTAAGGGTACAATGTCATCATGTATTATTTCAGTGCCATTTCCAACAACTTTTGCTTTGTTAGAATTATTTATTAATTCTTTAGTTATTTTATTTATTTCCATTTAATTTAAGATGATCTTACAAACTTACTACCTACACTCCATAATTCTTTTAAACCACCAACATCTGTATAGTTATCTGTTGATATTTTTACTGTAGCAAAATATCCTTTTATACCGCTTATTGAAGATCCAAATATAACCTCAGCTGGTCTAACGGTACTATTGTTTATCAAGTTTGATACATATAAATTTTCTTTTCTATCAAAACCAGCTCTAAAAGATTGACCTGTAATTGTATCTGTATATAATCCTTGATCGTAACTATAGACAACTGGTGTTGTATCTTGATACTCGTTTCCATAAGCTGGTGGATTTGAACCTGGATTAACGTCTAATCTTTGAAAATCAGATCTAAAATAGCTTATTTGAAAACCATTATCTCCTTCGTAGTTTACTGTTTGAAAAACTTTATTAATAGAAGGATTATTGTTTATTACAAAAACAACACTAGATTCTTTAAATGAGTTGTAAAAAGTACCTCTATTATTAATCACACTTTCATCGTGATGTTTCCACAATTTAGCATCTTTAAACGAATAATAGTTGTTTTTAGAGCTAAAAATAATGTTAGGTCTATAAGTATAGTAGCTACTCCAACCTCTAACAGATTCATCAAAAGTCAAAGTAGAAGTGTTTTTTATTTGTAAAGGTTCGTTTAAAAAAGTAAAAGACTCATTAAAACTTATATCTGTTTTAGCTTTTTGAAACGAAACAACGTATTGTTTATCTCTAACGTCCCAAGCTCCTTCAATTTTATCTTTAACAAATTTATAAAAAACTATTTCTGTTTTTTGCGGGTCAGACACTGGAATAGTAACATTTTGAGATAGTGTAACCACGTTTGTAGTGGTGTTTAAATCTGTTATATAAGCTTGAGTAGTTAGTCCAGATACAATAGCAGTCATGCCTAATTCTAGATTAGCTATATTTGCTCCTGTAACATTAACAGTGGTTGTAACTCCAGCTGCTGTACTGCTAGAGGTAACAACATTAAATCTTTGAAAACCTTCATTTATTAATTCTGTTTGATCTCTAAAGAAATCTTCCATACCATTTGCTGATATTTCACTTAAGCCATCTCTAGACAATCTCATTACTTTGCCCCTATACTTGTCTACAAAATATCTTTTAAAACCAAAAGTTGCAAAACTTTCTGGATTTTTGCTTATTCCATAACTACCTAAATAAGGCACGTTTTGACCTATAACTAAAGTTGTTGAGCTGACAGAAGTAGCTGCTCCTTCGGCAGAGTAAATAGCATCTTTATCTATTAAAGATTTACTTACTTTGTTTTCTTGAAATATAGTTAAATCATTGTTTAATGCAAATAGTCTTTGTATTGAGCCGTTAGAAGGGTCTAGAGACACACTTATACTTTCTCCAACAGAAAATACATTAGTCTCATTAAAGCCTGTTGTAGAATTAAAAAGACCAGAGTATATTATAGAATTAAATCTATTTAATTGAACTGGATTATCTTCATTTAAGTATGCTTTAACTCCAAAATCTACGCTTGTGTTATTATATCCGCCTTTTATTCTAGCTTCTTCAACAAACCAATTTCTACCACCTGTTTGAGTAGAGTTAATATTGGCGTTTATTGGAAAAGTACCATTTTTATAAGGAGAATAAAAAATACCTGGCCAAACCGGATAAGGAGTTTCACTGGATCCAACTAAAGATATAGTTTTTTTAGCAATAAAAGAATTGTAATAACTTATAGGTATTGTTGCCGCCATTTTATGTTATTATTAATAAGTTAATAGGTACATTTGTTTCGCCTCCACCAGCATCAGTTACATTTAAAGTAAACCCAATCCAAAACATTCCGTAACTACCTGTTGAATAGTCCCAACTTAGAGTTGCTGGAATTCCACCTGGAATTGAATTGATTGCTGTTAATTGAATTTGAAAAAGCTTTTCATGTCCAAGTTTATCATTTATTATTATACCACAATCTGACCATCCAGATGTGTCAGGTATTAAATTTGTTTTACTTCCAAGATAGCCAAAATAAGAGTGAAATAAAGTATCTAAAATATTAATTTCACCTGAATTATTTACCGTGACGCATTCGCTCAATCCAGAAGATATTTCACCAGAAGTATCGTCAAATCTACCTGTAGGATTAAATGGATCGGCTAAAATATCTCCTGTTGGAAAATGTAGATCTGTCAAACTATAACTCAAGTCTAATTGAAATCTGCTAGTATCTAAAGTTCCATTTAAAAATCCAGTTCCACCATTGTTTGTTATAAATCTTGATACATCTTCATTTTTTTCAAGCACATTAAAAGGTCCAGCGTCTACGCCAGGTGTTAGTGTTGAAGAATTATAACCTATTAAACTATAAAACTTTCCAGTTTCATTCATTTGTATTGTAGGCAAAGCGAAACGAGTTAATCCACCAAAGCCAGATACTGATCTTGGCGCAACTCCATTGAAGCCTCTAAATTCAGTAGGGTAGTTATTAAAACCTCTAGTAGTTCCATTATTATACATCAGATTTCTCCACCAATAAATAGAACTGTTTTTATTAATTCTAAGATCTTGATTTAGCGTGTCACGGCCAGCTCTCGGGTTTACATTTGCTTTAGTTATGAAATTCCAATCATTCAACCCACCGGCGCTACCTACGTATGGACAGAAAGAAGTAGATTGAGTTTGTGCGGGGTTTGAAGTTCCATTTGAATTATTAGAGGTTAATTTCCAATCAACATTCTTATTATACGGCACACTTGTGTCATTTGGGCCTGGAGCAGTTCCGTTACTTACAAAATAACTTGCAGGAATAAAAGATAAGCCTGAAGGAGCATTTTGCAATGATGGAGCGTTACCATTCATAAAGTATAAAAAAGGCATTGAACCACCAATAAATCCTTCTGCAGGAAGGGTTTGAGCCTTGTTTTGTATTCCAGCTAGTCCTTGAGTAGCATTATTATCTCCTTGGTTTGGAGCCGTATAATCATTCGGCTTTAAAGAAAGACCAGTACTGGTCTGTCTTGTGTAATTTTTATAAGGCTCCGCTGAAAGAGGTATAAAACTATTTCCTAATTGTGTTTCGCCTACATTACCCTGTTGATTATATTGAGGTTGAATATTACTCATTGCTCCAGAAAAGCTTAAAGTATTAGTTATACTATTTCCTGTCACAGAAAGATTAAAAGTCCATATTTGACCAGTGTCATAATATACATAGTCATTTGCGTATATATCAAATCTACCAGTAGCTGCAGCTGGACTCCCAGAGACTTGAGGTACAACAGTAAATAAAGAAGATCTATTAGTAGCTCCAGTGATTGAAGACGTAACGTATGATATAGAGCAAGCGTTAGCGGCGGATAAAATAGCAACACCATTAGAATCTTTCATTTCTATTGTGTATATTATTGTTCCTTTTTCAGGCTGACTAACAGTTCCTGTTCCTTTAAGATACGTCTCTGTGTTTTCATAAAACTCAAGATTGTCAGCAGTTATTGAAACCGGTCCAATAGTACCTGTTTCTATAGCATTATTTAATTCAGAAATAAAACCAGATGTTGATGTTTCATAATATATATCTAAATTAGAAACAAAAGGATTTGTTTCGTAAACTGCTAATTTATTCCAAGTAAGGCTATTACCACCAGATCCGACGTTGCTAGCTAAAGTTCCAAAAAGCTGGTTATTAACAATATTAGCAAGAGCAGCTACATTACCTTTAAAAACTTTATCAGTATCAACTTCTCTACCTACTGAAGATTCACTGCTACTAGTTGAAGTATCTACAGCATTATATATTATAGAACTTACTTCATCGCTTTTTCTTAATGGACCTGTAAAAAAGCTGTTAAATTCACTAGCTGCATCCACTACTTTAAATGTTGGGTTAACTTTAGGAAATAAATTAACTGAAGATCTAAATTCTTTTTCTTCTGGCCCAACATTTGTTAAGTCTTTAGGTATTTTATTAATATTATCATTAACTAAAGAAATATAACTATTTAAAAAGTCATAGTTAGCTACATCTAATCTTATAGATCCCGGAGCATAAACATTATAATACTCTTGTTCTTGTTGCTTAACAACTATCTTGTAAGTGTACCAGCCTAGAGGATTAGACTGTGAATATAGACCTGGATAACCTTTTTGAGGAATAGTTTGAGGTATAGCTGTTTCTAAGTATAATAACAATTGTTTACCAGTAAAGTTTAAAAGACTATTAGCGGAAAAGCTATTAGAATTAGAATAAGAATTGTATATAGTAGAAGCGCCAAATAAAGAACCTGAAATATCTTGAGCGTTTTGTATACTAGATAGTATAACATCAGATTGTCTACCATATCTATCTGCTAGAACTATTCCTACTTGATACGTTCTATTTTCTTTAAGAGAATGAGTTAATAAAACTCTTTTATCTTGTGACAATGGGATATCTATTTTATTAACCACCGCTAGTTTATATTCTAAACTTAAAGGAGATGTATGCTTATCTAAGTAATTACCGTACATAACTCTATTTCCAGAAACCTCTTGAGCTAAAGCTCTTATAGGTGCTTTGTCAAAAACTCTTGTTATATCCTTTTCAGGTAATACTCTAATTGGTTTTGTAGATTTGTAATTATATTTAATATAACTACTGGTTCCATTTTCAGATATATCATTTATAAAAGTTGAATCTAAAACATCAATTACTTTTATAACATTTTCATTTGCAAACTTGCATAATATTTCAATTTCTTTAATATTTAAAGAGTTCAAAGTTGTAGTCCAACTACTGTAAACTCCTTCAGCAATGTTTGTAGATTCAAATGGTGTTCTAATATATAAATCTACACAATCTATATTGTTTTCAAAAAAGTTAAGCACGGAACTTTTACCAGCTAATTCTTCGTCATTTAAAACAAAACTTCCAAATTGTTTTGGAGTAAAAGCTATTTGAGTAAAAGGTGCTATTAAAGAATATTCATTGTCGTCAAATTTATACCTATAAGAAAACCTAACAAATTTATCTTTTAAAAATTCAGAATCACCAGCAAAATTAACATCATAATCAGGATTTGATCTGTATATTTTTACTCTACCAACGCTAGCTGCGTCTGGGAATGTGCCATTTGCTGCTTGAACTTTTATAATAGGAGTTGCTGTTGAAGTATCATATTGAACTATTTTATAACCTTGCTCAACTGTCATTATAGGAGTTCCTGGACCTGAAGTAGCTATATTTAATTCAGAATTAGCATAAACAGAATTAACACCTTCTAATATTGGGTTTACGATAGTGGAATTTAATGTTACCTTTTCTATGTTAAAAAAACCATTACTTACGCCTGTATTTAATGCAGTTAGAGTTCCTTCATAAATATTTGGCAAATATGGATCACTACAATTTTTTAATCCATACTCAGAAAATACTATCACATCATTAGCACTCCAACTAGCGTTAGAGCTTAATGTTACACTTCCATCGATAGTTGACACGGCTGTTAAATATATATTAATACCTATTGGTGACCCTAAAGATACTGGCATGCCAATGAAAAGCCCTTCTGCAGCTGCACTGCTTTTTACTCCTAAAGTTAAAGAAGTTGTATTAGTTCCTGAATTAGTAGCTTTTAATTTAATTTCTTTATAAAAATTTAAAGGATTAGAAGGAAAAAATTTAGCTACCGAAACTTTATCTTCAGAATTATAATAAGATATAATAGAAAAAGCTAAGTCAACATTTATTTTTCTTGGTTGATTTCTATTATCAGTCCAAAAAAGAAGATTTTCTACAATATTAACTCCGTATATTCTATGTGTTTTAGAAAAGTTTAAGAAACTTCCTTGTACTAACACTACAGAAGTATTTGTATTAAAATCATATCTTACTATATAATTAGCAGAGGCTGTAGGCGCTGGGTTAGATATTTGATCTATAGAAGAGTCACTATAGTTTGTAGCAAAAAAATATAATCTATCATTAACTTCTTCTACCAAGTAACCAATAACTTCTAATCCAGGGTCAGTTAAACCAAAATCAGACAATTGGTTGTTACCTAATACGTTTTGAAACGTACCAACATCATCTCCTTCTGACCTACTTATAGTAACATTTTGACCTACTCTATATTCACCTTTAGGAACTAACCTGTCATCGAGGTCTTGGTTCATTTTGGCTTTTATAAAATTATTCTTACTTTCTGCCATAATTAGTGTTTAATCCATTTAGATTTACCTCTCATTACTTGAGTAAATTCTGATAGTTTAATATTTGATAATCTTATTTTAGCATTTCTCAGCTTTGTAGCTCTGTCTTTTTTGTATCTTTGAACAACATATTCTGGGATGTTATTTCTTGTAGCAGTTATAGAGTATAACATATGAGAATATAATGCATCCTCGGCCATCTTAGGTACCTTAGTATCATCACCATAAGCTAATCCATCTGATATGTATTCTAAAGTTATTAATTTACCCTGTAGATCTCCACTAAAAGCAAAAGCACCTCTTCTGTCGTCTATAGTAAACCAACCGTTTTGTTGTGATATTTCTGGCTGCATACCATATCTTTGACCATACGCTGTTTTCCACCAATTCCAATTATATACGTTTGCATCGGTAGATTCAAAATTAGTACCTGTTAAATTTCTTTGATTTGCATTTCTCCAGTTCTCGTTAGTAATAGACTGTTGAGATTCTAAGTTATTACCAAAGTCATCTTGTGTTGGTATACCTTGATTGTCTTGAATTAAAGGAGCAGTTGGATTTGTAGTAAGAGTAGTTGGATATATAATATGTTTTATACCCATACTATCTATGTGTGATAACTGTACGTAGTTCACGTAGTCCTGAGGTAGAGGTAAAGATAAATTAGCCGGTATTGTTAATTCCTGTATGTTTACAGATTTTAAAGTATCGTAACTAAATTCTTGTAATCCTCTTTTTGCATGAAATATAACTTCTGATCTTTTAGCTCTTAATATAGTTCTATCAGTACCTACGTAAGATAACATAAAATTAGCTACTATGTCTTTTAAGCTATTGTATTGATAACTTTGATAGTTATCCCATATTGTAGTTTGTTGTAGTCTTATTGTAAGCAAAGAGCCAGCTGTTATAGGAGCTGCATAATTGACAGTTACAGTTTGAGCAGCTGTAGCTGGATCATTAGAATTAGTTAAAGCAGTAGTCACAGAATCACTAGTATAACCACCGACAGTTGGAACCATTAAAACGTTATCTATGTATACATCATAATTATTAATAGCTTTAGGAGTAGCTGCAACAGGCGCGTCTGTCCATATTAAAGGGGTTAACTCAGTAGGCCAAGTATAAGTTGCTCCACTAGCGCCTAGTACGTAAGTTTTTTCTCCCGTATAATATTCAGAATTATTTTGAGTAACAAGCCCTGGGCTTTCGTAATTAGTTGATGTTGCCATATTTTATCTTTTTTCGTTAGCTTCGTCTTGAACTAGCTCTTGTTGAGCTGCTTGTATTATTTGAGGATCTCTTATTATTATTCCAGAGTATTTTAATATTTCTAAAACAACAGTTGTTTGGCTTGAAGCATCTATTTCAAACTGGGTAGAACCAGCTGTAGCTGCGTCAGTAGAGCTTGGATATGTTGTTGGGTTATATTCTGTAGAGTCATATATATATTGTCCTAACGATCCTGTGGTAAAACCCCATCTAACATCTTTTGGTTTTCTTATATAGTTAAACTTAATATCGTTGTTATTAACTGCTCTTGCTGGGTTAAATGTAGTTACTTTTGGATATACTTCAACTTTGTCATTTTTTAATATACCTATTGGAAAGCTTTTGCTAGGTTGAGTAAGTGGAGACATTAGTTGTTGTTTATATTCTTTTCTACCAACTAATTCTATTTGTGGAGTTCCTGGAACAGCATTGAAATATACAGAACCTAATCTATAAACTCCCGAAGTTAAAGAGTTTACTGTAATTTTAGCATCTCCACCACCGCCTGATATTGTTATCTCATCACCAACCTTATAGCCTGAACCAGTAGATCCAATTGTGAAACTTGCAACAGCACCGTTAGCAGCTGTAGTATTAACTTTACATCCTGTGCCTGAACCACCAGTTGTAGCTTGAGCTATAGTAGATGTACTATATCCAGTGCCACCAGTACTTACAATTCCAGTTAAAACTCCACCTTGTAATGGCACTGTATAAATGTTGTCAGTAACAGAGCTTGATGCAGATTCGTACTCTTCAAAAACTTGTATCTCTTCTTCTATGTGAGCTATTCTACTAGCAAATTCTTCATCTGTTTTAGGCATTCGTAAATACTGGTTAAGATCTTGAAAAAATCCCTCAAATATTTCTAGTTGTACTTGTGTAGCAACTTTATTAAATTCATCTGGTGTCATATATCCTCTTTGTTCTTTATTAAGAATACTTAACACTGTAGTATAAACTGTATTTACGTTTAATTCCATATTTGTTTATTTAAAAAAAAAGGGTGGCGTAAACCACCCTTATTTATAATCACTTGTTATTTTAGTTTTTTCTGTATAGACTTATATACTTCAAGTCCTTCATCAGTTTTAAACCAAGCAGCTAACGCTGAATAAGCGTTTTCTTCAAATGGAGCAGTCATTAGCTTTTTGCCATTGCTTTTCCATTTAACAGTTCTACCATCATTAGCTATTTCTATAATACTAGCTTCAGTTGCTTTTATAGCAAAGTTCCTAAGTTCTACATTTTCGTCATTAGCTAACTCTATAAGAAGTTTAGGATTTCTTTTAGCAAATAATAAAAGATCTCTTTTAAGTTCTTTAGAACTCATTGTAGTAACAGTAGAACCAACTTCAACTCTTAGTATAGCTTCAGCTTTATCTACGTCCATTTCATAAGCAGTATTCATAGCAGCTATTTCCATTTCTAAATAATCATATTGATCTTCTGCTTCTACAACTTGGTCATACTCTTCAAATATTAAATTGTTGTGAGGATGCTTGCTTAAAAACTCTTGTAAATTCTTTTTTTCTTTAGGTA
>Ga0207896_1000219_pt1 | contig 12891 bp, 13 predicted proteins | sample LinPmetageLP36_FD_184049 | JGI IMG/M metagenome (GOLD analysis project Ga0207896, IMG submission 184049) | Marine viral communities from the Pacific Ocean - LP-36 (SPAdes) | ecosystem: Environmental > Aquatic > Marine > Oceanic | place: Pacific Ocean | collected 2010-06-15 | reverse complement strand
CTGCGGGAATTATTAAATTTCCGTTTGAAGCTGTTTTTACTGTTAATAATTTTGCCATCAGTTATAAATTTTAGATGTTAATAATACTCAAAGGTACAAAAAAAAAGACACCCGTTTTGGATGCCTTTTATTGTTGAATTATTAACTTAACTATACGTTCTTAGCTAACCCACTTAAGTGTTTTAAGGATTCTATACCTTCATCTGATTGAAAGAATGAAGCCACCATATGGCTAGGCTCTTCTCCGTAGGGTACATTGAGCATCTTCTTTTTGTTTGAAGGAGTATTATACCAAACCTCTTTATCACTATTTCTTTTAGTCAAAAAACCTTTATCAAAAAATGATTGAATAGTAGCATTCATTTTTAACATTGGATCCTTTAATAATAACAAAAAGTCTTTAGGTTGGTTTTTAGCAAAAACTAATATATCTCTTTTTAATTCATCTGTGCTTACCGTAGTAACGTCTCGCTGAAATAAAACTCTTGATACATTCTCAACTTGATCTAACGTAAGTTGTCTAGCCTCAATAAGCGCGTCAACTTCAGTGTTTAGAATTTCTACTATCTCCGCGGCTTCTTTTGCTTTATTAACCTCTACATATACGCGACCATTACCTGGGTGAAAATGTAAAAATTTTTGTAGTACTTGATTGTTTTTTGGAACAGTTAAAAAGCCATTCTCAAAAACTATAGGCTCTAGAATAGCATTATTATCTTGATCTTCCTGGAAAGGTGAGTTCTGATTTCTTGCATATCGTAAAGCTTTATTTGTTCCCGTGTCCTCATCAAAGTGTAATAAAGGAAATCTTTGGGTATGTCTTGACGCCAGTATTAAAGATAGTGGGGCCGTTTCTCTTGTTAACTTATACGTCTTATCAACGTACACTGTGGTATTTTTCATTTGATTAGATTTAAAATTTATAACTATAAAAAAGGGGGCTTTGACACCCCCTATTTAATTTACTCTATTACTCTTGGAAGATAAAGAAGTTGTTAGCACCTAAAGTACAAACAGCTCTCTCTGACAAGAAGTTTACTTGCATGTTGTCAACGTCACTCGTTGCAGCACCACCAGCAGAACCAGTAATCCAAGTCTTGTAACGACGATCTTCAGTTTCTGAAGCTCTGTAACGTACATGTAAGAAAGGACGTTTAGCATTTTTACCTAAAATTTGGTCATAAACACTAGTTGATCCAGCGGGTACAAGTAGTCCGTTTACACGTCCTGATCCTGCTCCTGTTGGAAGTCCACCTCTCATTGTCGGGTCATTTAAGTATTTCCAGTCAGTCTTATAGAAGTCATAACCTCTACGGAATCCTGAGAAACCTAAGTTTAACGCCATCTCTTCGTCATTGTCAAAAAGACCATATGAAGTTCCACCTGCTCCGTAAGAGTTTTGTGCAGCTAGCATATCGTCAATATCAAAAGCAAACTGACGGTCAACGAACAATACGTTTTCCTCAATCGCTCCTTGCTTGTCAAGACGACTAATTACATTATCAAAGTCAGCTAACACTTGAGGGTTTCCACCATCCCAGATGTTACCATTCTGTTGTACTGAGTAGAAGATACCATTTGATCCCGCACCTGTAGCACCTGCTGCAGCTCCGTTTCCTAATGCAGTATCCGCTCCTGAACCTTGCTCTGCAGGTACAGCTTCAATCATTGCAGTCTCTAAGTAGTCATCAAAACGTAGTCTTGTTTCGTGCTCAGACTTTAAATACCATAGGTATCCATTTGCTCCGTCTTCAGTTGTAATTTCAACCCATCCGATTTGAGCCATATCTGATCCAGATACTGTGTAAGTGTCTTTCAAGATAATAGGCTTGTTTTCAAAGATGAAGTCATTAGCTTCAGTAGAACCTTGCATTCCTGCAGTTCCTTTTCTAAATTCTGATCCGTAGATAAATATAGTAATATTTGTGTCTGCATCAGCACCACCAGAAGCACCAGCATAACCCGCTGCCTCATAAAAAGCAACAGTAAATTGTCCTCGTGCACCACCAGCATTACTAACAGCAGTTACAACTCCTTTGTTTGTTCCAGAACCGTTGTTCTGTACAATAGCAACCGTCTGTCCAATTCGTACAACTTGAACTGCAGTAGTAGGATCAAGCACGTCGTTTACTTGTATCAAAGCCTGTGTAGCTGCATTAGCCGCTTGAGTTCCACATTGAGTATATTTAGTATGTAATCTACCTTGCTCAGCCCATTTGATAAGGTCAGAGTTAGTAGGCATCTCTGCACCTACCATACGTAGGAATGAAGAGATTGTTCTATTTCCATAACGCTCAAATTCTTTCTCATAAGTATCTGGAAGATACTGATTTAAAAAGTCAAAGTTCGTGATGTAGTTTTCTGTTGTCGGAGTCCTTTCGGCACTCGGAGTCAACGCAAAAGTTGGATTAATTTTAACTTGTCCAGCCATAATTTCTAATTTTAAATTTAAGTTCGTTTAACACTTTTTATTCGCAGCCCTCGACTCGATGGTTGAGACACTGATTTAACTTGAAATCCTCCCTTAGTTGAAACCTCTGGTGCAGTACGCTCTGTCATATTTATATTTTTTGTTTTACGTATCACATCCTCAGTCGCATTCGATTTGCCTTGCTCATAAAAGAACGAAGCAAACTTATCGGGATTCATTGCTATAGCTAAAGAGCGGTGGTATCCTTCTGCATTATTAAGCATTCCAGAATCATCTAAGAATTTGTTTACAAAATTCATAGGCGTGTCTTGTGCTTTTCTTAATTCAGAAGCATTGCCAGGAGAAAAAAGCAGTTCGTTATCGTCTACATTGAACTTAAAACCTTTAAATTCAGAACCAAACAAGTCATCACTCTTCTTACTAAACCAGTCAGCTTTGCGATTACTTTCTTCTTGTTGCGTTTTAGCTTCATTCACATATTGCTTGTAGGCTTTAAATTCTTCATTTTGAGAGGCTGAACTTTCCCTTGACTCAAGAGGCTGCTTGTATACTTCCTGCTGTTCGTTGAAGAACCTTTTTGCCTTAGCAATAATTTTTTTCTTTGCTAGTCTTGTTTTTTTAATAACTGACTCGTCATCCAGATCTTCATCGTACATATAATCCTCCATTATAGAGTCAATGTCTTCAGGATCTAAACCCTCTTCAGTTATTGTCAAATACTCTTTTAGCAAAGAGTCAGGATCTAGCTTAGAAAAATCTTGTTGTAATTTAACATAGTCCTCTAGGCTTCTTCCTGTTTCTTTTTTATATTTAAAATAAGCAGCTACGTCTTCAGGTAATTCTTCAGACTTTTCTCTAGCGCTCATCAACTCTTCAATAGAGTTAATTTCTTTTCCGTATCTCTCTCCAATAAAAGAAAGGATATCTTCTTCTTTTAATTGATAAGGTTCTTTAGTAGGCTCTTCTACCTCCTTTAAAACCTCCTCTTTTTCTTGCACCGGTTCTTTTGTTTTTGACAAATCTATCTCATCATCACTCTTAGGTATTTCCGGCTTTACTTTTTCTACATCATCAAACTCTAATTTCTGTTGAGTCTCATGCTTCTCTAATAATTCGTTTTCAACTTCTTGAACCGATTTAGATTCAACATCGTTTACTTCTCTTACTTTGATTTCCATTTGATTAAATTTGATTTATTACAAAATTACTAAAAAAAGAAACACGCTTTTACTACCTCGGAGAGAACTCTGCTAAGTCAAATCCATCCATAGAATCTTCATTAGATTCAAAAGTTTGAGGTGGGAGATTATTCTTTCTTTGGTTTATCAATTTAGATTGCTCAGAGTTCTGTTGACTTATTCTTTCCTTTTTTGCAGTTTCTCTTTCGCCTTCACGAAAAGCTAATGCGTTTTCTGATATGCCTCTAAGTTGCTGATTATAAGCAAACTCCTGCTTCATTAGCATTCCCTTAAGCTGCGCTTCATTATTTTGCTTTTCTATTTCAAAAGCAATCTCAGCTTGTTTTATTTTCATCTGAGCTTGAGCCTCTAACTCAATTTTCTGAACTGCCACTTGAGCAGCCATCTCTTGAGACTTAAGTTGTTGCTGCGCAACCATAGCTTGTTGCTGCATCTGCATCTTTTCTTCTTGCTCTTGCTTAGCTTTACGCTTAACTTTTAAAAGTTGATTAGCAAGTTTTAGGTTTTTGATTTCACGTATATCTATAGCATCTTCAAGATTTATGCTACTCTTAGATAACGCCATTTGAATATTCTGCTCAAGCATTGCTTTCTGTTCTTCATCTGGAGATAACTCTATAAACACACCAAAGTCATAAATATATAGTTCACTTATTTCTCCTAATATACTCACGTTATACTTACCTATTTTATTTATAAAGTCTTCCTTAAAGTCTGAATACTCTAAAATATCGGCGACCCTATACGTTAACGCTTCGGCTAACGTACGATATATGTAAAGACTTCCGTCTAATATATGTCGGGTTGCCGTGTTTGAGCTTAATGCTGCTAGCTTTTGCACACCCACTAAAGCATCTGGATTAGGTGTAGACCCATCCCTAGCTTCATTTAATCCCGTTACCGAACGTATCATGTCCATGTAATGATTATAATTGGCAATAAGCATTTGTGTTTTTGAAGCTCCTGAGTTAGAAGTAAGTTGTTGTATTGGAACTCTTCCTTGATTATACTCACCGTCTTGAGTATAACTTCTACCCACTACACTACCTGTTTGAAAATATAATCTTAGTGCATCCTCTGGATTATAAGCTGCACCATTTCCTAGATCAACCTCATTTAAACCATCTGCATCTATGTAGACTCCATCGGGAACTACCCTAGATATTACTTGCTGTAGCTTTAAGTGTGTCATCTGAATAAGATCAGCAAAAGGAATCATACGTCTAACTAAAGACTCAATAACACCCTTGTACATTCTTGGAGCAACTGCCACATAATTAGGTAGCGCATGCTGTGATGATGACTTGGGTCTTACCATGTTTTTAGCAAGCTCCCACTTTAGTATAATGTTGGTACCCATGACCATTACACCATCATACCAAACATCAATAGTCTTTTCAATTTTTTCAAAATTCCCTTCGTCCATCATTTCTTCTGGAGGATTGAAGGTGTCATCTTTTTCTATCATTTTTATCGCACCCGTATCATTTACTTTTTTCTTATAGACCATTTTTTTTGTAGTCTTATAATTAAAGTACATTAAGGTGCACGTGTCACGATAGAATATATCGTTTTCCGAATACTGCGCGGTATTAAAATAATTATACCAGCTTTGACTGTATTGAGAAATCTTTTCTAAATCTTCTTTATCAAGGTCCGGATCTATTTTTATTAATTCACTTATGCCTACAGTTTTAATTTCTCCCCAATAAAAGCAATCTTTAAAGTGAGGATCTTCTGTGTAACTGTATACTATATTAGCAGGGTCTACATATGAAACTTGCACTCCTGATCCAGGAAGAAACTCATGCTTTGCAACGCCCATACCTATAACCATCTGATCGTAGTCTATTCTTTTTCGTGTATCCTCATAATGATTTTCAGCAAACATTGTGTCTATAGCCTCTTCTTCCGCAATCTCAATTGCTGGCTTATAGTTTAGATTCATGTACAATGAAAGTTCTTCATCAGTTGAAGGCAACTCATCTGGATCTACAGTAAAAGGATCAAATCCTGTTTTTTCTTTTACTGTTGTAAGTATATCTTTGGCGGCCATCTGACCTTCGATCATATCTTGATACTTACTTCTTTTAGATTGAGACAATGCATCTTGAGCATATGCCTTAACCTTAAATATTCTGTCAGACATTCCGTTTACTACAACGTCAACAAATTTAGGAAGGATTGGAACTGGCGTCCAGTCAAGGTTTAAGTAAGACAAGTCTCCGTCTACAGCTAACTCATTTTTATATTTAGCTATTGACTGCTCGCCACGAGCGTATAATCTTAATCGATTAAAGTCTCTCCACTGACTGTAGTATCTACACCCATTAGAGTCTTTTCTAAACCATTCGTACTGTATTGCTTGACCTATCTGTAATCCGAACTCATCGGTGGCTTTTTCTGCGTCTGATACAAACTGACTCGGAAAACCTACAGATGAAATATTTATATTGACTTCCTTCATCTATTTAATTCGCTATAATTTCCATTATTAGTATACGTTGCAAAGTTAAGACTTATTTTGGATTGTTTTTGTACAGGTAAATATAGTCCTTTTTGATTAGCCATTATTGCCAACCCTGAGCTTATACTCGCATCAAACTGAGTTCTGTTATTAATATCAAACCTTGCCCACTCTTCTAGTGTCCTTGTGAAATACATAGACCCCATCTCTGAGGACTCTCGGTAAACTCCCTGGAGATCCATTCCTATATGTTTTTCTATGTATGATTCTATCGCAGCTGCGTGTGACTGCTTAACATCTTCAGAGGTGTTAGGTATACCCCCTAGTTCCTTTTCAGTCTTTGAAAGTTTATTAAAACTTCTGTCAGGTCTGTTCATACAAAATCCTCTGTAGCCTCTATTTTTAAAATGATATAGTAGCCGAGGTTTATTGTTTTCTATAAGTATAGGCATACTATAAAACACACAAGCCATTAATACTTCTTCAAAAAATATCTCTGCTGTCTGTGGTCTCGCCACATACTCTAAAAAGAATTCATTGCTAGGAGCCTGCTCCATGCTGAATTTAGTTAAACCATGCAGAGCGCCGTTAGATCCTCTACCGCCAACCGTTCCTGAGATGTCGTAGGAGTCACACCCAAAAGCTCCAACGTGCTCATTTAAAGGATGATACGTTCCATTTCTAGAATGTTTTAAGTTAGACAAAGATTTGTTGGGGGTCCAAGAGACCCTAAACCTTCCTTTATTATCTGGAGCAAATATTACCTCAGTATCCTTTATGCCATCCTTCCAATAAAACTTACCTCTAGTAACGTGCTGCTCTGTGATAAGAGAGTCGTTATAGTCTATCTGCTGATAAATTTTAGTAAGGTTAAATAATGATGACTTGCTCTCATCCCTAAAAGCGTGAGACTCTGTTCTAGGAAACTGTCTATAAAATTCATTTAACGCATCAGCATCTTTTTTTAATGAGTCAACCTCAGCCTCCCAATAGTCAATAGCGCCATTGGTAATATACTCACCGTCTACTCCTAATACTTTCTTCTCAGGCTTATAAAATACTGGCATTCCGTACTTGTCTATAAATCCTTCCATGTTCCACTCCATGGGAATAAACAAAGAATACAATCCACTTTTAGTTTGACCGTTTGCATTACGCGTAGCTACATCAGAGTCTTCAAATAACTTTTTAAAATTGTCACCACCTTTACTTAGAGCGTTTGATGTTGACCCCATCATACACTTACCGATAATCTTGCTACCTAATCTCAAGCAAGTTTTAGTAACCCGCCAGTTATTTAAGATATTATTAGGCTTAAGCCACTTACCACTCTCGTCGTGTACTAGTAGTAGTAACTTCTCACCATCATAGGAGTTCTCGTCTGTATTCTTCCAGTCAATTGTAGTGTCTAAGCCGTATAGCTCATCAGCCACATTATCATACATATTCTTTTTGGTAATCTTAGAGGCTGGAATCCTAAACGCAAGTTCTGTCTTAGGTTTATCCATACCGTCCTGGATAGGCTTAAAGAAGAAAGGTAGTCTAGTAGATATAGGCACGACCTTATCCGTAAACATTTTTTTTGCATCTGATCCAGTCTTAGATAGTATTCCCACCCTAGCATCTTTAGCTAGCGTTCCCGTGTTCACACATTCTGACGATCCCATAAATGAAAACCCTGAACGTCTAATCTTAAGGTAGTCTAAGCCAAAACATCTATTGTCAGCCTTGCACGCTTCCCAGTAGATGAAGAAAATTCTATTTGCTTCCCTAAAGTCTGGATATCCTACATCGATACTAGTCCACTGCAAGTACATGTAGTGCGAGCCTGTCATGTAAGTAGGTATGTTATTGTTGTAAAACCAAAAGCCCAGCTCCCTGCGATCAAACTCTCGCTCTATGTAATCTACCCACTTGTCCTTAAAAGGTGTGGGCATTTCATTCCATTTAAATATAGAAGGTATTCTATTTAACTCTTTCGGTATGAGCTCCCTTTCCCAATACTGATTTGCTAAGGCTTCAGACCTTTTGAATATATTGTCTGGAGCTAAAGGTAGCGCTATGTGTAATCCATTGATGTTTATAACATCTCCAATTTCACCGGTCTTAGATATAACCACAACATTATGCTTCTCGCTATATCCATACAGCCAAGACTTAGTTTTATTCTTTGCCTTTACAATACGGCTTAGAACATAACCATCAACTTTTTTATATAATCTATTTTGATCTTCTTTCTGCAAATCCTTGTTTTGTTGGTGCTTTAGTATTCTCAAGACCCATGTTAATGTTTTCTTGCTCAGCGTCTATTTTATTTAATATATCAAAGGCATCAAATATTGCTAGCTTTTTAGTGGCTGCCGCATTCTTTAATCTATCTGCCGCAAGCTCATCCTCTGGATCGTGCTTTATAATATCTTCTTTAGCAACTTTTATAAGCTGCTCTACAGCCTTACGTCCAGCCTCTATAATCTGTAACTTTAATAACTCTGAGCTCATAGCATTAATGTTATTTGGTGATCAAACATTCGGTAGAGCTTCTCTCCGTCTACCTCAAACTCATACTCACTCTCAGGCTTAAAGCCAACCTTCATTCCTTCACGCACACCCTTAGACTCTAAGTAGGCATTGGGGTATTTCATTTTACCCATCAAAGGTTCTTCATCAAAGTTCTTCATTAAGAAAGATTCTTCTGCTGGAATAGGCTCAACAAAACAATACTTATAGTGACTAAACCACTGATCATTTTGTTTGTATAAAAAAAACTGCTCGTTATCTACAAAAAATAAATTATCCTTAAAATAACTCTTACCGCTTTTCTCCCTTCCCTTCATGTCATAATAAAACTTAAACACATTGTGATGTACAAGAAGTGTATCTCCTTTGGCCACGGGTCCTTTATAATTTAGAGGAGTGGATATTACTATCGCCTCTCTGTTTGAAGCCATGTGGTTTTCTTGTGAGGAGCTGGTAATAAAATCCATACCTGAGATGTCCTTAGAGTTATTGTACCGCTTGCCTTCTAAAGGTTCTACGATAAAGTAAAAAGGCGATCTCATTAAAAGTTAATGTTATATTCTATTGACACGGGCATCTCTGCGCCAAACTCTTTCCATAGTAATATCTCATCACTTCTTTGAATCCAAATCTTTATAGAGTTGGAGTTGTGGTCTTGCTGTATGAGGTGAATGAAATATTTTCCGTTAAGGATTTCCTGACCCACTAGATAGTGCATCGCACCTGACTTATAATCAGGACCTACAGAAACTTTCCTTATATCCATTAGATTTGATTTAATTTGAATATAAAGATACAAATATTTTAACGCCCTTGTTTGGTCAGTTATTTTTGGAAGGGAACTTTACGCCTATCTTATCTGCCGTTCTCGCTCCGAAGTATCCGCATAGTACCCATGTGACTAGGCTTGCTGTATCCTCAGTCTCTAGACCCATAAACCATCCGCCTACATATGCGGCAACAAGTACGGCGAGGGTTAGGGGTCTGATATTTCGCGCTAGCCAACTCTGGCTGTTTGAGTCTGCCACCCATCTTTGGGTCACACCATCTATTTCAGCGCGTTCTAGTTTAAGTTTTTCTAAAGCAATTTTTTTATCACCCTCCGAGAGCTGTGTGTTCCCACTGATAAGTTCTGAGATAACATTCCCTGGAAGTATAGCGTCTCCCACTATACCAAGTATTGAGGGTGCTTTCTCTATAAGAAATTTACCTACTCTAGTTTCTTTAAAGGGCTTCTTGTTTTTGCTCATACCTCTCTATATGATGTGCGTCCGTTAATTTTCTCAGCTACAAGATTTTTCTTTCTATTCTGATCTATAGACACGTAGCTTACATGAACCCAGTCGGGATTGTTTGAATCACCAAACTCCCATATGATCTGGTCATAGTTTAGGTTATCTTTTATGTAGTTAAACATCTCAGCGTTTGTCTTGTGACCGAAGGTATCGTCTAGGTCAATTGCTCTGCCTTGACAGTGCTGGCTTGAGGTGCTCCCACCAATAGCACGATTTAAATCTTCAGATCTGAACATGCTATTAATTTTTATGGGTCCGCCTACATATTCTCTAAGAGGCTCGAAAACATGAGTAGCAATACCAACCATATTAGATACTTGATAATCATCTGGAATATTTTTAAGATTCAGGCGTAGTGCTGTATTAGATCGTACGGCTTCTTTGTGTGTTATATGCTCACTTATTCTTTCCATAAAATACATACCATTTATGCAGAGTATACCCTATAGCAATAAGGGTGGCTATAATCTTTAGGGCCACATCTAAATTAGTCATTGATGTAGCTAGAGCTCCTATGTTGAGAGCATAAATTTTTAAATCAGTCAAGGTCTCTGGTTTTAGATTTAACATAAATATAATTTATTTTAATATCACCTGCGGTAGTATCTTGTACGTAATTCATTTTTTATTAGGTTTTTTGCCTGATCGGTTATTTCCTTTAAAGGCTTTAGGCACATCACCGATTTGGTTGCCCACTTCTTTAATCGCCTTAGACACGTCTTTAAGCTCTTCTCCGACACGATCTACTCTTTTCGATACATCACTCTTAAGATCCGCAAACTTCTTCTCTAGGATGTCTGGGATCATGTTGTTGTTCTCGTCTTTAGTAAGACCTTTTTTTGTAAGCCATATTGAGGCTATGTTTATAACGATCAGCGCTGTGATCAAACATATTAAAATTGTTGTTGTCATAGTTTTTGTTTTTAACTAGCTATTGCCATAAAGATATAAGTTGACCCACTTTTATTCACATTAATATTAACGCTTTTAAATTCCAACCCTTGACTACTTAATAATAAAGCTGAACTGTAATCTTCCTCTATACCACTTGTATTTGGGAATAGAGCATATCCGTTAGTTCTTTTATTATCAAAAAGCATCCATTGTGAACTACTATCAGTAGTGTTTTTTATTAAAACAAAAGAAGGTGCAAATCCAAAATCAACTTGATTAGCTGTATTTAAAGTTTGACCCCCCTGATAAGAATCTACTTTACTATAACCCGGTACTGAACGGAAGCAGTAGGCGATGTAATCATCATTATTTATATTTCCACTATAAGTATTTCCTACATTAAAAATACTACCCGTTGGTACAGTTTGGTTATATGAATAAGCTGCATTATTATCTGACGCAAAAGCATCTGTGGTTTGTAAATAACCAAAATATGGTGAAGCAGGTGCATAAACATACCAATCTGCACCTGTTGAGGATGCATCTAAATTTTTTCTTATAATCAATTCAGCGGGAGAAGATAGCCCTGTTCCTACAGTGCCTGTGCCTCCTGTACCTGTATACTTTACAATACTAAACCCTGCATCTCTATTAGCAGATACATTCCATCCTGTCGTTATACTTCCTGCGGTAATGCCTGCTGTTGAAGCAGAACTGCTTGTGGTTATTGTACCGACTTCTAATACGTTAAAAGCGTTAGCAAACCCTGCGGCTCTCCAGTTCCAAGAAACGTAAGTATTGTTAACACCGTTTGTGTCAGTTGCAGAACCTAAAGTAAAACCATTACTATTAAAAGCAGTAATATTACTTGAATAAGTTGTTTCAGCACCAGTATTATTTGAGCTTAATTGAGAATTAGTACCCCTTATTGAATCTGTTAAAATATGTATATTACCATTGTTTCTCCCTTTTAACCAAATCAAATCTGGCTGGAATTTTAGCCCCGTATATCCGATGTCTGTAGTTGATGTAGCGCTATAATTTCCTGATATATCATCACCATTACCGTCAAGCTGATAACCAGCGATACATCCTGCTCCCGCTGGGAAGTCTAATGTTGCAGCTGTTGTTGTTGTTTCATCATTATACAAAGTAGCAACACTTGCTGTACCTGTCGCTGGCAGCGCAGTATTAAATAATCTTACTTGGTCTATTTTGCCATTCCAAGTTGCAGAATTTAAACCTATTAAAGCAGTTGATGCTACGTTAAGTGTTGAAGATGGGGCTGTCGCTGTTCCAACAGAAGAACCATTAACATATAAAGTAAAGGTGGATGATACTCCTGTTAAAACTACAGCTATATTATACCAATCTGAAGTGTTAAAATTACTTAAAGCGTAGCTTATTGTGGTGTTACTGCTTGAACTATTTTTAACAATAACTCTTAAATTGTTTTGATAAGTATCTATTAAAACATAGGGGTTTCTATTATAAAAAGCAATATCTGTACTTGCAGCACTATTACCAAACGATGCTCCCTGTAGCCATAATGATATACTACCAATTAAATTTGTGCCAATTGGATTAAATGGTAATTCTATTTGACTACTACTCCCATTAAAGTTCGCAGCCTCATTAAACTTAGCGTCTATTGTTTGTGTAGCTCCATTACCGAAGTATGTGTTGACGTTGAAGTTCTCACTCCCCACGGGAACAGGCCCTGGTATAGCCTCATCCTCTATTTGAAACCAAGCTGCACCGTCATAGTACTCTACGTGGTTGTCGTCAGTGTTGTATCTCCACTCGCCCGTACTAGGACTAGTGGGTCTTGATGCCGTATCACCCGTTGGCAATTGAAGCGCTGTGTTTGTTGCGCTAAAGTCAAATAATTCTGGTGTTCCTATTTTTGTTATTGCCATAATTTAATTTTTTATCCAAAGATTGCATCGTATGTTGTTGCATTGGCACTCGACCTAAATACCACAAATCTAACATCTGTCATTCCACTGTTAAGAGCTACTGGTACATCACCATAATCTGTTCCATTTACATAAAACCCAACATAACGAGTTGAATGATTGTAGTAAA
>Ga0207896_1000217_pt1 | contig 12951 bp, 19 predicted proteins | sample LinPmetageLP36_FD_184049 | JGI IMG/M metagenome (GOLD analysis project Ga0207896, IMG submission 184049) | Marine viral communities from the Pacific Ocean - LP-36 (SPAdes) | ecosystem: Environmental > Aquatic > Marine > Oceanic | place: Pacific Ocean | collected 2010-06-15 | reverse complement strand
CTCAACTCTGAAAGTGCTATAAGAGTTTATTTAGTCATATTTTTTTCAGGCTAGTTTTTTTCTGGACTAGAAATGCGTATTATAGACATCCTTTTGACTAAGAGATCTGGACATAGCTCTTTTTCTAGACTGGAAATTTTTGAAATGGTAAAAGTCATGCGCCCAGTAGACCTCTAGATGATCAAGAGAAAAATACACCTTAAGAGAAAGATACTCTTGCTAGTCTCTCTTGCACAATTTTATAACAACCGTGGTAGTATCCTGGTATACACCAACAACCACAGTATAGCCTCGACTAGCTGCTAGCTCTACTACAGGTGGAGTTGTAATACTTTGCTGAGTTTATACGTACTAGTGTATAAGTACATTAAAACCAGTTGCACCTCTAGACTACATAGTAAATATTATACCCGGTTGTATGGTTGACTACTTAGCTTGCCTTAACTACACTAGGGCCAGAGTTTATATTGTGGTTATTTGTGCAAGGGTGGCTGTTGCTGCTTAGCTCGGCTGTCTGTAGAAGAGGTACGCGACCGGGTGGCTCGCGCTCTGTTAGTTTATATCGGTGTTAGTAGCAATGGTCTACAATGGTCTCTAGATGGTGCTATTCCGCCATATTGACGATAATAGACGATATTTGACGAATCTAGACGATATATGGCCCATATATAGCCCGCTAGAAGCACTAATATAGGCCCTCTAGAGCGGCTGTCTAGAAGACCTAGTTTTAGCACCCCTAAATGGGAGTGTTTTTACATCATAAAATACCTAGTTTTTGCACAGCTCTGGCACTGCTTTGACCAGATCGGCACAAACCTCATATTCTTCTCTATCTATAAACAGTTGTAGAAAGCTTTCAATAGTACCAAGAGGATTAGTATGGTCTGCTATTTGTTGAGGTACACTGCCTGCTAGCAGTTCTCTAATGGCAGGATCCGATAGAATGGAGTCAGTCGTAACCTCGTCCATTCCATCTATAAAATTGATTACTTCGTCTTCTGTAATAAACTGTAGATCCATTGCCATATTATTTAGAGTTTTCGTTAGATAACATTCTAACTGAACATTTATAACCTCTTCCTAAATTATCCTTAAAATTAATAGGAGCCTTACGAGCTCGAGTGTTATATCCTGTTAGTATATAAGGAGATCCTTGTATAGAGATTGTATCACCACATTTCAAATGATTTAATCCGTCCAATGGTCCGTTAGCTAGATTAGCATAAAGGTCCCATGCTTTCATTTCCTTTGTAATAACAGTACCACCTTCGCCTACAGTATTTAGTTTAAGTTTAAAGTTAGCCTCGTTACCTGAGAAGGAGCAATTCCCAGCTGATATAGTTATACCATATTGTTTAGCTACTCGGTCTAGCGCCTTATCGATCTCATTTCTTAATTGTACGATTTGTGGCTTGTTGAATGTTTCAATCTTTTTCATTTCCGTTTGTTTTAATTATTAATATAGTATAAATATAATCAATTTTTCGCGACTCCGGCCATAAAGTCCTAGTTATTTTAAGAAAGTTATTAACAATCTCCTGTCCATACCAGGGTAATTCCTATCAATGTGTATTTATATGGTAGTACGCGATAGCCGTGCGATTCTGGACCTAGGGGTCAGGTGTTAGCATGTGCCCGCGGATTTGGATTCCTCTACTAGACATTGACCTACACCAGAGCCATTTATGGGTAGTTGCAGTTAAGATGTGTACTTAGACGGACTAAAAGGTAATCACAGGACTATACAAAAGGTACATTTCAGTACTCTAAGACTCTGAGTATCTGGAACCGTAAGACATGAGCCAGTTTCAGCGTATCGGACTCCCGGAACGGATTTACTGATAGTACTGAAGATACTACCGAGTCAACGCGTATATAAGGTTAGTTCTAGTATACGCGATTCTATTATGGATTGTTAAGTTCTATCTAGGGTTCTTGCCTTTTCTATTAGTATTCGTGTTTGTTTTTGGAACACTTGGTCTACTATTATAATTAGGGCGAGAGCTGGAATTATTGATCCTTGGTCTACTATTACTATTGTTGTTCCTAATTACCGGTTTGCTGTTGTTAATTGTTGGCTTCCATATATTGTTGTTGTTACTTGGTGGCTTGTTGATTACTACAGGTTTGCTGTTGACAACTAGTGGTTTTGTGTTTGGTAGCACACGTGGTTTGTTGGCATTACGGATAATAATGTTTTCTATTAGTGACGCTGTATTTGGATTATATGTGCGACCTTCAGATGTGCTGACCTTTGAGTCTAATAATAAATTAGATCTACTAGAATTAGAATAAACAAAGCGGTTTCTATTTGAGGACCTACGGCCATATACATTCCCTAGCCATTGAGTTCTTGGACCATAAATTTGAGAGTATCCCCAATGTCCTGAGTTCTGATAATAGTACCACTGGCTTGATCCCCAATTGCCATAATAAGGATACTGATTCCACATCCAACTATTACTATAACCTGAGTGCCAGTTCCATTGCCAATTCATCCAATAATCATGCGGAGAATTCCATCCAAATCTATTCAGTCTATTATAGAAATATTGGTTATGAAAAAATGAGTAGTTTTGTCTTTGTAGGAATGCGTAATAGTTGTTAGCAAAAGTCCAATCTCTTTGCATCTTCCACTCTAATTGACTCCTAGAGGTAATTACATCAACATCATACAAAGTATCTACTACTGTTGCTTGATTTACTGATTGAATTTGCCATGATACGCCACAGCTATTTACTGATAAAAATAAGACTACTATGCAGAATAATTTGAATATGTTTTTCATAAGAAAGTTTTAGTTGATTTTATTATATATGGTTATACAAAAAAAGGCACCTGAGTAATGTTACCCAGATGCCTTCGGTGGATTCTTGGTCAGTAGATAAACGGAAATCTAAACTACTAACCTCATCCTTTGTTTGATTATGCTTGTCCCATAAGGCGAGCAGATTCAGTTTCAGACAATAACCCAGATCCATTAGCAAAAGGATCGAATTGGATTAGTGCTTCAGTATCAAAATTCTTTTTCATTAAAAGGTTTCCGGCTGATACCATTAGATTACCAGTTTTATGATCATCTATATTGTATTTTTGATCGTTAGATGCAAAGTTTGTTATACCGTTTACTACTTCCCAGATTGATAAACCTGATTTAGCATTTTGTAATTGCTTTGTAGTAAATGTAGATGGCTCAGCTCCAATATCAGAGTATGCTTTCATAACTCGGTTAATTGGTAGATACCTTTGCATGTATTCGTAATCAATTTTTTTATCAGTTGATAACATAGCGGACATTGCGCGTTGTACTTCAGCAATACTTGCATCAGTATCATTTGCAGATTTAATTTTGTCAGCTAATCCTACTGGTTGGAATCCTGTAGATGCCATGCTAATCATATGATCATTGAATTCTCTGATTGATTTATCAGTTAGTTCATGTAAACCGTATGTTTCAGAGAATGATGTAGATGACATACCATTTGAACAAACCAATCGGTTTAAATAAGGTGATACCTCTAATCCTCTGGTTGGTGTATTTCTGAATGTTACTCCAGTATTGAATACTTCATCCGACATTCCTGGAACAGAAAAGACAGAGTTTGGAGATACACAGTTGATTGTAGCACCGCCTGATGGATCCGATCCAAAGTCTTTTACTTCTAATCCATATTGATTGATATACCCTTCGGCAAAATCAATAAATGCTTCATTACTAATACTTGCATATCCTGCAGGTAGAATGTTAGTAACTTTCTTTGCTCTTGGATCAACCAACAGTGTTACGGTTTGATCATTCTTAGATGATTTCATAGTTTTCATCATTTGAACTAATTGCTTTAGTCCGTCAGAACCAAATCCTGATTCAAACCTTTTAGCAAATGCAGTAGGAATTCTTAGCCTACCCAATAACCTTTTGAATGCAAAAGGTGTTAATTCAATTTTTACTCCGTCAACCTCGATATGAGTATTGTCGATTACATTGAACTCAGATAAACTGATTTCTTTTCTCATTACTTCGTTCCTAACGGCTTCAGCTTTACGGGCTTGGAATGCGGTTGGCGATAATGTAGTTAATTCTTTCATAATTTGTACTTTTTTGTTTTTGTTATTTGTTTAATTAATATAGTATAAATATAATCAATTTTTACTGTTTCTGAACTATAATTATAAGTTATTTTTCTAAAGTTATTAACAATTTATTTATCTGTTGTTTCACTTTCTTCTTTGTCTTTATCTAATCCGAATAGTGCATCGAATTGTAAACCTGATTTTTTGATTTTTTCTTTTTCAGCTTTCTTTAATTGTTTTAATCCTTCAGCTTTCTTAAACCTTTCAGTATCATATGTTACATTACCACTAGCAGAGAGATCGAAGTACATTTGCTTCCCGACATGACCGCGACGGTTTTTACTAAAGGTAACATACCTTTCCTCCTGATCCCTTTCATCTACGAACCTTATCTCCATCATACCAGTTGTCATATGTTTCAGTTTATTAGATCCTACAAAGGTACCACCTTTATTTACTTGTTGTATATTTAGGAATGATGTAAATCTTTTAGCCTTGTTAGCTCCTAGATTATGTTTGTACATTAAATCCAATAAGTATTTCTCAGAACTGTTTCTGGTCATTTTACCTGATTCTCTGATTGTTTCTTGTAATTCAATAAATGAATCAGTTAGAACAATATCATATCCTTCATCTAGGATTTCTTCTAGGACTTGTTTCGGATCCTCATGATCTTCTATTTCTTGTGGAAAGAATATATCTAATTCTCCGAACTTAGGATACCTTTTAACATAAAGGTAAAGATCCACCTGGTTCATCTCAGCTGAAATGAATAGTACTTTAGATCCAGTCTTTTTTGCATTTGCAATAATATCTAGTGTTACGGTAGATTTACCAACACCAGGATCTCCAACTACCATCCAGTTGGTTGCTTTTGGTACTCCGCCATCAATTGAGAATAACCCATCTAATGGAGTGTTTGTTTTATGAGCCTCGAATAAACCTTTCTCATATTTGACATTGCTAATCTGAGTTAGCCTTGATTTGATTTTTTGAACTTTTTTCATTATTTCCGTTTTTTAATTATAGTATAAATATAATACTTTTTTTGTGATTCTGAACTATCAATTCTTGTTATTTTCAAAAAGTTATTAACAATTTTGAAACTCTACAGTTGAGTTAACTAACATTCCGTATGCTGGATCTGCCCATGTTTTTGAACCGATGTTTTTCCAGTGGTTGTGGTCAGCCATTGCAGGAAAGTTAGAATGAATATCTCCTACTGTTAAACATTCTAGGATTTCTTTATCTATTAGGTAGAACTTACCGCCTTTCATTGCAAGAGCAGTTAGATAAAAACCGCTTTCAGATTTAAGTTGTACAGTATGCAATTTGTTTGTCTTATAACCTGTAACTATATTGCATAACTTAGATTTTCCTGTTGATACAGTAAAAAACCCAGCTTGACATTTTGTAATAACTTGGTAGTCATATTCCTTATCCCAGCATAATCCGTGGTTATGGGCATGAAATTTGTATTGCTTACCTTTTACTTGTTGAGTGATTGAAAATCCGTTTCCTAATTCTGATCTGTGTTCTGTAATTTGCATGTTTTTCCGTTTTTTAAATTATATTTAAATATAATACTATTTCTTGAGTTTTGTACTATAAATTCTTGTTTTTTTCAAAAAGTTATTAACAATTTATTGTTCTCTTTCTTGCTGTTCATTATCAGCTGCTATTTGACATAGTATTAAGAATTCTTCTTTAAGTTGTTCTAAACTCCATTTGTTAAACTCAAAGTAATTAGGTCTTACACCAAATGCATCTTTATATACATCAGACATTACTTGTAAAAATTCTTTTTTGTTCCAGGTATCAATAATTGCCATTTTTCCGTTTTTTAAATTATATTTAAATATAATCAATTCTAAACGATTCCGGCCATACTTTCGTAGTTATTTTAGAAAGTTATTAACAATTTAACAGTTTTTAACAGTTCTTCTTAACTATCTCTGCTGCTTTATACAATTCATCAACGGCTGCTGATATGTGGTCTTTAATGTTAGTATGTATTTTAGCAACAGGGTGTTGCTGGAGATTATTATCTACTACATTACTTATTACTTTAATTCTATCCAGCATTTGCTGGTAATCTTCAGATTTTAATTTAGTCATTAAGATGTTGATAAGCTATTTATAAAATGAACAGTCCATGCGATTAATCCATTTAATTGTAGAACAACTAAGTTCCACTGCTTTCTAACTGAAACTTGTATCGTAACACAAGTAAATCCTATTACAAATAATATAGGCTCCAGTGTCCATTGGCCTGCTATTAATAATCCTGCTCCTAAATAACCAATCCTAGTAGCTAAACGCTCCCATGTAGTTAATTGCCTATCTCTTTCTATAATCCTAACTTTTTTCTTTTCTTTCAAAATCTGTATGTTAAACCTATTGCTACAAAAAACCCACCACTTGCAATTGCAAATGTATTTGGGTTTAAATTTATTTTCTGCTTGTGGTGAATCATATAACCACCTCCCATTGTCATCATACTTAATCCTCCTATTATTGCTAACTTTTTCATTTCTTTAAATCCTTTTGTATATCTTTTTCTACTACTTTTAAATATTTCTTTCTTTTATCTTTATCTACAAATGGTACTGACCAAAATTGTTTTGTTTTTCTCCACCTATTAATATTCCATCCGAATACAAAAGTGTACACTCCCATTACTAATCTTAGCTTAACTGAATTAAAATATAGTGTAATAACAGGTAGCATCGGTGCACCGTGTGTAATATAGGTTCTAACCTTCTTATCTTTTAAAAATGGTTTTGGGTATGCATAGTGACCAAATAAAGGTACAAATTTATAAGCAAAGCCTGGTGTAAGAACTTCATCAAAAAAGATTTCCATTCTAGGTGTTAATCTAAACCACCAAACTGGAGATACAAAATAAATCCTATCGGACCAAGTTACTAATTTTTGATAACTCTTAATTATTTTTTTTCTAGGTTGAGAGAAATCATCTCTATATAAATCAATGATTTCAACTTCTTCATTATTCTTACAGAGCTCTGTGAGAATGGTTTTAAAAATACCATTATAGCAGAATGACTTTTTATCAGGATGGCCTACTACTATTAAGTTCTTATTACCCATCTTTCTTAATTGCTTAATTGTGCTTTAATACTTGGATGACTTTCATAACCATGTAATTCATAATTAAAGTCTCCATTCAATATATCTACTTTACTTACATCTAATTCAGATAAGCAATAAGGTTCTCTACTAAGTTGCTCCTTTGCTTGTTCTAAATGATTAAGATACAAATGAGTATCTCCTAAATTACCAATAAGTTGATCTGGTACCATATTTACTTCCTTTCCTATTAACTTAAGGAGTAATGCATAGCTTGCAATATTGAAAGGCAATCCTAAAAATACATCAACAGATCTTTGATTCCACATTAATGATATTTTTCTTTTAGGTACATTATCTTTATCTAAAAAGTCGTGTTCTAATTTTTTTGCAAAATGTATACTTTTACCTAACCTATGGCAAAATTCCTCTCTTCTCTCTTGTAGAGTTAATTCAGTTGTATAAATTTGAAAACCGTAATGGCAAGGTGGAAGTTTCATATAAATTAAATCAGAAGCATTCCAAGCATTAACCATTAACCTTCTACTATCAGGATCTTCTTTGATGTTTCTTATAAGATCTGCGATTTGATCAACACCAGGTGTTTTTACCTCTAAGCCATTTCTATTATCTCCACCAAAGTCTCTCCACTGCTTTCCATATATGAATCCTAGATTACCCCAAACTCTTGCAAAATCATTATCTTCTAATATCTTTTCCTCAAAGTCTTTAACATTTAAATAGTCATGATCTAATTCCCATTGATGAGTTCTTTCATAAACTGAATAGCAATCACCAGTCCATATATGACAGTTATTTTCTAATAAGTACTTAATGTTAGTATCACCTTTGAGCATCCATCTTAATTCAGTAATCATTGACTTATAAGCAACCTTCTTTGTAGTTAACAAAGGAAAGCCTTGAGTCATATCATGCCTTATAGTATATCCAAATATTGATTTTGTTCCGGTTCCAGTCCTATCTTTCTTTTCTATTCCAAAATCTAAAATTGTTTGGAGTAACTCTTGGTAGCTTTCATCGATCGTATAATCTTGTACTTCTCTTGTCATTGTATGTATTGTGTTAGGTATTGTGAAACAAAGTAAGCTATCTTATATCCTGCAAATCCACCAAATGCAGTAGGAATAGGAAATAAAATAAACTTAGCAAGGCTAGTTGTATACTTAGGCCTGTTTATTACTTTACTAATGTAAAAGTAATGTAACATATAACCTGTAAGTACTGCTATGTCAATTCTTAAGGCGATGAATGGAACGATAATAGCTCCACTGAAACCAAAAAAGAAATTCTCTATAATTGCATATCTTACTTCCTTCGGATTTGCTTCTTTAAACTCTTTTCTAATTTTCTTTGTTGGCATCTTCTTCTTCTAATGGATCAGGCCATTCATCAGCAGGCCATATATCTTCATCTTTTAATTCAAAGTCATCAGGCATTAACGGAGCATTAAATATTTCATAAATTACCCAAATCCATATTGCTACGAATATTGCTATACCGATTATCCATCCTGTGCTCATTCTTTACTTGCTTATTTTTCCTGTTGCAAAATTCCATAATAAACTTAATATGTTATTTGCTTTGTATTTATTTCCTTTATGATTTAATAGGAAATCTTTCATTTCTGTTTTTCTTTTCATCTTTTATTTTTTATCTTTAATAATTCTGCACATTCTTCGTAACATTCTATTTCTTCAAAATGTTGAATCATTGTGTCTATTTGTTCCTCATCAGCATCTTCTCCTGGAGGAATAAAGAAAACGGGTATCACTGAAATATCATCAGGGTCATTAATTTCCTCTAATCTTATTTCACAATGCTCTATAACTTGGTCCATTGTCATCCACCCAGTTAATATTTGGTAAGAATTGTAAATTGCTTGATCTAAGTAATCATCTATCATTTTTCTTTTTCTTTTTATCAGAGTATCTACTGTAATTACCCATCCCATCATAATCTTGTAAATCACTATGCCTAGAATAGTATCCTGGGTAATTTTCTTCTCTATTTTTTCTAGCTCCATAAAATATATTCCATATTAAAAATGTAACATAAACACTAAATATAGAACCGCCTACTATAAACATTGCTATACTCATCTTCTCTGTCTAATTGCGATTGCGAATAATAATATTGTTCCTGCCCAGTGAGCTGAATACTGTGCTTCTTCAGTATGGCCTGTTACACCTAGTCCTATTGAATAACACATACAAGCGAATGCTATGATAATTGGATACCATCTGTTTAAAAAATCTTTCATAATAATCATTGTTTATTATTATATGTAAAAAATGTATTTTGTTTTACATAAAATAAACTATATTATATAGTCAGCATGGTTCTTTTTGCAATGTATAAAGAGGATAGAGATGAGCTAGCATCATTAGATAGACTAGACATATGTATATATGTAATTAGATTATCTCCCACTAGATGAGAGTTTAACTTAGAGTGCTAGTGTAAACACAATAATCATAATAGCTACATATAAGATCGGAGAGATGTCAATTTTAGTTGTTGTTTCCATATAATATTTATAGAGGGAACGACTAATAGTTTCTTATTCTAATATTAATTAATTGTTAATAAATTGTTAATTGATTTATGCAGCTTTAGCTAATTCTTTATCTAAAGATTTAACTTCTTTAGCATCTTTCTTTTGTATCTTTTTTAGAATTCTTTCCATTTCATCATCAGCTATTTTAATAGTAGCTTCATTAGCTTTCATTCTAACTTCTAATTTAACTTTATTAACATATTTGGTTAAAGTTTGATTATCACCAGCTATAGCATCCATTTGATCTATGATAATACCTTCCTTATTTTGTAAGGCTTGCTTTTTCTTATCTTCTGCATTTACTGCTACAGATATAGTAGGATCTGCTGTATAATTTGAGTCTTTAGATTTTAATTCATCTTCTAATTTAGATATATCATTTTGCTCTATATCCATTTTTTGAATTTGAACTTTTAGTTTAAATAATTGATCTCCTAGCTTTCTTAGCTTTCTTTTTTGGCCTGGATTAATAAAGATACCTTTTATAAATGAAAACAGACCTTCATTTAAAATATCATTAAGATCATCATAGCTTACGCTACCCTCTAAAAGATCATATGATTCTTTTACAAGTTGTTGATTATTAAATTCTTTAAACGTTGGTATGTTTTTCATCATAGAATTTTATTTTAATCCTGGCCCAAATCCTGTTGGGTTAGATATAGGATTACCTTTTACATCAGTTGCTTTTTTGTATATAAAGTTTTTGTACATAGTTTTAAATCCTCCAGCAACATGAGTTGTTGAATCTGTCCATGTTCCAATATAAGGTACAAATGGATATTTTTGTACATAACTATTATCTCTAGGAACTGCTTCTGTATACCAAGGTTTTGTTTCACCTGGTAAGTAACCATAGAAGTATAGAGTATCATTTGCAATCTGAGCACCGAAGGTTACAAAATCTGGTGTTGGTCCTCCAGGGTTAGTAGCCCCAGCTTTTGTCCAGTCACCAACTTGTAAACCATTTGGTCCAGTTATTTTTGTGTAACCAGGATTCCACCCAGTACTAGGATTACCACCAATAGGAATATTAATTTGTGGTCCTGTCTTTTGCCATTTAGTTTCCATTATATCAATTTCAGTGCTCCAGCCTGCAGGGCCACCTTTTGTACTACCATCACTGTATTGAGGAGCTCCCCATAGTAAATTTTTTCTTTCTGCTAAATAAAATGTTTCACAATATAGACTATCAGGATAGGCTCCGGAATTAGATCCTATTTTAATATCAATTTGCCATACACCATCAAAACCTGTTCCTGGTGCTAAACTATCAAATTTATATTCATCATTTAAAATATGAATAGGATAAGCTCTACTTCCATAAGTTGGTTTAGTTGCTGAGGTTGATGAATCTGTTAATTGAGCCACAGAAGTTCCGTCTGCTGCCCATCTTCCTACATCATCAAATCCATAATCTTGAACCCAATACGATCCTGGTGTTATTAATGTTTCATTTTTGTTATCCATACCACTTGACCAATTATTTGAAATAATTGGAGGAGTTGTTACTTTTTGTTTAGGAGTCATATCATAAGCAATTACATCACCATTCATACCTGTTTTTGTAAAAGTAATAAGATCTTTATCTTTTGGGTAATCTGGATTAGCTTTCCAAGTAGGAACTCCATTTATATTATGATAAGTTGAAGCACCAATATATCCTTGCTGATTTGGTTGTGAGTAAAGATTTAAACTCATATAATCATAATCTACATATCCCCAAGCAGATGCACCTGGTGCAAATTCAAATGGTGCTGCAGGTTGGTAACTACTAGGTCCTCCTCCTGTTACATAAGCATAAAAACCACCATCTGAAGGTATTCCCCATGAGTTGATAATTCCATTTTCGGACATTGAATATGTTCTATATTTTCTATCCTCCTTGCATCCTGCAAGTAAAAAGATTGATAATACTATTAATAATAATTTTTTCATTGTTTTTGTTTTTATTTATTTTAAGTCAATTAATTTATTTCCTTGTTTTTTAATGATTAAATCATCTTTCTTTAACATGATAGCCAATGCTCTACCAAAATCTTTTCTTGCAACATCAGTTGAATGTAAATAACTCCATTCCTTAGCATTCTTGTTTGCCCAATTCATCCACACCTGTCTTAAGGCAAAGAATAGTTTAGTACCGTCTGTAATACCAGTAAGTTCTTTTTTGATTTTGCCTCTGTTCTTATATGCCCATTTTTTAAAATCTAAATAAGCAAACTCATTAGGAGTATCTTGGAACGTAGGTCTTGCCTCGTTAAGTGGTTTAATATATTTCATGTTAAGTCTATTATTATACATAAGATAATTGCAAAAATTAAATAAGGAACCATTAATCTAGTTTATTAAATAAAGCAGGGTACTGTTCTTCAAAATCTTCTCCATAAGTATCTTGCCATATTCTACTTAATTCTCTTTTATCTTTAATGTTTCTTTGCTTAATAATTTTAGCTATTGCTGGATACTTTGAATGAAATTCTTCTCCATAAGTATCTTTCCAATGTTGTGCTATGCTTTTCTCTTGGTGATCATCATGATGAGAATTACCATTTGACTTATCTCCACCATCTTTGGATGAAGATTCATTAACTCTAACACCGTAAGTAGTTCTTAAATTTCCTAATTGGCCTTTCTTAACATCTAATTGTTTACCTGTACGTTTCATTGTTTTAAGATCTATAATATCAAACTCAGAAATACTACCTACAGATTTTACAAACTCTAATGCAACATCGCCTAAATCAAATGCATCTTTCCAATCTACAAAAAACTTACCAGGCTTTGAAACTTGTTTTATATAAGCACCATTCTGTGGTTGGTTATTAGGTGCAATTCCAAATTTTCTTAAATGAGTTAATCTTTGTTGATCACTAGCTTCATTAACTGCTTCAGTCAAACCTACAATTTCAGAACCGTATAACTCTAAACCATTAGTAAGTTCATATTTAAAAGTACCACCAAACCCTTTGGTTCTTTTCTTAATAACACCAGATTCAATATTTTTAGATTTTGACACTGCATCAGCAAATTTACCAACTCCACCTTTATGATCTAATTGATAATCAACTCTTTGGCCTTTTTTATAAGGTTTTGCAGCTTCTTCTAATTCTATTGATTCTAAAACTTTACTATTCTTTTCAATGTATGATAAGACAGCAGGTGTTTGTTTAATCATTATACCTTTAAAGGTTGGCTTATCAAAATACTTTGG
>Ga0207896_1000213_pt1 | contig 13050 bp, 19 predicted proteins | sample LinPmetageLP36_FD_184049 | JGI IMG/M metagenome (GOLD analysis project Ga0207896, IMG submission 184049) | Marine viral communities from the Pacific Ocean - LP-36 (SPAdes) | ecosystem: Environmental > Aquatic > Marine > Oceanic | place: Pacific Ocean | collected 2010-06-15 | reverse complement strand
ATGAAACGTTTTGACTTTCAATTTAAGTGTATCCGTTGGTAAAACAATTGCCTTTTTACATGTATTTTCACAATACTCTAAACGTTCAAGAAAATTTTTGTTTCCCACAATTTCACCACAAGACATTAGACAATCATAAACCATAAACATATTATCGTATAATTCACCTTCAAATATTGTACCTTGATAAGCTGTAAGTCTAAAGTTCAATTTAACAGTGAACATTTCCAATGCACGATTTATAAATACACATATTCTTTGATTTTCGTATTGAATTAATAACATCATATATCTTACACCGTCGGTCTTTTCACAAACAACGTAATCATTTTTTGATAAAATGTCGAAATGTTTTCTTTCGATGGATATTGGTTGACACCCCGGAAATATACCCTTACCCAAAGTACCCCATGATTCTTCCATGAATCGAATCGCATATTTGTAAAGATGATCTTCTTTCTTTACAAAAATACGTACCATATGTTTTATATTTTAATTATATTCTTTAATTACTTTTAACACCGTATGCGTTTAGAATATTACTTATACATTCATGGTTATATGTCATGACCAACTTAGCTTTTGTATACGCATGAATTTTAACACCAGATTCTTTAAATTTAGAAAACATTGTTTCCATTTTAGGAAAAATTTTAAAATTAGATGTTTTTTTATCTTTTAGGTGTTTAATTACATTTTTTGATAATATAAGCCAGGATTTTGCACATGTAGTATGTACTGAATATATACCATCGGAAATTTTTTTATTCCGATCGACCGTAGTGTCAAACGACAATCCTAATTGTTCAACCGATTCATTCGATTTATTTTTTACTTTATTTTTAAACATCTCCCAATCTATACCTTCTTCTACACCTGGTAAAACCAAACAACCAACCCCCTCATGGTTTTCAAATAACATGTTTAATGAACCATCGTCTACATGAATACCATAATCAATAAAAAATAATCTCTCATGTGTTTTCATGTACCTATGAATTATTTCTGATACTTGAAAAGGGTCATCGTTTACAAAAACAACTTCATTTTCAATATTACCCCTTTGTAAACACATTAAATTAAATCTAAGAATAGTGTGTAAAGTTTTTACGTGACATGATTTATTACGTGTAACTATTATAGAAGCAAATTTCATTTTATATATTAAAACTCTAAACCTTAAGCCTTTCTTCTAAACAACCAGAAAATGGTAAATTACCAATATGCCCCAAACTTGTATGAACATCTGCATAAATTTTACCCCCTATTTGTTGCCACCTTCTACAAAATGCATAATCCTCTGAAAGATATCTTTTAGTATCCGGGTCTATCATACAATCAAATATGGCACAATAATCATCAAAATCACGATTTTGGTGATCATTCTTACAATTTAAATCGGTATAATGTTCATGCATTTTTTCAAAAGCTTTTCTTTTTATAACCATAAAACCAGTTGGTCCATCGAGAACTTCGACAAAACCATTCTCAACACTTCTTTGTGTAGCTCCTATATTTGCAACGAGACACGAAGAAAGCATTGCCATATCCCTAGTATCTCCATTTTCGACTGCTTCTTTTGCTTGATTCCACATTACAACTTTTTTAGGGTATAAAGATACAGAAATGTCATGGTCAGATCGAACTAAACGAACTACAGATTTTGGATCAAAATCAATATCAGCGTCAATAAATACAAAATGTGAAGCATCAGATTTCTGCATAAATCTACCTACCGCTACATTTCTTGCGCGATGAACCAGACTTTCGTTTTCCGTTGTATCCAAAACCATTTGAATACCTTCCCTTATAAATTCTAGTTGAAGTTTTACTATACTTATCATGTATTTTTCTAAACAAACACCACCATAACACGGTGTACTTATAAATACTTTAGGTTGTACAGTCATTTTATTAAATTTAAACGCTTTTATCCTCTAAGTAATTTTTTATAATACTTTCAATTTTATTAATAGTGGGTATAGATACAGTGCACTTTTCATTGATTTCATTTTTAGTCACACGATGTTTCAATGTTATATATATTATAACAGAAGCAACACTGTTTGGTGTTTTACTCATAAGATCAGAACACGTTTCCAATGTAGAACACATTTTGTTACATTTTAATCTCTCTTCTCTGGAAACGTCAAATGAATTTAATAACCTTTGCATCACATCGTGTGGTAAAGTAGTGTACGTATTAGTTGTTTTACCCAACATTACCTCCTTAAACATCTGCGAAGTTCTACTTAAATCCTTTGGTTGAACAGAAAACATATCGGAAATTTCTTTAGTAGTTCTTGGAATTTTAGACATTCTACAAGCAAATAATACACAGTTTGCTTTTATACCAGTTCTAACGGCACCCCTTGTTAATTTTTTATCATTAAATTTTTTATACATCATTTTTGCATCTTTGACAACAGTGTCTGGTAATCTAAAACATGCTTCTTCTATATCTTTGTATGCGTGAAATAATGACCTATCTCTATGATTCATTGAATGGTGAAAATTAATCTTCGCCATTCTTTTATTTGCATAACTCGAACTTCGATTAGTTGCAATAATAGTACCTTTACCCCAAGCACTTGAAAATAATTCAGGGTTTACATTAGGAGCACTACATCGCGAAGGATCGTTAACTTTTCCATCTTCTGAAATACCACTTGTCCATTCTGGACGTTCATCTATACATGTATTATCAACTAATCCACAATCGGGACATGTTGGTAAACCTTCTTTAGTTATTATTTTAGCACATTTACATTCTTTACATAAATTATTATCTACTGACTTTATTAATATTGGTTTTTTTAGTAATTGTTCCACATCGGACCAAATAGCAGCCAGTTCTTCCATGGTGTTGAAGTATTTTATAAATTTTAATATTTATCACACACGAACTTAGGTTTCAAAAGTTGTTTTCATCTGCTTGTATTTTAGCAAGGGTTGTTATATTATCCACTGCTTGTTTATATAACAAAGACCCTGGACTCCTTGGTTCCCATTCTTTCCATTCTTTATCTATAACAGTGTGATTAGACGGGGGTATAATAATACCATCTATTTCATTATCCGAAACTATAAAGTCGTTTAGATCACTACCATCGTCATCTGATTCATTTATTATGTCACTCTCCTCGTCTGAATCTATTTCATCTATCACTGCATACAACCGATCCTTTATATTTACAAAATACTCTATAGATTCGTGGTGTTCTGATAAATTTACTTCCTGAACAAGCTCGTCATTTTCTTCAAGTTCATAAAGTCTAGCTCCTTTATATAGAAAAGAAGTTTCTGAATAATAGGATACTACTAAGTAGTCATTGTGAACCTCGTTTACTTTGGCGTAGATTTCGTCTTCTATATCGTCCTCTAAGTTGACTAAAACTTTTATTAATTCTCCAGGCTGAATTTCTGAAATTTTAATCATTCTTAAAGGTTTCATACAAAAATATTTATAAGTATTAGCACACATGGGAATAGAAATTTTATCAAAAGAAGGATGTCAATACTGCGATTTAGCAGTTGACTTATGTAAAGAATACAATTTAGAAAACAAAAAAACTATGGTAGATAAGGATGAACTAAAAAAACGTTGTGGTGCTCAAGCGTCTGTATATCCACAAATTTTTATCAATAATAAAATCATTGGAACTTACTATGACTTTCAAGACTATCTTGAAGAAGCAGAACCAATGTTGTTACCAACATTAGATCGTTTTACTGTATTTCCCATAGAACACGAAAATCTATGGGCGATGTATAAAAAAGCACAAATGTCAAATTGGACAGCTGAAGAAATTGACTTTTCTAAAGACATGGATGATTGGGTTAATTTAAGTGACAACGAAAAACATTTTATTAAATATATTCTTGCTTTTTTTGCAGGTTCAGATGGTATAGTATTTGAAAATTTAAATAATAATTTTGCAAGCGAAGTTCAGTATACTGAAGCTAGATCATTTTATGCTTACCAAGAACATAATGAAATGGTTCACGGAGAAACATATAGTAAACTTATTGATAAATATATAAAAAATTCTCTTGAAAAAAAACAACTTTTTGAAGCTATACAGACTATACCGTGTATAGAAAATAAAGCTAAATGGGCTATGAAATGGTTTAGTAAAGATAAATCTTTCGCTGAAAGATTAATTGCATTTGCGTGTGTAGAAGGTATATTTTTCTCTGGTAGCTTTTGTGCTATTTTTTGGTTGAAAAAAAGGGGTTTGTTACCTGGACTTTGTTTTAGTAATGAACTTATAAGTCGAGACGAAGGATTACATTTAGAATTTGCAATTGAACTATTCAAAATGTTAAAACATAAACCTGATAAATCTATAATAGAAGAAATTGTTAAAGATGCAGTTTCTATCGAAAAAGACTTTATAATCGATGCATTACCATGTAGTCTTATTGGCATGAATTCTGAAAAGATGTCGGAATATATTGAATATGTCGCTGATAGATTATTAAAACAAAGTGGTCACGATAAAATCTGGGGAACTAAAAATCCGTTCGATTTTATGGAGAATATATCACTTGATGGTAAAACTAATTTTTTTGAAAAGAGAGTTGGTGATTATGGTAAGATTGATGAAGATTCATCTTCAATTGAGTTTAACGAAGAATTTTAATTCATTGTTATACTTTTACCGTTACTACACTGACACGTCACAGTTTCCGCATTATTAAATTCTCCTGGTAATGCCGAGTCTGGAACACTTGTTATATCGAAAGCACCCAACGATAACCCCGAATCCATTGGTGAAAATTGTGTTTCTGACATATCTGGTAACGGGAGAGGCATATCAACCATTGGTGGTGATACAATTCCCATCATTGCAGATGGAGCTACAGATGGAGATGGAGCTATAGATGGGGATGGAGCGACAGATGGGGATGGTTTAATAGGCTTTTCTTCAATTAAAATAGCATCCTCTGGTATAATTTGTACTGGAGTGGGTGATGGTCCGGATTCTATAATTTCAAACCCTTCTCTTCTTATATTCATCATACCCCACGTAACTAGAAGAAACACTAATGTATGAAACATTAAACCTTTACCTGTTGGGCACCCAGTTGGACTGGAAATCCATTTACCAAATAGTCTACGCGTTATTCTAAATGTATCGGGGTTTGCGATTATAAAGAAAACTAAGGCGGACATAATAGAAATCAAAAACTTTTGTTCTTGCTTTTTACCTTTACATCCGCACCCACAATCATTAAATAACCAACTTTTTTTGTGACCTGTACAACTCGTCATTTTTATTAATATACTATTAGAAAAAAATACACTTAAAGTTTTTGAACATATATAATATACAAAAAAATGTCTAATAATATTCAAGTTTCCAATCAATTCGAACCATCTGGTGTTATTTTCAGTGCTCTGAAGAAAAATAAAAATGGTGGTAAATCAGTCGTTCTTACACGCAGTGACAAAAAGAAACTCTACTTACAACTCCCTTTCATGCGTTCACCCTTTGGTTTGAGTGCATTCACGGATGAATCTACTAACAAAACTTCATATTCACTCGATTTATCATTTGATAATGACAATGAAGAAGGTCAAGAATTAGCAAATAAACTGAGAGAATTGGATGAAATCATTCTTAATACAGTTGCAACTAATTCTAAAGAATGGTTGGGTAAAAAATATGATATTAATGTCATCCGAGAAGCCCTTTATAAACCATTGGTTAGACCGGGTAAGGAAGGGTACGCAGATACACTTAAGCTAAAAGTTCAAACAAATTCTTCTGGGGATTTTGTATCAGAAGTCTATAATTCTGTTCGTGATCAAATTAGTATGGATGAGATTGAAAGAGGTCAAAGGTGTATGTGTATTGTTGAAATTGGTCAGGTTTGGTTCATTGATAATAAATTTGGTGTTAGTGTTCGGTTATCTCAAGTGTTATGTGGCGAATCTAATAAACTCCCCAAGTTTGCTTTCCAAGGTTTGGATAACGATGGAGATTACGTAGAAGAAATCATGAATGATCTTATTGACGAATAAAATATTTTATTACATTAGTCATGGAACGCGAACAACATTTAAAAAATTTAAAAAAATTATCTAAACTTGCAAAAAATAAAAATAAAAATTCAATCCAGAAAAAAAATTTAGGTAAAAATCTAATTAAAAGTATGCAGGGTATGGGGTGTGATCCTGCAAAATTTTTATATTTACCAACTAATAAATCCATCTCACTTTCTATAGAAAACTCTTACTCCTTGGGTACTAAAAAAATTGGTCAGGGTGCATTTGGTGATGTCTATATGGGATGTATAGATAAAGAATGTAAAAAGAAAATTGCTATAAAAATTGTTACGGGTGAAGATATATCGCACGAATATAAAATAAGTAAACGCATTTCTCCTTACGGTGGTATAAAAGCTTACGCTATAGAAAAATGTAACAACGTCACGTTTATGTATTCTGAATACGCAAATAATGGAACTTTAAAATCATTTTTGAAAAATAATAAAGATAATATATTACCTATACATTTTAGAACTATAGTTACACAGGTTTTATACAATTTATATAGAATACAAATAAAATACCCAACTTTTAGACATCATGATTTACACACGGATAATATACTTATAAATTATACAAACCCATCTCGTGTTAAACTATTAAAAATAAATAACTCGACATTAAAAGTTCATGACATTGGTATACACGCATTGATATCAGATTATGGGTTATCCACTGTAAATGGTATTAAAAACCCTGAAATAGACGATGATTCAACACTATTCTATAAAAAGAAATCGGGTATATTCAGGAGTTCACATTCTATGTATGATGTACATTACTTTTTGAATGTTATAAGACAGGAAATAAAAGCATTTAAAATCGAAAATGGTATGGAAGTAGTTCAGTTTATAGAAAGAATATTACCATCGGAATATTTAGGTGTTAGATCCGATAAAATAATTGATTTCCGACTTCGTGACAAAGACCACTCGAAATTACCAACGTTTAAACAAATATTTAATGATAGGTATTTCTCACCTTATAAAAAAGCAGTGGTACCTATTGATATTACTACAATTATAAAAAGAAAAGTGAATGTTAAAATACCACAAAAAAGTATAGTAATGGCGAAGAAAACCATGAATGAAATAAAGAGAAATTTAGCAAGTAAAAATGTTAAAAAGGTCGCGTTAAAAAGACCCGGTATTCGAATTCGTCCAAAATCAGCTCCTAAACCAATACATAAAGTTATTATGTCAAATAAAGGGTATATAAAAGTAGGTACACGTAAATGTCAATCTTATAGAAAACCAGACCTTATAAAAATAGCTAAAAGTATGGGTATAAACACAGACGGTAAGACCATAAATAAAATATGCGAGTCTATAAAATTAAAATATATTAAATAAGTATATTAACATGATCGCTGCTTTATTACTTCTATTAATAGATGTGTATATTCTTGTAAACATGACTACGAAAAAAGAAACTAAAATTGATACACCAGCAGCGGCAGTGGCAGCGGTGGCTGGGACTAAAACGGAGTGGACTGTTTATGGTACAAATTGGTGTGGATGGACTAAAAAACAATTGGCTTATTTAGAAAAGAAAGGGATACCTCACAAATTCATCGATTGCGAAAAAGGCAATTGCGATGGAATTGAAGCTTTTCCAGTTATGAAAAGTTCTGACGGAGAAGAAGTTGTAGGTTATAAAGAAATTTAAATACCACGAACAACAGCTATCGAGAGCGAAAGAATAAACGCATCAAGGAACGTACTGATTGGCTTAAGCACGGTAACGTGCTTAACAAGGGATTTGTTCCACGCGAATCTAAGTACAAATGTACTGATAAGAATCGTGATAGCAAATACAAGAATTTCAGTCAAAACTTGGTTCATTTTTTTGGCGTTGGCAAGGTCTCTAATCATTTACTAATTAATAATATTTTTTTTCTGTGATATTATTAATGAGAAACAGATCTAGTAAAGGGCTTCCCCTGAGTGGTTCTGAACCAATATATACTCAAAGACTTTGGGGTCGTGCAATTGGTATAGACAATAACAATTGTTATGCTTATGCAGTTGGAGATTATGAAAAATCCCGTCTTCAAAAAAGTATACCAGGTGAACGGGCTGGTATTAGAAATTTAAAACATACTTACACACACTGTAAAGGTTTACCCCAAAGAGTTATTGCAGATAACCCTAAAAAAATTTATAAAGTTGATGCAGAAACTAAATGTAAACCAAATCATTTCAAAATCATGATGTTTGTTGCTCCTGGTGAAACTAAAAATTACTTTAGACAAGGGGATTTTCATTTTTATAAACAACATGGTTTTGTTGAATATAAGGTGAAAAGAGGAAACACATGTGAAAGTATAGCCAGATTTTTCCAAGTTCCATTGAGTCGTGTTAAAAACTGTGGTGGTAAGTGTATTCCCGGTAGAATATTAAAGTTTAAGGCTAATGTTTTTAGTCATAAACGTGGTTGGGCAACTGGACCACTTTTAGTCGACGCTAAAGGTAAAGCAATAACAGACCCACGGAAATCGTCTAGAGCATACACTGGATTATCTTATAAGAAATACTGTAGCTCATTCTGCATTAAAAATAGAGGGATCAAAGTCGGTCATACTCACCCCAAAGTCGTCAAGAATACTCGTTAAATCATCCTCGTGTTCGACAGCTAATAAAATATCTAATGCATCAAAAATAAATTCGTTACTCACACTTACTGTATTTGAAGTCAATTCGTAATCATTGAATACAGTAATCTGTACCCTAAAATTAGAACCATCGAACACTTTTCGACATATTGGACACGTCACATTACCTTTATTTTTCCATTTTTCTATACAATGTGAATGAAAAATGTGTCCGCACCGAATAGCTTTACTATTTCTGGTCTGTCGAACTTCGTTCAAACATATGGCACATTGAGTCATTATCTAGAAGACTTAAAGAATTTTTTAATCGTATTATTACTCATTATCACCGTCCTGTGTATTATTCGTTCTTTGTTCCGCACCTTCACAAATTGTCTGTATTTGTTCGGTAAAATCGTAATTTTTTTCTACAAACTTTTTATCTTTGGAGTCCCATTCGTGTGATGGAAAGTCAATACTACCAAATTCTTCTCGAATTTCATCTCGAAATGAAGTCAAATTAGCACATTCACCCGGGAGTTCATCGCTACCTTCCTCTAAAGACAATATAACCTCCGATCGTGATTTTATTTCTTTGATTTTTTCTTGCTTTTCTTTGCCTATACATGATTCTTGAAGTAATTTCAAAAATTCAGAAGATTCCATCATATTCATATTTGTAACTTCTTCCATTAGGGTATCGGTATCATAAGTTCCACGTAAATCCCATATATTTTTTACATCATTAAATAGTGGTTTTAGTTTTAAACTTTCTTCTTCAAATTTTTCTATGCGGTCTACAAATGATTTACAATTATCATCCATGGAATCTGTTTTATCGATATCACCGAAAATCGATTTTAAATCATCTAATTTATATTTTTTAATGACATGGTTTTTGGTTCCTGGTATGAGAGATGTAAATTGTACACACAAAGATGATGATAATGTAGATAAAAAACATAAACCGGCTGCTATAGCGGCCATTATATAGTTTATCTAGATTTAAAAAAAAAGAGTGTATTTAAAAAATTAGTAGATGTTTGGCATTTTGAGAAGGGCTTTATCACAAGAACCACATTGATCTTTTTGTTGCGCCTGGGATGGTTTCAAAAGTTCTGGACCTTTTTCTTGAAGAAGTTTGCGAAAAGAATAGTTATCTTCATATTTGATACCATTCTCTTTCATGATATAGTTATTGTAGAGTTGATTAGATGTGTTCATAGTATAACATCGACCGTCAGCCATTCCTAATCTTTGAGACATTTTGTATATATTAGTATTACATTAGAAATTAATTTGTCTATTCTCGGTTGTCAATTTCCATGAATTGAACCCTAATTTTTTTGCGTGTTTTATAACACTTTCAATTTTGTGTCCTGAAATCTGACCGAATAATTCCTTCTTTGATTCTTCGCATGGGGAAACTCGTACATCTTCAATATCATTGATAGTGGTATTTATAATATTGTACCCATAAGCAACTTCTTTTAGTGTTTCTGCACCCGTTATTATAATCTTACCGGTACCAAAAATACTCGTTGTTATTTCTTTCATATCATTTGCTGGTTTAAATTTAACTTTTACTGCTGAGTACTTATCAGGTTCAAACGAAACTTTGAAAACATCATCGTATTTAGAAAAGTGTCGAGAAACTTTCAAAAGATTTATTTTATAATTCAAACTGAAATTCGAATTTATCATAACAATTCTAAACGTTTCTATAGGTGCAATGAAAGATGTATCACCCATTACCAATTTGAATATATAAGAAAGTTGATTTATGATTCTTTTACAATCTATCAGATCAGAACACCCGGCAACTTGTATACTCCCATTTGGAAACAGTTTAATAGATTTTGTACTATACACATCGCGATAAACCATGGTTATTTGATTGTAAAAAGTCGTGTGTTTCTGTTCCCATACAAAATGACACTTAGAATTGGTAATCTCAGCGAGATCGAGTGTATTTAATAAACGAAAAGCAAGTCTGAATTTTTCTAAATCGATTTTCTTTTCAAATTTTGATATCATGGTTATAGTTGTAAGCTTAATCCACGAAGGTCGTATTTCTTTCTGTATATTATCGCGGAACTCATTTAGTGTTAGTACATACGAAAAGGTATTATTTACAATACCCCTGAAAGTAGTATCATTTTTGTGGTTTAAACACGAAATAATACTCATTTTTAATACTTAAAAAAAATATAATATAAAGTTAACTTAGGTTATTAGAACATGCCGTGTTTTAAGTGTAAAAAGAAAGGAATACCTATAAATTGTAAATATTGTAATTATGATTTTTGTTCTAGGTGTATTGTTTTAGAAATACACAACTGTGAAGGTATTAAACACAAAAAAGAAAAAGAATTAAAAGAATTAAATAATAAACTTGAGTTTACTCCAGATAAGAAATTTGGATTGGTTTAAAGAGTTTAAACTAAATAATTTTATGACACATTTTGTAAAAATAGCTAAAGAAATCATAAATTTAGATTACGGTAATTCATACATGGTTGAAATCAAGTATAATAAGTATATAGAAGGTTTCGGTTACGAAACGTTTACAGATTATTTTCATACGTGCATGAAAACACCAATGCACATTACAAAATTCGAACCTCACGCAAATACATCAATACGGTACGAAAAATTTCTAGATACGTGTATAGACAAAACTACAGAAACGAGACGTAAAATGGTTTCTGTACAATTGGAAAATGTCATGTTAGAAAATAATAACCCATATTCACTTATACGCATTATGAATTGCGTTAAGATTTTAGATCCAACTTTCATACCACCTTTAATTAACGTTTCGTGTGGATGGCAAAAACGTATGATGCGTGAATTCTGTTTAACAACTTTACCGAAAGTTATTGGAACGTGTACTAGCGATTATAGACTCGAAAAAATGTTTAGAGTACTGCAATTAATAGAATCAGACACGTTATACTAATCAATGTAGTTGTTGGTGAAACTTCGTGCGATTTTACTTCCTTTTTAGTTACATAACTTTTATCAAAATCCATTCGTTCGCGAGGTGTGAATCCGTGATCTATATTTCTTCCTGGAATGAGAGGTCTAGATAACGAACACTTATCTTCACGGTACCCCAGCCGACCAACCCCCTTTGTCAGAACACCACATGCAGGACTCACATATTCTTCCTCTGGTTCCTCTACTGGTGGTTTGTGTTTTTTATAATCATTATATTGTCGACTCGTACCAGGTGGGAAAAAATTTTTCGTATCAGCAAATGGGTTTATATCACTCATGGCTTTTTCATCGTCAAGCATTAATTGACTCATGTTTATTAATACTACTCGAGATAAAAAAATATAATTGTATTATAAAATACTATCATGTTACCATTACCAGTATTAATTTTAATTGGTGTTGTACTTTCAATTTTAATAGGTTTGGGATCTTACCAATTTTATTTCAAGGAATGGAATTCGTGTGATTGGGGAGTCGGGTGCCCAACACCGTCGACACCGTCAACACCTACACCTTCGGCGGGTCCTGCGCCTGCACCATGTGATGAAAATCAACGCATTAAAGGTGGTGTATGTGTCGCATGTGGGGAAGGGTACATTAATCCAGCAGGCGACGACCCTGCGGAATTTACGGATACGTTCTGTAAACAGTGCGCTGAAAATTACAACGTATCTGGTAGAAAGTGTGTTTCATGTGGAACCAAATACACACACGACGCGGGCGATCTCGTTACCGGTGGGAATACGAAATGTAGTAAGTGTGCTAAGGATCACAGGGTATTAGGAGAAAGTTGCGTTTCGTGTGACATAAAGCATGGATTAGGGGGAGCTTATAGAGACGCGGGTGATGATATATATGGTAGCGATACAGCGTGTATTAGTTATTTAAAAAGAGGTAAACCAAAAAAAGACGTGGAAATCTGGGTCGGTTCGGGACCCGGAGGCTACAATGCTGTGCGTTGGGAAACGGAAGCCGAATTCAAGGGGTCTTTCCCAGGTGGTTGGACCAATGATCTCAAGTGTAAATATAACGAGGAAAATCATACAAACGATGAAGCTTGGAAAAAATCATGTCCAGGGGGTGACCCAGATGTAAGGTATAGTTATACAATTCCACAGGAATGGAAAGATATGAAAGATGATGCAGAGAATAATTAAATTATAATCTCAGTACATGTTAAAACATGATAGCAGTTTTATTCGCGCTTGTATTTGTAGTCTCTCTTATGATTGGTGGTGGTTACTATTATTATGAGTCACTTAATACACCCGCACCTGCACCCGCACCCGCGCCAACACCCGCGCCTGCACCAGCGCCTGCGCCTGCGCCTGCGCCATCACCAGCGGAACCAGAAGGTGACGACGGTGATGATTCGTCAGGTACGTCTACGGGTGGT
>Ga0207896_1000210_pt1 | contig 13101 bp, 12 predicted proteins | sample LinPmetageLP36_FD_184049 | JGI IMG/M metagenome (GOLD analysis project Ga0207896, IMG submission 184049) | Marine viral communities from the Pacific Ocean - LP-36 (SPAdes) | ecosystem: Environmental > Aquatic > Marine > Oceanic | place: Pacific Ocean | collected 2010-06-15 | reverse complement strand
CAGGTTTTAAATATATTCCACAACAAAAATATTTATTAAGCCCTTTTACACTACCAACAACCGATGATGGTAGTGATGATGGTAGTAGCGGCGGTGGCAGTGGCGTCGTCGGGGGCAGTGTTGTAGGCGGTGGTGACCAAGGTGGTGGTGGAAATACTTATGATAATTTAATGACTAATTTTGGTTCTACTATTGATGCAAGACAAAGTAGATTAGAAAACCCAAGTAAAATTTCAAAGTTTTTAGAAAGATTTGGACTAAGTGGACAACGTTCTGTAGATCAAATGATGCGAGATTCAACTGCGTATAACATGAATAAGTTAGGTCCTGACTTTAGTCAAATAGGTATAACATCAGATATGACGGGACCGGAAATACAGAAAGCCATGGCAGAGTATGCAGCAGACGAAACAAGTATTGGAAATTATCCTGTGGGTGATCCACGAGATGTAAGAAAAAATATGTTTGGATTAGGTGGTATTTTATCTCAAATTGTTCCAAGTTCTTACTATGATAAATTTACAGTGCCTGAACAAATATACACACAATCTAAAATGGGTTACACGGGTCCAACAGTATTTGGAGAAAATAATAGCGGTCTACAAAAAGATATATTTGGAAGAAACGTTGTTTCTGGTTTTGGTAACTATGCAGAAAAACAAGCAAAAGATATTCAAAAATTAAATGACCTATATACATCAGAAAACTTTACAAATAAATATGGAAACTTAAAGCTAGAAGAGGATGACGAAGGTATCTTTGGTTTTACAGGAGGCACTAAAGCACAAAGAGATCGTGCAGCCAAAATGCATAAATTAAATCTAATAAGATATAATTATGACAAAAAAGGTTTAAGAGAATTAGAAGATATTAAAAATCAAACTGGTGATACAGATGTCATGGCAGCACAAAATGCAGCAACTAAAGCTGCAGCATCAAGAGAACTCCAAGAAAGAATGACAAATATTGGAAATGTAACACCAGGTCAACAGGCACAAGCTAATGCAGATTATCAAAGAATGCAGAGAGCCTACAGAGAAGACACAGGTCCAGGACCTGGTTCTTACGCACCAGGTGGTGGTTCTGGAAGTCATGCTGCAGATGAGTCAGGTTCTACTTATTCAGATCCATTTGATCAAGGTGGAGGAGAAAAAGATGGTGGGTTTATTGATGGCAGTAATAGAAGACCATTTGCATACGGAGGACTAGCAAGTATTTTATAATGGCAAAAATTGTACAATCATTAACTAGAGCTGAACCAGAATACAATCAAACTAATTTACAATCATTGGTCAGGGATCTTGATGCTGTAATTACAAAATTAAACACAACGTTTCAACAAGAAGTAAAACAAGAGATAGAAGCTAAGAGTTTCTTTTTAGAATAATGGCAGTAGTAAACCAATATAAATTTGTAGGTAGAGATAATGACACTACAGGAAATGCACTAACTGTTTTTGCAACAGACAAACCTGGTGTTAATGAAACTATAATTATTAAATCTATATTAGTTACATCTGCGGGTACACCTACAGTAACAGTTTTAAATAATAGTATAACAGCTATAAAATCAGTAGCATTAACAGCCAATCAAACTAAAGAATTACTAACCCAACCTTTAATAGTAGAAGGTGGATCTGCTTTTACTATACAGTCTAGCACTACAGACTCATTTGATTATGGAGTTAGTTTTTTAAATATTAAAAAGGAGAAAATAGACTAATGATAGAACTAAAACCAGACAAAATAATAACGACTATTAAAAACAAAAAAACAGGTGAGATTTATGAGACTGAAGAAGCTTTAAAAATGGCTAATATACCTGAAGAAGATGTGCAAAGAGATGTAACAGTTATCATGCCTCCTCTTGATTTAATAGGTAAAACCAAGTAAACATAAGAATTAAGGTAAATTTATGGCTATATCTAGAATGCAAGAACCCCAGCAAATACAATCAGGAATAGGTTCCTTACAGGATCCTAGACAAGGTTATTTCTTAGGTAAACTTGTAAAGAAAGCTGGTCGTGCTGTAAAAAAAATTACTAAAAGTCCTCTGGGTAAACTAGCTTTACTCGGTGGTGGTGCATATTTGACAGGTGGACTTATGGGCGGCGGTGGTGGCCTTGGAAATTTTTCTAAATTATTTGGTGCAATGAAAGGTGGTCTTGGAACAGGTGGCAAGTTTAGTACACTTGGAGATTTATTTAGAGTTGGCGGTAAAGCTAAAGCAGATTTTAGTATACCTAGAATGTTAGCCGGTGGCTTAGGTGCTACAGCTATTGCAGCTCCATTCTTTATGGGTGGTGGCGATGATGAAGAAGAACCAGTAGATCAAATGGATCCAAGATATCAGGTTCAACGTGCTAAAAATTATTACAGCGGTGCAGGTGATGCAGGTGCTGGTTTAGATTTTATGCCACAAAAAAAATATGTAATGCAAAATTTTTACGCAGCTGACGGCGGTCGTGCAGGTTATGCTAACGGCATGTTAGTAGATGAGGACGATGAAGAAGAATACATTAGATCAGGTGCAGGTATGTCTAGAAGACAACAAAAAACATTTTTAAACATGGGTGGTGGTGCAGGTCAAGCACAAGCTGAACAAATGTTAATGATGGAATATGTTAAGTACAAAAACAAAGGTGGTAACCTTTCTTTTGAACAATTTGTAAAAGCAGTAATGCAAGCACAACAACAACCAGAAGGTGCAGGTATGGAGCAACCAGAAGCTGTAGGTATGGAACAACCTACTATGATGGCAGCTAATGGTGGAATGGCTGATATGAGTGTACCAGGATATGGAACACCAGCAGGAACTAATAAATTTGGTTACCCTAGTGGTGGTGAAGAAGTTAGAGTTGGTGCACAAGAAGGTGGCATCATGGAAGCTGAAGCATCAGAAATGATTGACATGAATGGCATGGAAAAAGATTATAGAAACGAAGGTGGTTTTGTAGCAATGGGTGGCAAAGAAAGAGCTGATGATGTACCCGCTAGATTAAGTAAAAATGAATTTGTATTTACAGCAGATGCTGTTAGAAATGCAGGAGGCGGCGATATAGATAAAGGCGCTGAAGTTATGGAAAATTTAATGAGTAATTTAGAGCAGGGCGGTGAGATTTCTGAAGATTCACAAGGTTTAGAAGGAGCACAAGCAATGTATGATCAACAACAAATGTTACAGTCGAGGGTAATATAATGTCAGTACAAGAATATTTAGAACCGGCGGTAAAAGATTATGCAGATCAGGCGAAAGCCACATATTCTGCACCGATAGATACAAGTAAATTTACTGGTCGTGGTTTTGTAGCGGGTGAAGATCCTTTACAAACACAAGCAATCAACCTTGCACAACAAGGTGTAGGTTCTTATCAACCATTTTTATCTGCAGCACAAACTGCACAGACAGCAGGGGCCGGGGCTCTGGGACAATCAGCACAATCTATTGGTGGATTAGGTTCTTTTCAAACTGCAGCAGGAAACATTGCACAAGGTGCAGCAGGTATGACAGGACCACAAGCTTACCAACCTTTTATGTCTCCGTATCAGTCACAAGTTATTGATGCAACATTATCAGAATTTGATAAACAAAAATTAGGTGGACAACAACAAATTAAAGACGCAGCTGTAGCTTCAGGTAATTTTGGTGGTGGTAGAGAAGGTGCAATGCTTGGTCAGTACAACGCCGACACATTAGCAGATAGATCCGCATTACAGGCATCTTTATTACAACAAGGATTTGGTAAAGCAAATGAATTAGCACAACAAAATTTTCAAAACCAAGGTAATTTATTTGGTATGCAAGGTAATTTATTTGGACAACAAGGAAATATAGCTGCAGCACAACAAGGTTTAGCTGGTGCGTATGGAAACCAAATGAATCAACAATTTGGTTTATCTGATTTTGGTAGAACGGGTATGGGTCAAGATGTTTCTGCATTAGGTTCTCTTGGAGGAATACGTCAAGGATTTAATCAAGCAAACTTATCTGCTGATGCACAAGCAGCACAGACTGGAGCTTACGAACCTTACGGAAGATTGTCGCAATATGGTAATTCATTAACAGGATTATTAGGTGGTGTATCAGGATCACAGTATCAAGAACCAGGTCAGACAAGTCCATTCCAAACAGCACTAGGTACAGCTGTAGGGTTAGGTGGATTGTTTGGTAAAATGTTTGGGTAATTAATTATGAAGCCATTAAATAGACCAATGTTTAGATACGGCGGCCCTATCAAAGAGGGTGTTATGTCTGGGATCAGGGAACCTAAAAAAAATGGCGGTCCTATGAATGAGCCACAAGCTATCAATACTGTTGGTAGTCCACTTGCACCACAAGGCAGTGACGGAAGACAACAATATGCGCTTCCTTTACTGGCTCCAATAGCAATGGCAGCAGGTAGAGCATTAGCAAGACCCTTTGGTAAATTTGTTGCAAAAAGAATACCACAATTTTTTGCTGGTCCTAATAAACAGTACGGTGGAACTGGTAAAAAAATATTTGAAGCAGGTTTTAAAAAGAAAGCTCCCACTGTTGTTTTTGAACCAAACAAATTTGGATTAGCTTTTAAAAATGATCCATTAGCTAAGACAGTAATGGGTGGCACAACTATGGTTGGTAGAGGAATTAAAAAAGCAGGTAAAGGTATTTACGCAGCAGGTAAATATGGAACTACAACTCCATCCGGTATCGCTTTAACAGGTGCAACTGCAGGACCTTTTATTTATAATGCTTTAACCGGTGAAAAAGAACCAAATATTAATACAGATAATAGTACAAATACTTTTGGTGGTGGTAAAAGAAAAAGAGGTACGTCTGGAGCACCAGGTGGCGGGGACCCGGGAATGTTTTTACCTGGACAAGGAGACGCGTCTAAAAAAGGTGGCGGCGTAGAATTATCTGCAGAAGAACTTCGTAAGAAAAATGTTGAAAGATACAGAGACATCATGGACATTAAAGGTATGAACAAGGACGCTGCATACAATTCTTTGATTGCAGCCAGCCAAGCTATCAGCGGGTCTGGAGATTTCAAAGGTGATATTAAATCTGGTAAATTAATTAATCAAATTATTCAAGCAACTAGCAAACAGTTTGACAAACCTAAACAAACTAAAGATGCAATTGACACACTTATACTTAAAGGTGAGATTGAAAAAGATATTAAAGCGTCTGATCCACAAAATCAAAAAAGAGCTGCTTTATTAGAAAAACAAATAGCACTTGCTGATAAACAATTAGCTGGTGAATCACTTTCTGATACTGTTAACAAAGTTTTTGAGAGAACAGGACAGTTTCCTTCTGGAAAAAATCTTGCATCAGTAGCACGTACTAAAGGTATTGATGTTAGAGATGTTGCTAAAACAGAAGACATTGATAATTTCTTAGAAGCAAATCCTGGTAAAAATGCAGTTGACTTTATAGAGGCACAAGTACAAATAACTATAGAGCAAGGAAAACCTATTACGCCAGGAGCTTATGTAGTTAAAGACAGAATAATCGTAATAGATTCAGAAGGCAACGTAAGCCCATACTTGTAGGAGGGTAAATGTCTATTTTTGATACAGGCAGCTACGAACCAAAAAACAAAGTCGGTACAATAGAGTCTATGCTATCAGGTGTAGCATCAGGTCTTATAGCTATACCAAAAGGTTTTTTTTCTTTGGGCGCAAGTCTTATGGACCTTGGTGTTAATAGTGGTAAAGCCGCTAGAGTTGAGGCATGGTTTGATGATCTTACAGAATTTGATGAGAAAGCAGAAGCAACGGCTGCCGGTAAAATTACAGAAGCATTAGTTAACATCGGTATTCCTGGTGGTATTGCATTTAAATCTGCTAGCGGTTTAGCAAAAGCCTCTATGCTTGCAGGTAGAAATAATAAATATGTAAAAATAGGAAACAAAAGTTTAGTCGGTGCAGCTGATGAGGCATTAGAACTTACAACAAAAGGTAAAGGCAGACAGTTTATAGCTGGTGCGTTAGGTGGTGGTGCAGCAGAAGGTGTGTTCGTTGGTGATGCAGAAGCAATCGGTACGTTTGGTGACTTACTAGGTGGACCTACAGCAATAGACAGAAGTCAAACAGATCCAGATGCAACAAGAGAAATATTAAACAGAATTAAATTTGGTACAGAGGGTGCATTATTTACAGGTATTCTTGGTGGTACAGGTACAGTTATTAAAAAAATAACAAACAGGAACAAGGGATTAGATACAGCTAACTCACAGTTAGATAGATGGATTGATACTGTTACCTCAAAATTTAGAGCACGTAGTGGTAAGACACAAGAGTTTTTTGATATAGAAAGACAATCTATTGGAGCACAAGCAGCTGATGCAAACGTTGCAAGAAATTTATCTAGAGATTTAGATGTAGATGTAGATAAATTGTTTCCACCTATGCGTACAGTATTTAACAAACAGAATGCAAAAGAAAGATCTGCATTTTTAGGAGAAGTAAACGATGCGTTATTATCTGGTGAAGCAAAACTAGGTGACGATGGTGTTGCAACATTTGGTAAAATGGATGATGCAGCTATAAAAAAAGTTAGAGATAAAATTAAACAATTTGCACCTAATGCAGAAAAAGCTGCTGAGTTAGAAAAATCTATTATAGGTGGCCTATCTATAATGAGAAGTAAATGGTCTGATTTGTTTTCTAAACTTGGAGGATCATTAGACTCTGCAGATATACAAACATTTAAACAATTGTTTGGTGGTAAATTTAAAAACTATTTAGGTTCTACGTATGACATCTTTCAAGACAAAAGTATTTTACCATGGATGGGATACAAACCTTCAGCACAAGCAATTGATAACGCTAAAGATTTATTTAAAGCTAGTGCAAGAGAAGCTGGTAAAGACTTGTCCGATTTAGAAGCAGAGCAAATTGTAAACAATGTATTAAAAACTTCTGGCCTACCTAAAGGTTTAAGAATGGACAAACCTTCTGATGCAATATTTAATATCCCCGACTTCTTTGTAAACAGAACAGCGTTAGACGATGCAGTCAAACGTGGTGGGATTGCTAGAATATCAATTAAAGATTTAGATTCTGCAGCTGACAGAAAAGTATTTGATGATTTGTTTGGTAAACAAAAAAATCCTATGCAGACTATGATAGGTGGCATGGCTAAATTATCTATAATTACAAGACGTAATTTATTTTATGATGATTTAATTAAAAAAAATGATGAAGTTGTTGCTAATTGGACAGCAGCTACAGATAAAAGAAGTGTTGCTCAACCTATGTTTGCTAGATCAGAAGCAGAGGCAAGAGCTTTTTTTGGAGATGATTTTGTAAGAATGGAACAAATAGATCCAGCACAAACTTTAAACGTTAATATAGCATCGTCAGCCAGTAATCCTTTTGGAGATTCTGCTAAACCTTTTTTTGCAAGACAGGGTATAGCAGATGCTATGGCAAAAACATCTGGAGTTACACAAAGTTCGGGCATACTTGGTAGACTTTATGAAAGTTTAGTATTGTATCCTAAAGCTACATCACAAATAGCTAAAACAATTTTATCACCAGTCACACACTTACGTAACTTTGTAAGTGCTGGAGCCTTTGCTGCAGCAAACGGTATCTTACCAGCAGCAGATCCTGCTGCAATTAAACAAGCATACCAAGCATTACAAACAGGACTAAAAGGTACAAGACAACAGAATGATTTGTATCAAGAACTACTAGAGCTTGGTGTTGTGAACTCTAACGTAAGACTTGGAGACCTATCGAGACTATTACAAGATGTAAACTTTGGTGAAACTATGACGTCTGACAAAGGTATGAGATTATTATTAAAACCATTATCAAAATTAAAATCTGTGTCACAAGATTTGTACACAGCTGAGGATGACTTTTGGAAAATATATTCTTGGGCTGTAGAAAAATCTAGATTAGAAAAAGCATATGAAAAGATTGGTGTAACAAGAGGACAATTTTTTAAACGTAATGGTGTTGACGTAAGACTTGATGAAAAATTTTTAAAAGAAGAAGCAGCTGACATTGTAAGAAACAATATACCTAACTACGATTATGTATCTGACTTTGTAAAAGGTTTAAGAAAACTACCTATCGGTAACTTCGTATCGTTCCCAGCAGAGATTGCTAGAACAGGTACAAATATTGTAAGACGTGCATTAAGAGAAATAAATGAAACTATAACTTTAACTGATGGCACAGTGGTTAAACCTATGGAAGGTATTGGTTACACTAGATTATTTGGTTTTACGACAACAGTTGCAGCTATACCTGTGGCAACAGCTGCAGCATTTCAGGCTCTGTACGACGTCACAGACGAGGAAAGAGAAGCAATTAGAAGGTTTGCAGCACAGTGGTCTAAAAACTCTACATTGTTACCTATCAAACAAGAAGATGGCAGTTTTAAATACGTAGATTTTAGTCACGCTAATGCATACGACACATTAATTAGACCATTACAATCAATCGTTAATGCAGTGCAAGATGGTAGAACAGATGAAGATGGGATGATGGATGACTTCGCAAGAGGTTTATTCACAGCTACATCAGAGTTTGGTCAACCGTTTATATCAGAATCTATTTGGACTGAAGCTGCATTAGATATTATTGCAAGAGGTGGTAGAACTAGAGAAGGTGCACAAGTGTACAGTGATCAAGACACAGCAGGTGACCGTAATAGTAAAATATTTGCACACTTAGTAAAAGCACAAATGCCTTTCTCATTAGACCAATTAAAAAGATTAGATAGATCTATAGAATCTAGAGATGTTTTAGTTAAAGGTAAGTTTGATGAGTATGGTCAAGACTTTGAATTTGGTGATGAGTTGGGTGGACTGTTTGGTTTTAGAGCAGTTAATGTAAATCCTGATAGAGCTATGAATTTTAAAGTTGCTAACTATCAAAGAGGTGTAAGAGATTCAAGATCATTATTTACTAGAGTCGCATTAAAAGGTGGACCAATTGAACCAAGAGAAATTGTAGACGCATACATAAATGCTAACCGTGCATTGTTTGGTGTTAAAAAAGAATTAAAAGGTGACATGGACGCTGCAAGATTGTTAAATATATCTGATGAAGGTTTTAGAGGAGCGTTAGATAGAATTTCTAATATTGAAGTAAACTCTATTGACCAAAATATTTTTAGACCTTACGCATTATCATTAGAAGTTAGACGAGCATTACAAGAAAATGCAGATTCAATTGGTGTAACAAATCCTTTAGAAGCAGCTAACGATGCCCTTGCTGATTTGCAAGCACAGTTTGCTGAAGTTAATTTAAATTTACCTGAGTTCCCTGTATTTGCAAACCCATTACAACCTATCATGCAAGACACACCACTGGGCCCTACGACACTTAACTTACCTAGTATTAATAATCAGCTTGTGCAATCACAGGTACAAGGTGGTAATTTTAATAACATGACAACACAACAAAAATTAGATATACTTTTTGGCAGAGGATAATATGGCAAAAAAATCAGCATTAGAAAAAATAGAATCACACGAAAAACTTTGCAGAATTATGCAGAAGCAAACGTTTGAACAGATAAAAGAAATGCAAGAACGAATTAAAAGATTAGAATATTGGATAGTCGGTGGTATGGGAGCCGTATTAATAGTATTACTTACAGATATTACAAAATAAATCATGCAATTATCGAAACACTTTACTCTTGAAGAGATGACACGTTCCATGGTAGCTGCCCGTAAGGGAATTGACAACACACCAGGGTCCGGGGAGATAAAAAATTTAGGAAACCTCTGTTACGAGGTCCTAGAGCCCGTTAGAGCACACTTCGACAAACCTATAAGCATTAGCTCGGGATACCGCTCAGAAGCGTTGTGTGAGGCTATAGGGAGCAAAAAAACTAGCCAGCATGCGCTGGGCTGCGCGGCAGACTTCGAAATTCATGGTATTCCAAATATTCAGGTCGCTTACTGGCTGACTAACAACGTTGACTTTGATCAATGCATTCTCGAGTTTTATAAACCTGACGACGGAGCTGCGGGATGGATACACGCATCGTATGACAAAGAAGGGTCTAACAGAAAACAAATTTTAACTTTCGATGGTAAAAAATACAGCGAAGGATTACCAGAAATGAAATGGTCTGGTGGTAAAGTAGTTCTTTAAATCCAATCTTTAAGTTCTTCACCCATAATCTGACTAGCAATGTTAACTTTTTTCTTAAGAGCTTTTACAATTCTAGCATCGACAGTATCTTCACAGTATATATCTATGTAAGTCATAGGATACTTTTGACCAATACGATCTATTCTAGCTTCTGATTGTTGTCTTTTCTCAAGATCATAACCATTAGAATAATATATCATAGTGCTAGCTGCAGTTAGTGTAATACCATAACCACCTGTCTGTGTAGTACCTACAAAAAATCTAACCGGTGAGTCTGGATCTTGAAATTTTTTTATATTTTCTTGACGCTCACTCATAGGTGTAGGACCGTAATAATCTACAAAACTATTTTCGCCATATTTTTTAACTATCTCCCGGATTATCCTATTAACATCACGTTGCCAATGGGCCCATATAACTATCTTACCTTCTACTTCTTCTAATAAGTTCATAAGCTCTGATATTCTGTTTGATTCTACATCCTGTATAGTGCCGTCATCTGCAGTAAAGTGACCACAAGTAATTTGTTGCAATCTCATAAGCTGAGTCATAACTGTAGCAGTAGTCATCATCTTGCCATCCATTTGTGCAAGTGCTAAATTTTTCATCTGTAAGTATAATTTTTTTTGATCTGGTGTAAGTGTAACCAAACGTTTAATAAATGTTTTTTCTGGTAAATCTAAACAATCATCTTTTAGTACACGATAAGAAAAAGGTTTTAACTTCTCTGACAATTCAGGTAAGTGTTGATAACCAGTTACAATCTGTACAGATTTACCACCAAAGTTTGCTGTTTTCATAACAGCGTATCTAGTTCTAAATGTATAATAAGATGTATGACCTAGTAATTCTTTTTTAAGAAACTCACATTGTTTGTATAAGTCTAGTGGTGACTTAGTTACAGGAGAACCTGTAAGAATTCTTTTGTATCCTGCATACTCGCCCAATGTACAAATATGTTTTGTACGTTTAGCATCTGGGTTTTTTATTGTAGTAGACTCATCAATAGCCATCATTGTTCTATGACATCTTAAAAATTTAGCTGCAAACTCTACACCTTTTTTAGTAGAGAAAGCTTCTACATTCATAATTAAAATATGAAGATCTTCTCCGGTTACAAAAATTTTATCTAATTCTGACTGTTGTTTTTTAGTAATCATAGATTGCCATAAAACAGATGTATGTTCTACGTGATCAGGCATGTGTGTAGGAATTTCTCCATCATACCAGTTTTTATAAACACCTTTAGGTGCAATAATTAAAACACCATTTATTTTTCCAGCGTCATATAACATTGCAATGTTATCAATTAATACTTTTGATTTACCTGTACCCATTTCCATGAAGTACGCAAAGTATGGTTTATCCCATGATAACTCTAATGCTTTTATTTGATGAGCATAAGGCTTAGTCTTAAATTTATAATTCATAATTTTTCTTCTTTCTAGTTGACAAGATATATAGAACATCCTATATGTAATGTCAATGACAGAAAGAAAAAAAATAGTATACGTAATTCAAGAATTACCAGGGACAAAAGCCAATGCTCCTAAAATAAATATTATGAGTGCAAGAGAATATGGTGAGTTTAAATTTTTACTTCCAGAATTTTCACAAATAATATTTTCACCAGGACCATTAGTTTTTAAACTTAGAAAATTATTAAAAGATTATACTGAAGACGACCATTTGTTGTTAACAGGTGATCCTGCAATAATTGGAATTGCATGTTCTATAGTTTCTGATATTACAAACGGCAAATTTAATTTGTTGAAATGGGATAGACAAGAAAGAATGTACTATCCTCTTAAAATAAACTTATACGAGAAAGGAGAAATCAATGTCGATTGACTTTGAACAAGAAAAACGAGAAGAGTTGGATGGTGCTAATGATGCCAAAAAATTATCTGATCAAGTAGTAAAACTACAAGAACTAGAAGCAGAGCTTTTAGTTAAAGAACAAGAATACAAAGAGATGAAAAGAAAAGTAGAACTAGTATCAGCCGAGGTAATACCTACGATGATGCAAGAAATGAATATCTCTACATTAAAATTATCAGACGGGACTTCAGTAGAAGTTAAACCTGTCTATGGTGCTTCTATACCTGCAGATAAAAAGGAAGAAGCATACAAATGGCTTCGTGAGAACGGACTAGGTGACCTTATCAAGAATGAGGTAACCGTTGCTTTTGGACGTTCCGAAGATAACAAGGCACAGCAATATGCTGTCCTTGCGCAAGGTCAAGGGTACGAACCTGTCCAGAAATTAAAGGTCGAACCAATGACACTTAAAGCATTAGTCAGAGAGCGTGTTGAGGCTGGACTCGATATGCCTTCTGACTTATTTAACCTGTTCACAAGCAACAGAACAAAAATAACAAGGAATAAATAACCATGAATGAAGTAACAGAAAAAAAGTCTGCTCCTCTTCCAGCTAATATGTTTGAAGAAGATGCAGCAAAAGGTTTAGGTGCAATAGGTCAAGATGATCTTGCCTTACCTTTTCTTAAAATCCTAGGACAACTTTCACCGGAAGTTAATAAACGTGACGGTAAGTATGTTGAGGGTGCAGAACCAGGAATGATTTTTAATTCTGTTTCTGGAGAGTTGTATGATGGAGTGAAAGGCTTGGATGTCATCCCTGCATTTTATAAACTTGAATACATCGAATGGAAAGATAGGGGAGATGGACCGGGTGCACCTGTTGCAATCTATGATTCTTCTTCTGATATCATGTCCAAAACAAAAGCTGATGCAAACTACAAAGATAGGTTACCAAATGGTAACTACATCGAAAAGACTGCATCGCATTTTGTTATCATAACTGGTGACAGTCCAGCGACTGCATTAATTTCTATGAAATCTACTCAATTAAAAATTAGTAGAAAATGGAATTCAATGATGTCGGGCATAAAACTAAAAGGTAAAAACGGTTTATATACGCCGGCATCTTTTAGCCACATTTACAAACTAAAGACTACTCAAATGT
>Ga0207896_1000209_pt1 | contig 13195 bp, 19 predicted proteins | sample LinPmetageLP36_FD_184049 | JGI IMG/M metagenome (GOLD analysis project Ga0207896, IMG submission 184049) | Marine viral communities from the Pacific Ocean - LP-36 (SPAdes) | ecosystem: Environmental > Aquatic > Marine > Oceanic | place: Pacific Ocean | collected 2010-06-15 | reverse complement strand
ACCAAACAATGAGTCATAAGCATCTACAGTATCACCGTAGTTTGCTTTTAACTCTGTCATAGCTTGGTCGTACAATGGCATAGAGCTGTAACCTTTCATACCGTTAGCGTACGTAGTTGGAGTTGGCATACCAGCCATCGCATCTGTAGGTGCTAGTAAACCAAAAGCCGAAGCAGTATTTGCATTGTTTTGAAATGCCGCTTCTTGATTTGGATTGAATGCCGCTACTTGTGCGCCATAATAAGGCATGTACTCAATTTGTTGCAAAGCTTCTGCACGTTGCAGATTTCTATCTGCTGGCGCTCTTACCCATTCAGGAACTGTTGTCTCTGTTGTTTTAGTTCTACCGCCACCTTTTCCGCCACCACCACTCATGTCAAAACTCCTTCCCTAATATTGTAAGTTGTTCTTTCCATCCCTTAGCTTCAAGAACACGTTTCCATCCTTTCCTACCGGCTACTGACATTCCATCACAGCCTTGTAGTTTTCCCCATGCCATTGCGTCATCATGCATGTCTGTAATTTGTTTAATTCCGTAGCCTTTATCTCCACCGGCTAAGAATACGTGTAGCACTTTCTTATTAGGATACACGATAATCTCTGTAACTGCACATCCGTTTGACCCCATCCACAACTGCATGTGACCACTTAACACACCATCTACTATGTCTTTAAAGTCATGCGTATCTCCACCTTTATTAAGTGCAGACTGTATCCAATTCTTTCCAGCCATAAGTTGTTCTTGTATATTCATGGGTCGTATTTTAATTTTACCCAAACACCATTCTTCGATACTACTACTGCATTTTGAGCTTCATCCCACATTAATATTCCATCCTCTGTAGCTTTTGCTTCAGCATCATAATATTGTAGTTTGTTGCGTGTAGACGTCAGAAAATAATTTAATCGTTCTGCCCAAGATTTCCAGTTAGAGCCTAATGGTGGTGGTGGATTTGCAATACTCATCGTCTACCTCCGGGGTTTGCATCTATTCTCATAATTCCTGAGCGCCAGTTATCATTACCTACGCCTTGTATTTTAACCCTAACTTGTCTGCCTGTAAATCTAACATCTGTTGGATTAGACAAAGTAAATGCACCATGTATTGTTTCTGTGTCATTAGGATGAAATCTTGTTTTAAATGTAACTGCAACTTGACCTTGTGTTTTTTCATCAGGTATTAATTGATTAACTTTCATAATAGAATCACCATTACCAAGAGTAATAGAACCTGATTCAGCATATGGTTTAGTTGACCCTGTATGCGTGTATCCTGTTTCTTGATTGTAAAGATTACCACTAGCATCTGCCCAAATTGGATTTGTAAATATTCCTATGTCTACTCCAGCAGTTCTGCTTAATTCACCAGTTGCCCAATGCCCTTCTTTATAATCAAGTGTGACGTATCTATCGTTTTCTGTAGAACTAGCTGAAGGATAGAACCACCATATCTCACCAAACTGTGAATTGTGAACTGCATATACTTTACTTACTTGTGCTGGGTTCATATCATCAAATATATAATCAGCTACCTCACATGGTATTTCTTTAGCGGTTGAGCCATCAAAAGTAAAGAAACCTTTTTTACCCATCCAAAAAGCGCCTTCATCAATTGCTACAGCACCTTTTCTTGATGCAACACCACAAGCTGTACCAACTCTTTGAAAGCCATATACAAATGGCGCTCCTGAGTACGTAGCTATATGTGCATCAGTATCAGTTAATATAAGCGTAGCACCTCTCATTCTTACGCCGCACATAATTTGACCAGTAGTTTGTAGCTCCATGTCACCAGCTTCATTTGTAGCTGTAGCATTCCATACAGTATTATTTTCTTTATCAGACCAAGCGACCTTACGTGGATTGCCACCAGCACCAAGACAAAATACAAAACGTTCTTCTGTAACTACCATTGCATTGTTTCCTGTTGGAGCATTAGCAACTGTAGCGGCTTTGGCATTAACATTACCTTGCCACTCTAATAATTTTCCATCAGTCGATGATACTGCGAGAAGATATTCTCCCCATGTATCTAATGACCACGTTGTAGCTTCAGCATAAACACCTGAGTTTGCTGGCGTACGTCCATAATTATTTAAGCCATAAAAGCCACCACCGAATCCTGTATTTAGCGCACCACTTACTGAGCCTGAAGTAAAGCCTGAAGATGGAGTTATGTCAGTTACTGTTAGTGAGGGGTTCACATAATATAATTTTTCATAAGTTCCAGCTACTAAATGTTCATCACTTGAGTTGTCTAAATAAGCAATCATGGCTCTTGGTGCATACGAAAAAGCACTAGCCTTTCTAGTTGTCCAACCACCTACTGGTCGCATAGAGCCATCGTGCCATCTAACTAAACTAGCTTCACGCCATCTGTTGGATGATTCAAACACAGTTCCGTTTGCATGAACTCCCGGTGGTATTTGTAGTGGTATCATTGCCATAATTTTATGCCGCTATTTGCGTCCAAGTATTAGTGTCGTTAACAATTACTTCCCATTTTTCTCTACCAATTGTTGCAACACCTGAAGTTGATGATACAGCACCAGTATCCTCTCTTACTCTGATTACTGTTGTAAATGCTGTGGTAGAGGTAGATGACATTTGTGCGGTTGAGATATATACAGCTTCTGCTCTAGCAGTAACAGAAGAAGTTGCTGTCATACCACCTACAGGCTGGTCTATTTGTTCTCCACTAGCTGATGCTGAAGAAGAAGCACTACTAACAGCAGAAGCTAAATTAACTTTAGCACCAACACACGATGTACCTACAGAAGTGGCAGATACAATTGTTTGTAAATCTTCTGCGTCATATCGTTGTGTACCGTATAGTCCTGAACCATAAGCATATTTATCTGAGCTTTCTAGGAAGAACTTTATAGCCGCACCAGTTAAAGAACCAGCCGCAGTTACTGTTGCTGAATCAGTCCATGTACACGTTGCATTAGATAAAGCTGACGAGATTGAAGGTGATACAGCACTTCCTTCTCTAACCCTTAATGTTGTAGCTGGTAGATTAGGTATGACAGAGTTAGTAATAGACTCACATTCAGTATCTCTTCGCATTCCACCAATTGCCGCAATACTTGCAGTTGCAGATACTGTTGCACTAGCAGTACGTACTCGCTCTTGTACTACATTAGCAATAGAAGATGTTGCAGATACAATGGTCTGTAAGTCTGCATCACCAGCAAAGACATTTCTTCCCCACAAACCTGAACCGTAAGTGTATCGGTCAGACTCTTCAAGTATTATCTTTTCGCCACTACACGTAACACTAGACGTAGCAGTTATAGTTACCACACCAGCACCAACAGCTACTACCCAGTTTACAGCACCAGCACCTGATGTGGCTGTAAGTGCGGCTGAAGCATCTTTTACATCACCGCTACTACTACCCCAAGTACGTAAGCCATAATACGAATCACCGTATACAAAAGCCATACGTTACAACTGTATTAGTTGAGCGTTATGTCTAAGTCACCTGATGGTACACGAAATACGTCACCAGTATCAATCGCTTTGGATGATGCTAATGTTGCGTAAGCCATCATGTTTCCTGATGTAGCCGCGTCAAATACTCCAACGTGTGTTACCGTACCAAAAGCCGCAGTTGCTGTAGCAAATTCTACTGCCGCGTTGTTTGATGTAGTTGCACCCGATGTTGCAAAGTTAACAGGTCTCCTAGCATATGCTGTATTTGAAGTAGATACCTCAGTACCACCACCAGTCTCGCCCGGTGCGGCTGTAAACAATGCTAAGTAATGCTGAGAAGGAGCTGTGTAAGCCGCTCCAGCAAATACGTGGTCTAAAATTTCCGTTTCTAAAAAGTTTGTAAAACTCATACTAATCCCCTCACTTTAAGTGTTAATCCTGAGCCACTAAACATAGCATCCTCAGAGGTTTGGTTTAATCGCTGAACAGCCGCAGAGTATAACTGCGCCCATACTGCTAGTCGTGCATCTTCCGCTAGATACGGTGCTGAATGTAATAACGCTCCATAGAGGTATACATCAGGCGCTTCTAGTAAGAGCCAGTTATCTGTGTTGGTTATTAACGAAGGTATCTTCTGATAATAAAGCAACTCAAAATTAGTTGTTGCATCCGGCGTTGGAAACAATTGAAACTGTCCATTCGCATGCGTGTACATTCTTGGTGTTCCGGCGGCATTCTCTTGTGCGGCACGTTTGTCTGCCATTGCATCTCTAGAGACTAGATTAACAACTGAAGTGCCTGTGCCTGTTAAGTGTAATCTAATTGTTTCTACCCAGTCTGCTGGTATCTGCATGTATTCATCTGCTGGGTCTTGTTGTCCTGAAGAGCGTGCTTCCATTCTCCAATGTCTTACATCTCTATTAATCTGAGCTTCTGCTAATGCAACAAAGTCAGGTATCACAGACGTTAGGTCATCTCTGTTTAAGAAGTCAGCTAAAGAAGCTTTAAGTCCTGTGTAATTAGTTAGAGCCATTTTAGTAAGCGCCTCCTCTTCTCGTGTAATCTAAGGCTTCATCTTGCACAGCATATCCACCTAGCTTATCAGTCATGCCTAATGCAAATGTTCTCTTTTGTTCAGGTGTCATACCACGCATAATTTCTTCTACATTTGCTTTTTGTGCATCAGTTAATCTAGCAAAGTTTGCATTAAAGTCTTGTCTACTAACATCCATGTTGGCTTCACCAGTACCAGCAAAACTATCCTTTAAGAAATTTGTTTCTGCCGCCGCTCCAATAGCTTTACCTATACCAAGATTATAAGTGTTAGGCAACAGTTGACCATCAGCAGTAATACCTTGTATGTCTCTCATTCTTTGTATAGCTTCAGGAGTTAAAGGTGCATCACCAGTAAAAGTGTAACCTTGTGTCTGACCATCTACGTCAAACTCATAGTCTCTAGTATCCATGTAGTTGGTTTGAGGTATAACACTATCAGTAACTTCCTCAGAAGTTGTCTTTATACCTTCTGCTTCCATAATTTTCTTTAAGAAATCACGTTCTGCTGGATTATCAATTTCTGCTTTTCCACCTATGCCTAGTTTTTTAATGAAACCATCCATGACACCAGTTGAATAAGGATTATCTTCATCTTCACTACTACCATATTTTGAAAGCATGTTCATTAAACCTTTAATATCTAGTTCACTTGCCATGATGTCTCCTGTCTAATTAAGCGTAAGTATATCATCTCTTTTATATGTTATCAATTAATCTAGTAATCCTCTTTTTTCTAAGTTCATTAACCTTTCATGTGTCAGTAAACCAATAGGAGGACTTTGCATTGTCAACTTTCTCATATCAGCATCAGTCATGTTAGCGGCTGTCATAGGAGAACCATCTGCTTTTGTATTGTCTACTAAATCTAAGATACTAAGCTCACGTTGTTTAGGAGTTAGTATTCCAGCACCTCTACCTCTTACAGTTTCACCGTAAGAATCATGACTTCTTTTACCAACAACGCCATCTTTCATATTCATAACACCAACAGATTGCAATGTACTTTGTGCCTTATTATATTGTTTAGGGTCTGTATTTGCTAGTCTTGCTGTAGGATATGATAAGACTCCATTAGCATCTCCTTTAACTAACTTACCACTTGTATCTCTAAAGTTTACATCAATAATACGTGCTATCTCTTTGCGCTCACTACCTGTAGTTCCTTTTAATGGGTTATCAGATTTAGAACCTTTCCATTCCTTGTTGATTTGACGTATATAAAACTGACCTTTTGAATTTTTAACACTCTCTTTTGATGTAGTTTTTATAAGGTCATCTAATACTTTAAGTTGTTTTGCGTCTAATCCGTTTATAGCAGAGTTAAGCATTGTTTTGGTAACTTGATGTGTGAAGTCCATACCAGTTGGTGACAAACTAAAAGGCATTAAAAATGGGTCTTTCTTGTATAACTGTCTAGCTTCTCCAGCAGATTTCATTATCTTGTTTACTGCATCAGGTGCTGACGCCCACAAATACTCTCTGTCAACGTTCTCTTCAATAAACATGAAATCACTACCAGCTTCTCTCTTTACACCTTTGCCATTTGCATCAAGAATACTATGTCCGTTTACACTAGTCATGATGTCACCACCGGCTGTATTGTCAACCATAGTTCCTACGATTGGATAGCCTTCTAAATCTCTTATGTCTATTTCAGGAGTATATATTAAACTGTTATTCATAGTTTCAATCTGAACATCCATGAGTCCTTGATTGATTTTGTCTTTGTCTGATTTCCTAGTAGCAAACCGGTCATCTATAGTCTCACCAAGTGTAGAGCCAATACTTATTCTGTCACCTGTGTTTTTAGTTATGTCTATGTCTTGTCTCTTCAATACTTTAGTAATGTCAGAATTGTATAAGACATAGTTAGAGGCTCTTGGGTCAGGTTTGCCAGCATACTTAGCGGCAGAGTTACCAAGCTCATCTAAGAATTTCATACCCGGTACGCCATTGTCATTTAGATAAGCAGACGCCGCTCTTTCAGCACCAGCACCACCTACTTCATCAGCAAATTGTTCTGTTAATGATTCATAAAAGTCTTTACCAGTTGATGTGTCACTCATGTTATTCTTACGCATTAAGTCTTGCACTATGTCAGGTTGTCCAGTTAAAGGCAACTCTCTACGAATCATAGACGCTACAGCTTTGTCACTTAAATCTATTTCATACAGTTGGTTTAAAGCACCATCAAACTCAAGCTCTACATCAACTAAAATTGCATTAGCTTCTGCCATACCATCAATGTCACCTTTCAAGTCTTTCATTAATTCTTTTCTAATAGTATCAGGATAAACACCATACGATAAGTCATCCCATATTCTAGTTTCTATTGGACTGTTGCTTTTCATTTCAGACATTAGTTTTGCATTTGTCATCATGTCATTGTCATGTCTTGCAAATCTTTTACCTGTGTCTTTGTTCTCTGCAACATATAACCCATGACCTTGAACCTTAGTACCTGAGTTACTACCAACCTTGTCCATGTCTAATTTAGTATATCTAGCACCTGTGTTTGTGCCTTGGTAAGTAATGACTGGTATCTTGCTTTCACCTAACTTAGCCAAGCCGGGATTAAGATTTGATTTCAACACACCTGACATAATTGAATCCATAGGGTCTTCACCTATAAGTGAGACTAATGTGTTTCTTAATGCTGGTTTAACTGCTGGGTTCTTTGCAAGTTGAGCTAACTTAACTGCACTCATTCCACCACCAGCCAAGATTGACAATACTATATCAGGGTTATTAGCAACTGCATTTGTAAAGCTATCAAAGTCTTCAAACGTGTCTTTAATCATGCCACCAAATGCATCAGCTACTGCACGTTGTTCTTCACCAATTGTTTCTGCTCCGAATGCGTTAAGCACACCACCGGTTGTTAAATCAATTGCACCCTTTATCATATGTTCAGGTGTAGAAATTACGTTTGCAGTTTCATCCATCACACCAGCCAATGCTGTTGGCATTCTTTCAATGAATCGCTTTACTTTGTTTGGGTCAGTAGATGGTTCTTTATATCTCCAGTCATGTCTACCGTATGGGTCATTGCGTCTAGCTGTCTCTAAGTCTGCTCTAGATTTATCATACTCCGCTTGTCTTTCAGGATTAACAGTAGTAGCAAATTCTAATATTCCACCAGCAAAGTTTGATATGCCATCCCATCCAGCAGATAACGTTTCACTTACACCATCTGTAAACTCGTCTAACAGTCCAGCCACTACATAATTCCTTGTTGCATCGGATTAGACTCTTGCATTAGTTGCATTATCATTTGATTAAACTGCTCCATCTGACCAGTAGCTTCTGCTTGTTGTCTCATCTGTTCTATTCGCACTAACATCTCTTGCGGTAGATTACTTAAAAAGACTCTGACTTCCGGACTGTCTGTTACATTAACTAAAGCTTCCGGTGGTGTATCCATCATTTCTTGTTCTGTGAATTGCATTAATCCTTCAATCGACATCGTTCACCTTCCCTACTAATTGTATTGTTGTTGGTTTCATTGTCTCGTCTGAGCTAGTGTGGTCTATCTGTGTCTTCTCTCCATACTTCTGCGGCACTAACTTAGAGGCTACCCATTTACGTGCGTCTATCTGCAACCTAGCGACTTGGAAGTTCTGATTGTCTGCTTCATCTGCAATAGATAAAATTTGGTCAGCATGAAACTCACTTGAAATACTCTTTGCGCGCGTGTATCTGTCGGATAATCCATCTATCTTATACATCCAACGATACCAAGTATCAGCATTTGGAGTCCAATCTTCCTCTCTACACAAACTGATTACACTTCTACCTGAAGCTATCTCTTCTAACATTTTATCTTCAAGCTTCTCAGAATATATTGTGGGTCTACCCATTTAGATACCTCTGTTCTTTGCAGTCTTTGCCGCTTGTCTGAAGTTCATAGCAGATGGTCTACCAGTAGCTCCTTGCTTTTTCATCTTCTCACCACTACCAGCTTTGATTCGTTTTCTCTTCTTATGTATATTATCATACAATCCAGTCTTAGCCATTTAATCTCTCCGCATCATTCAATAAGTTTGACCATACTATTTTGTCAATGTGATGGTCTATAGCTTCTGTTGAATCACCTGTGACTACAGAACAATACTCAAGCAATGCAATATACCTATGAGGTAATCTGTCTAACTCAATTTCAATCTCATTATCCAACTAACTCTCTCCAATCATCAGGAAGGTTAAGTCTAATGCTCAAGTCATTTCCAACCCAAGCAATGATGTCATCTAAATAGACAGCCATCTCTTTTGTATTTAATTCTGTGGTCGATTTTAACACCACTATTGGTTTGTTGACAACTTCCTCTACTGTTATTTCTAAAAATTCTTTTCTAAAAAAATCATGGATTGCATTCTTTGAGTTGCCTGTCTCTACTCTTACTTGCTCAATGATTGCCCAGTACATATCGTTTTGTCTACCGCTTCTTGTCTTTCTGTGTGCCTTAATACTTATGACAGCTTCATCTCCGCTAGTGTTCTTAAAAAAAGTTCTAGTCATGCTCTCTACTATATCAGCTTTAGGTTTATCTCTTTTAAGTATTCTAGTTAGTGTCTCACTCATACGGTGACCTAGGAGCAGTAGGTGAAAATTGTTGTGTGTAATATTCATTAACCAATAAAGACCTGACTAACTGTCTCTTGGTTCTACTAATAGCAAACTGAGCCATCTCTTTAATAAAATGCGGCTTATAGTACTCATGGTCTAATGTGTCATATATGTGGTGGCAAGCATGACATCCATAGAAACCTATGTCGTTACCATCGTTGTCTTTAGCTTTCACTCCAACACCTGAAACATTTTCATGGCAGAATACTACGTTCTCATTGTTAACACCTGAGTCACAGACATCAGAACGAAAGGTGCATGCTTTTCCTTTAGCACTACGAGTTATTTCTGTTTGTTTCATAAATAATTAAAATTTATATTAACTCTTCTGTTTTCATTTGATGTTGTTGTACTGTGATGTGGTTTACTTGCATCAAACAATAACAATCTATTTGCAACACTTTTAATTTTAGTTCCATCTTCTAATACAGTTAGACCATCATTAGAATTAATATAAAACAAAGCGCCTTTGTGTTTGTATGAATAGTCAATGTGCATTTTATGATGTATTATGTTAGGAGTTTTTGGATACATATTAAATTTAATTCTTATAATAGTTTTTGATTCAAGAAGTCTAATTATTGGTTGTAACATTCTCCAAATATCTTGTGAACTTAGAATAATATTGTCGTCATAACTTCTATGAGTCATATAAAAATTCCAATGTTTTTGCTCATCAGTTAAAGGCTTAGCTATTAAATCTTTATTTTTTTTTGAAGCAGACCAACCTTCGTTAGTGTTTAATTCAGGTGAGTACGCTACAAATTGTTGAAAAAACCAAGGAAAAGCATCGCCCATAATATAATTTTTTAGTTCTTCAAAAACATGATTTGGTAACGCATTATCTACAATTTCATAATTACTTTCTTTCATTAATGACCTATCCCCCAATCTATAAATTTCTCAATGACATCTGCCACACAATATACCACAGCACACTCAGCGCCATTTAATGTTAGTCTGTCCATCATTTCTGTCTGATTTTTACTTACTCTACCTTTTGGTATCAAACCATTCTTAGGTCTTTTAACTTCTAAAAAATAACTCATACCTTCCCATACAAAACATAAGTCCGGCACGCCACTCTTGACACCTTCAGCTCTAAATTTTGCCGCCTCTATTTTTCCACGCTTACCGCCATTAGGAATAGCAAAGTAACACACACGTCTAATGTCTAAATACTCACAGATAGCTTTCTGAACTAAATGCTCATCATTTTTCATTAGATTTTTTTTCTTTAACTTTATCAATAATCATAGTAAATTTAAGCTGGTCACACAATGCAATGATTTGGTCTTCAAGGTCACCTTTTAATTTCTTATCATCTATCTTACAGAGTAATGACATTAAAGAATGAATAGTCTCAGCTACCTCATCTTTCGACATTACGTTGCAGATTTTCTGTGCATCCTAAATAATTAGCCACTCCATAAATTGCCCAATGTAGCTGTTGTTTGTTTGCGGCAATACGATGAGTTAAACCTGACAGAGAACATCCAAGTAAAACAGCACATTCTTTCTGTGTGATACCTAATCTTTTAATTTCTGCTGGAATTGAATTGTAATAGATTGCTTTCTTCATAAGAATAGTATATTGAAAAAGATTTAATTATATCATCTTAGATAACTATGTTTAGTTTGTTTAACTTTTAGTTTCGCTTTCAGCGACTTACTTATGTAAGGCAGAGGGATAAATCCCTTTTTTTTTAAAGCTCTTAACTTATCGGGTAATTCCTGAACTGGGAGTTTCGGAGCGAAAGAAATCCCTAGAGTAGCCTAAACTAAACTAGAGATTTGTCATCGGTATAAGTCCTTCACAGTATTATCCGTATGCCTGAAACCATTACAACTAATCAGGTCAGAGTCATCGCTACCTTGTAATAGGTACTCAGCCTTCTGCACTCTGCGCTTAGATTTCTTAGCCTCCGAGGTGGTTACCAACATAAAGGTTCTTATCTAAACATCAATCAACAGCTATGGAATACGATTGCTGAATCTCTTTTTTTGTAAGTGGTGTGAGCGAAGCATAAGCTAGACATATCACCTCTCGTATCCTGATACTTGCCAAGACGTTGTGAGATGGTATAATCTGTCACAGAACGGTGGGCAAACACCAGTTTTAATGAACCCTCTGAGACGTCAACCACCTCAGGGGGTTCGTGCTTTCCGGGTTGTAAGCTTACCCAAAAAACACAAAACCAAGTCTCAAATCATACCCGTAGATTAAATCTAGGTCAAACTATTTTAATTTATTTGTTCTGTTTAATTAAATAAAGCTTGACTTATGTATCAGAACTGATATAATGCTCTCAACAACAACATAACTTTAACCCAAAATAGGAGATACAAATGGAAAAATTACTTCAAATTATTGATAACGAAACTAACCAACCTTGGTCTATAAAAATAATTGCTAAGGGTGATGCTTGGGGTCGTGACGATTGTTTAACTCACGATGATGACGAGCTTATGGTAGAGTTTTATGATGGTCGTTACATAGAAAACTTTGACCCGGAAGGTCAATTTGTTTCTCGCTACAATCTTTCTACTATTGCTGTAGACAAAAATCAAGGTATCAACTTACATGGCGGTGTAGATTCATGGTCAATTAATGCAGATGCTATGGATATTGTCAGAAAATGGCTAAGAGGTGAAGCGTTCACTTACTATGCAATTGAGCAATTCGCTTATTAATTTAACCGGGGAGGGCAACCTCCCCACCAACTAGGAGATGTATGAATACAAATATTAAAATTACTTTAACAGATACTCAGCGCGACCACATCAAAAACCTACTCGATGGTAAGACATCTACAAGGTTAGCCACTAGACAAGACGTAAGTGGTTTGGTTGAAATGTTTATTGAGCAACTAATAGATAGCAACATGACTGAGCCTAAGCAGATTGTCCAAGAAGCTGTAGAAAAAGTTAGCGGCTACAAGTTCTATGCTGGCGGTCAAGAAGTTAGCTATGACAAGTGGATAGACATTCCATGCGATGACTGCGGATGCATGGTTTCAGTTGCTGAGAAAGTTGCCCAAGCTTCTGTCTAATTAAATAGTTCTTGACAAACAGTCTAAGAGCTGGCATAATTACCTCGTCATTGAGACACACTTGATGGCGAGACAAACTTTTAACTTATAGGAGATACAATGGAAAATTTAATAACTAACGAATATCAAACAGTTTATGAGCAAAGCTTATTTACAAAAAACGAAATTTATACTAATGATAGATGTGTAGAAAATGAGACACCTGTTGAGACACATAAAGCTATAGTCAATGAAGCTGGCAACCCAATAGCAGTAGTAGGCAAGAACTATAACCTAGTTCAGAATGCTGACATCATGCCTCAGTTCCACGAAGTTATCTTAGCTTCTGATTTAGACAGGACTGACATGACTAAAGACATCCAACAGTCTCACATGGGTGCTAAGACTATTGTTACTTATACTTTCCCAGCTCACAGGATTGAGATTGATACAGGTGACTTTGTTGACCTTAAAATTATGGTTCTTAACTCTTACGATGGTTCGTGGAAGTTTATGTCTATGGTAGGAGCTGTTAGACTGGCTTGTATGAACGGTCAAGTGATTGCAGATGCATTCTCTGAGTATAGTGCTAAACACACAAGGAGCTTAGACATTGATGTTGCTGTAGCTAAACTTGAAACAGCTCTTATTGTTTATACAAAAAATACTGAGCTTTGGAAAAAATACCCACAGTCTCCAGTAACTAATGCACAAGCTACTGCAATCTTTCAAAAAGTTGCTGGTAAAAGTGATAGACTTGAGCTACTACTTGAAGAGACTTACTTGAAGTATGTTAATGAAATGGGTAAAAATCTTTGGGCAGTTTTTAATACTTTGACTGACTGGTCTAGTCATGCAAAATTTAAGAATGAAGCTAACAAAGTTGCTACAATATACAATCGTGAAGCTAAGGTAAGAAAAGCTATTCCTATGCTTAATGAGTTGCTTCTAGTAGCTTAACAACTCCAATAAACGTAAGTAACGTTTCCCCCCGGCTTTATTCACCGGGGGTTTTTTTTGTCTAAATTATTTTCATTAATTA
>Ga0207896_1000206_pt1 | contig 13250 bp, 18 predicted proteins | sample LinPmetageLP36_FD_184049 | JGI IMG/M metagenome (GOLD analysis project Ga0207896, IMG submission 184049) | Marine viral communities from the Pacific Ocean - LP-36 (SPAdes) | ecosystem: Environmental > Aquatic > Marine > Oceanic | place: Pacific Ocean | collected 2010-06-15 | reverse complement strand
AACCAATAAACAAAAGTATAACTTCCGTCATTTGGGATAGGCCATAAAGTTATTTTAGGAACCGCTGCCTGTCTATCTATATAAACTTGTATGGGTCTGCCCGTGTCATTTTTACTAGGTATAGAAGCATAGGTAGGATTAGATATTCTAGATATGGTTATATCCGATTGGGTTGTTCCAGTTCCTGTTCTAATAACCTGACTAATAAGGTCAATAGTAGTTGTAGGTAAATCGTATGTTGCAGTACCTTGAACAAGAGGAATAGTAGCTTGCTCTACAGTCCAAAGATTGATACCTCGGTTAGCCCATTCAATAGTAAGTAAGTTTAAACTGCGAGTAGCCGTTCTTAAATCATAGCCTGTTCTAAGTTCCGCACCACAACGCTCAAACGCTTCTTCTACTAGCAAGTTAAGATCTAGGTTAAAATTATGTGTATTTGTCGTTGTCATTATTTCTTACCTTTTCTTTTAAGTGCTGCTACTCTACGAGGTTTACCCGCAGGTTGCCCAAGTCTTTTCTTTTGAGCTATACGCGATCTCTTTTGTGCAGGTGTCATCTCCCCAGATGTTTTTGGGGTTTTAGCAGAAACACGTTTAGAAGGTCTGCAGTAAGGCGTACCACGAGTCTCACCTTTTTTTCTACCACAAGCTTTACCTGTTCTTACGTCTTTCCAATCTTCTTTAAACCAGCGTTTTAAAGATGCACCTTTTTTGGTTTTACGAACAGCCATTATTTACCTGCTTTCTTTTTCCTACATTTAGCAATAGCCCCAGAAGCATAAGCGCTAGGAAAGACTCTATAACTAGCCTTTACCTTTTTATAGCAAGCATCTTTTACACTCCCGCCTTTTTTTAACTTTAAAGACTCAAGAGTCTTAGCTTGTTTAGCGTGTGACTTAGAAGCTTTCTTTAAACCCTTTACGACCTTGTTAACTTTATTTGTAACTGCGCCGCCTGCTTTCATCTTTTTAGGATTTATAATACCCATACCACGAGAAGCTCTCATACTAATCTCCCTCTAGTAAGTCCTGTTTGAGCTATACCGTCTATAGGTCTTCGCTTTTTTTTCTTCTTTTTTGGTGCTACATTAACTACCCGTGAACCTGCAACGGGACTACCAACAACAGAAGAACCCGCTACAGTTGCATTTCTCTTGGCTAGTGTTCCAGCTTTTTGTCTACTTCCCCTCTTTAGTTTTGCTACATCTTTTTGAAGAGAACCTAAAGTACGGCTATTAGTTGAAGACCCGCCTGCCGTATTGTTTTTATCAAGTTTTTTAAGACTCTGCGCTAGTTGTAATGCTTTTTTTAGTGTCTTGGGGTCTTTAAGTTTATCAGCAAAACTCATATTTAACTCCTATCGCATTTGACCGCGAGTGCGCCCGCGTTTAGCTATACCATCTGCGCGTTTAGATGCAGAAGAGGCTTTACTGTTTTTCTTAATATTTTTAACAACGCGCTTTTTTTCATCTTTTAGATTACGCTTGCCTTTTTTAGTATAAGCTTTTTCAGCGTCTACTCGACCTAATTCTTCGAGTTCATTTTTTACGCTTCCGCCGTGTTTCATGCCACCCATAGCAGCTTGTCTACGCCGCGCGTCCATAGCCATAGCCATTCTTGGGTCCATAGCGCGAGTACCAGCTTTATCAGCCATAGCCATACCGCCACCCATCATTTTTTTGACTTTACCGCCCTTCATCATTTTCTTAACTTTACCACCCATCATCATTTTCTTATTATACATCTTGCTCTCCTTAGAATATTCTTTACCCACAGACTGTGGAATGTTTACCTTTTTAGCAAACTTAGGGTTATTAGCCACCGCCTGCATTAGTTTAAGTTGCTTGGCGCTTTTAGCTGGCATTACTTACCAGCCCACCAATATATAACCGTTGTAATTGCACTGCCGATAGCACCACAAAACCACATAGCCATTCTTCTACCACCCTTTATTTCAGATAACATAGTTTCAATATTATCAACAGCAATTTTTAGGTGGCGGATATCTTCTTTTACTTCGTCCATATCTTTTTGCATATGGTCAATAGCTACTGAATGTTCTCCTAGTTCACGTTCGGTACTCATTAGCATTTCCACCTTTTTAATGATGCTGCTTTTCTAGTAGGACGACCTTTAGAATCTTTCATAGGGCCTTTCATACCAGACATTCGTGCACAAAAAGATTTACGGCGAGCCGCATCCTTTTTCGTTTTGGGATTGGGTGCAGGAGCCTTGAGATTAGCTCCAGTTTTTCGATTATATTTAGCGCGACCTTTCGCAGTAAGACCCGCTCCTTTAGAGACGGGGAGCTTTTCGCCCCTTCCTACTGCTAAAGATACGCCTTTTTTTCTAGCTTTAGGTTTAGCTTTCTTTGCCGTTGCCATACATTACCCACAAAATAGTGTGTAGTCAGTTATGTTAGTTGGTATTACTTCTGCAAAGTCATTAGTCTGTCTAGCAGTTAAAATTCCTTGACCCGGTAGTTGTAGCTGCTCAACAAGTGTAGCGCCCGCAGGTGTAGAAATATTAAATATTGTGTTTACCACAGAATCTACACTATTTATTCGCACAACAAGGCTTCCAGCTGTACCACTACACAATACATAAAAACCTTTTATGCGCGCTCTGGGTAAGAATAAATTTCCTGTTGTACCAACAGATACATCATTTGTGGATGCGCCGCTTGCAACAACACTAGTAATAGATGCAAAAGGAATTGTACCTGCTGCTGTAGTAGCGTTAGGTCCTGTAATAACCTCGCTAACATCACCGCTAGATATACTACCTACTCTACGCCCTGTTACAGTAAAAGTAATACCACGATCGTCTCCATCTGAGGTAATACTTACTAAATAACCTGCCCCGTTTAACGCGGGGCTATCGGTTAACAACGTAAGAGTAAGAGCATTAGCTGCAATAGTTGCGGCAGCGCGATAAGTAGTGTTACTTACCGTAGGGTTAATTGCCCAAATATCTCCGTCCATAACAATCTCCTAGTCTATTAAACTCTAGTTGAGAACGGTGTAGCTGGTGTTGAAGCAGTAGGAAATACCGATACCCCTTCTAGTTTCCATGCTGCTGCACCAACTGCAGTTAGAGTAAATGTAGAACCCGCGTCTCCGCCTTGAGTAGTACCATTAAATGTAACTGAATTAGCTGTACCGGGAGTGTGGAAAAATGCAGTTACACCGTTATCGTTAGCATCATCACAGAAATTAATAGTTCCAAAAATTACGTCAGTGACGGCGCCAGTATTAATAATAAGGCTGGTTGTAATATCAGCTAGTACAGTAAATCTAAACTGCATACCTAAATTACTTGTTTGATTAGGATCAGAAGCTCCGCCTTGGCCTTGACCTGCAGCTGCGTTAGCGCCTGGATTAACTGCATTAATAAGAGGTAGAGTAAATGTACCGCCATCTGCAGAAACAGTAAGTTCTTTACCGGCGTGTCCGGGTGAACCTACAGTTGCTGGCAATACGCCAGGAGCTGAAGCTGCTACAGGGAGCGCGGTTAGAGTAAGAGTACCGCCAGTCAAAGCTGCGGTTGCATCAATTGCGTTATTGAAGCCGGACTCAACAAATCCACCAAGGGATCTGACTGGACCAGCAAAAGTGGTTATAGCCATTTTAATTCTCCATACAAAGTTAAGCTTATTAGTCGTGTATGCGTCTGCCGGGACAGTCTAATAAGCCGGATTTTTCCCGGAATATTATGATACTACACTTATTAAAATGATTATACAACAGAAAAAGAAAAACCCTGGTGGAGGATGACACCAGGGTTTTCCGCCGAGCTAATGCTACTTACGCAGCACCTTGAGAACCCCACATACCTAGTGGGTCAGACCAACCAAACGAGTAACGCTCACGGGCTTTGTAACGTACATTGCCTGTGTCGAAGTCGCCGTCCATAGAAGTAGTAAGCGGAGTTCTTTCGAAATGCTTCATACCGTTAGGAACATCAGTTGTAAGGAAGTACGCATCACCATCAGTTAAGAAGTGGTTTACAGTATATCCTTCTGGAATTGCACCGTTAGAACGTAGTGCGTTGAGGTCGTTATCAGCAGTAGCTACACGTAGCTCTGTATCTAATAGACGAGTCGCAACGAACTGCAACGAAGGTGGAATTACTAGTTTACGAGGTTTCGCTGCTATTAACAGTCCACGCTCATCAGTCCAAGCTGCGATTTGAATTACAGCATTTTCCAACGCTGTTTCGTTCAAGTCTGTAGCGACTGCTTGAGTGTTGCTGTTTACGCCACCAGAAACTAATGGGTGGTTAGCATTGAACAATGACACGTTATCGCCACCAGGGAAAGCTGCGTTGAAGCCGTTGTTTAGAACATTGGCTGCGCGAACTTGCTTAGTGTTTGCCATTGAGCGAGCAAGAGCTTTAGTATAACGAGCTGAAAGAGAATCATATAGATTGTCTTCAACTGCTTCTTCAGTAAGACTGAAGCCTAGAGCAATTGTCACGTGGTTATAACGAGCTGTGAATGCTTCTTGTGCATTATCGTATGCAATTGCTGCGCCTTCACCTTTAACAGGTGCTGCCGCGAAGCCAGCTAGTTTAGTTTCTTCTTCAAAGCTTCTATCCGAAGATTCTGCTTCGTAGATTTCTTTGTGTTCTTCACCATAACGCGCATATTCTAAACCGAATAAAGCATTAAGGCCTGGGAGTAACTCTTTTAAGAGTTGAGCTCTTGAAATTGCCATGATTTATTCTCCTTAGATACCCGTTGAGTTATTGTAAGAGTGAACACCAGCATTAAACTTAACAAGTAAGTCAGTGAATGCATCACCTACAGTCGATGTTGGACTGTCTACAAAATCAACAATACGGAAAGCAAAAGCTGCCGTGGTTGCGGTTGTAGCTGTTACTGCAGTGTTAGAATTACCAGCTGGGATAGTACCCGTAGTGGTAGACTGCGCTGCTGCTAGATGAGTATTTTGACCTAAGTCAGCTGCTGTTACTGCTGCGCTGGCTTGTGCCATAAATACTACATCGGGATCGTCAACAATATATGCTTGAGCGTCTGTTGCTGCAGTGCCAGCGGGGAAATACTGACTAAAAGTTAAGTTGCCTGTAACTGGATCTGAGTAGGTACAACCTACAAATACACCAATTGTACCAGCGGGAAACGCTGCTGCTGCTCCACCACCGCCATTACCTGTGGTTGTAACAATCTCAATCGTACCACCGGCTACAATAGAAACTATTGAACCGTTGTAGATATTGACGTTATATCCGTTAGCAATGGGTAGTAAGCGAGTAGAACCCGCGTAAGGCGTACCACCAATGTGGTTTACGGCTTTAAGTCCATAAGGACTAGCTGTAGTTGCCATCTTTTTTCTCCATTAAAAGGTTTAGTTTTAACCCCTTCCAAACTTTTCAGAACCTTCAGCAAACTTAGGCATTCTTGGATCGTTTTGATTCAAATACGCTGCATCGACTGCTTCCGTCTGACTTTTAGTTTTATTATCAATATAAGCCTGACGTTGTTCCATTAGCTCTTTAGGAGCTTTACATAATAATAAACCGCCGATTTCAATATTATTTTTATATTGTCCTTGAGGTTTATTACCGGTTATAAGTTCTGGGTGCTCTGAATGTAGTACAGGTTCCCAGCCCTCACGCATTTTCGAAGATACGTTCATGTTATCCGGTTCATTTAATAGAGAGACTCTAACCCAACGATATACCCACCCTGGCTTCTGAGTAAACTCAGGTAATAATGCCGCAGGTTTCCATACACGTTCTTTTTTAGGGTCTTCTCTTACTTCAACTTCCCGATCAGTTCTTTTAACTTTATCCATTTGCGTTCTCCGTTTTTATCATTTCTCGTGCATATTGTTCCGGTGTCAACCTAAACTTTTTAGCCAGAGCTAATTGAGTCTTGGTTAGTCGTACTTTTTTAGGCGCGGTACTGCGCGTAGCCGGTGCAACAACATTCGAAGGTTTGCGTTGGGCAGGTTTAACCTCTTCCAACGAATTATCCCCAAAGTTCTCAGGGAATCGCTTTTGCATAGTATCATTGATACTACGGTAATATTCATCAGATGTGGGGTTTATTCCACTTTTAATGAGTCTTTCATGTACACCCAATGCAAGACTTGTCATCTCATCATCTTTACCAAACCAAGGATTCGCTTCTTGCCACGCTTTTGCTTTGGCATCAGGAGGCGTAATCTTAGGTTTAGGGGCATTTTGTTGAGAATCTACACTATTCTCATCTGCTTGTACAGCCTTAAATTGTGGTTTTCTATCAACACTAGCAGATAATTTATATTGTGCTTCAGTCATTCTAGATTGAGCCTCAATAACCTTATCCGTATCTCCAACATCATAAGCCTCACGATAGTCTCGTTTAGCTAATGCTAAATCTTTTTCATGTGCTTCTTTAATTGCTTTTAAATAGTCTTCTTCACCACTACTAAGAGTAGTTTTTAAGCTTTTATTTTCTTCTGCTACCTGACGTGCAAAACGAATAGCCTCTTCTCTTTCTCTATCCGCAGCTTCTTTAGCTCGTCTTTCATCGTGATAAACTTTTTTAAGTTGCGCCATACGCTGTTTAACACGTTCAGAATAATCATCCAGATTATCTTTTTCTAGCTCCTCCACAATCTCATCGGGAAGGGGATCTTTACCTCTATCTTCAACAGGAGTATCGTCTTCTTCCTCTATTTCAATTTCAGGTTCAGCTGCACGGGGTTTCTCCTGTACGACTCGCTCGACATCTGCAGTAGATTTTTCGGGTTTAGAAGCTTTGCTTTCTTCTATACTAACTTCTACTTCTTCGCCCTCCATCTCTAGCTCTTCTGGTATTTCATTTACTATCTTTGTCATCTTGCTCTCCATTTGTTGCACCAATAAATAAATCGGTGTTTCGATTGCCTTTAGATAAATTCCAATACTCTGGAACTACCTGAAGGTTTGTGAGGCAATGTCTGCCTCCTTTGCTTAGTGGTACGATATGATCCACGTGCCACTTAAACCCAAACAGCTCTTCGCGTAATTTAGCTAAAGAGTACATTTCTTCTAATACCCACCTATCATCAGACGTATGAATATCATTTACTTTCTTTTGTGTTGCTCTTCTTATTGCTTTATAAGCGTTTACTTTTTCTGGATTAGCTTTTCTCCAAACACTTACACGTATTCGTTCTTGTTTGGCATGTTTGCGGTAATAGATTTTATGACTTTCTAATACCTTTTCTGAATTAGCTTTTTTCCAAGACTTTCTCCAGTTATATGCCTTTTTTCGATTAGCTTTATAATAAGCTTTTCGTTGTTCCGTGCTTTTCCAGCCAGACAAAATTATGCTCTTGCATACCCACGAGGATCACTAACCACAGCTTCTACAGTATCGTCATTAATAATACGAAACTCTTTACCGTGGATCTTTATGCGTGTTCCTGAATAAGCACGGGTAATTACAAAGTCACCTTCTTTACACCAAGGACCAGAAGGAAATCTATCTTTATCTTTGTAAGCTAAATCACCCAAAGACATAACAAACAGAACAACAGTAGAATGTTCTTCAATTTTTTTAGCCCCATCAGCTTTTAGTATTCCGCTTTCATAAGCGTCCTCAACTTCAGGTACAGCACATAAAATACGGTAGCCCTTAACTTCGGGTAATTGTTTAGCTAAATTATCCACCGCTTCTTTTTTTGCTTTAGCTTTAGATTTAATTGGAGCGCCTTCAGAAGACACTAAAGTTTTTTCGCTCGTTGCTATTTTATTCATTTGCTCACCACTGAATCAGTAGGATTAGATTCGAAATCTTCTTCCTGTTCTTTGTTAGTTCTAAGTAGTTCAGATATAAAACTTTGAACCATGAGATACCCGCGAACTTCTCCGCAGGCGTGTTGATAGCCGCCGAAATCTTTAGCCGTTCCTGCACTAAGATCCTCTTGAATTATTCTTCGCCGTTCTTCAATTTGCGCTGATAGTAACATTAGCGTTTCTTTCATTTTGCATTCCTCTAGTTAGTTTTTAAATTAATTATTCATCTTGTTGAATTTCTGTATCTTCTATTTTAGTGTTACTGCGTAGTCTTTCTTCTTCTGCGCGTAACTGCATATCAAGCTCTTTACTTAAACCTTGAGCACCTAACTCAGCACTTTTTAGTACTGCTTTAGCCTCATTATTTGCTTGCTCCATTTGGGCTTCAGCACCAAGTTTAGCGCCTACTATTGCTTGTTGTGAGTCTGTTCTTACTTTCTCTAACATTAAGTCTCGTTCAAATCCAGACTCCATTTTGTATTTATCAAACTCCAACTTAGCTTTATCAAGTTCAATATCTGCCATAGTTTTTTGAGCTTTAACTTGAACTTCTTGTTGTTTAATCTGAAGCTCTGCTTGTTGCATTTGCACCAGCGGATCTTGTTGTTGCTGTTGCGCTTGTTCCTGTTGAGTTTCTGCTTGGCCTTTCTGTAGTAGTTGTTGACCAGCACGAGCCACTAGACGAGATAGTTCTACTTCTACATCTTCTGGTAATACTTCATCAGGAGCTGGGAGTGGAACACCAAGTTGTTCTTCTATTTGTTTGCGATATTCAAAGGCTATGTGTTCGGCTATATGAGCCTCCATCGCTGCTGTAATTGCATTAGCTTTAGTACTCTGTCCTATCATCTGTGTAATCTTAGGATCTTGTATAAATGACATGTGTGTAATAATATGAGCTTCCTGATCTTGATATATAAATGCTTTAACGGGTTTGCCATTAATAATATTCATATTCTCTGTAACAGGGTTTGCTTCTTTTACATCATCTTCATCAGGTATAAGCTTATCTATATTTTTAACGCCTAACACTTCTAGCATCTGCCGGTTTAGTACAGGTAAGTCGTAGATGTCAGGGTTAGATTGTGCAAGTTGCATAACCGCTTGGTACTGTACTACTTTCTGCGCCATTGTTGCAGCGTTGGGATCAGCAACGGGTATTAAATTAACTTTATTGTAGTCTTCTTGTTTAGCACCGGGTGTTCCTGTTGAAGGATCATACTGATAGTCTGGATCTGTGTAATCACGAATAATATCTTTAAGTAATGAGAACTCTTTTTTCATAGAGTAATAAATACGTGCATTAACCGCAGACATTACTTTGAGTGTTCTTTCTAAGATAGCAAGCGTTGAACCTACAGGAGAGTTAGCTGACATATCGGATACTTTCATATCAGAAGCACTAGCGAACCTTCGCCCCTCACTAACAATCTTGTCCATTAGTTGTGAAAGAACTTGGCTTGGTTCTTTATAAGGAAGTGGCATTAAGTTATCACGAATAGTCCCTGAAGGCGCATCAACGTCTCGCCATTCTGCTGGACCTATAGGAGTATCATCTCCTTTAATCCTGAGTCCTCTAGCTTTAAATCCGCCGGGCAGGTTAGAGAGTGTGCCAGCATCAACAAGTTGACGAAGAAGCATAGTTCCCGATTTAGCGAACCCCCCAACGAGATGTATTAAACCAAAACAGTAGAAACCAAATCCGGGTATATACCCATAGTGAACAAAGTGTTGTCTACGTGTTTTTAAATTATCTTCTTGTTTCCAATTACGGCGAATAGCTAGGATTTCAGTTGTACCTTTATCTATTGTTACAACATAAGGTAGAGCTATCCCTGTCTTCTCACCATCGTCTTCATCTTCGTATCCTTCCAGATCAAGATCAACATTCATTTCTAGAATCTTATAGCGATCATCATTAGTCGCATCGAAACCCATCTGTTCAGCAATCTTTTTCTCTACTTCATCAAGATCGTAGCCAGGATCACCTAGCTCAATGTCACGATAAAAGTTCATTTGCTGTAGGTTGTGTAGTTCTTGTTTAGTTTTTCGCATTACGTGAGTAACACGCTCTGCTGTTTCTAGATTAGATGCACCGTAAGGCACGACCATATCTTCAGCAGTAACGAATACAGATACTTGACGTTGTAGTGCTGGATCATAATAAACTTTCTTAAACGCATTACCTGCAAGGCCAAGACCCCATAACATTCTTTCATGCTCTGGGCGATACTCAGGCATCTTATCCATGAGCTGATAGTTCATATTCTCTTGTACACGAGCAGCAGCTTCTAAACACTCTGGTGTTTCTTTGCCAATGATAGAAGTCTTAACAGGCCCCGCTGCAGGAAACGTCTCCATCATAGTTTCTGCTTGGAACTTAACGAGTGCTTCAGATAAGAGTGGGTGATATACAGCGCAAGCCCCTTCCCAAGGCTCACTTCTTTGTTCTATTTTAAGACCTAGTAATTCAAGACCATCAACATAAGTTTCTAGCCAGTCTTTTCTTGAGTTAATATCATTAGAGAAATCACCAAGTAAATTTGAAGAAAGTTCTGCTAGGTATTGTTCCGGTAGTTCTTCTGCGAGGTTTGCTGAAAACTCTTCTTCGGGCATACGATCAGGATCAATGTTTATCTCCATATCACCAATCTTAATATTAACCGACTCAGGATCTTCAATCTCTATTTCAATAGCGGTTTCTTCTTCGCCGAGTTCTTCCATCCCTTTGGGTGCTTGGTATAATCCTTTGTCAATATCAGCCATTAGTCTTTCCTTAGTTATAATGCGTATAATCTTTTGTGTGCTCGACCTCTGAAGATCTGTTTTTCTTCTTCTTCATCGTTTGGTAATCTAATAAATCCACCCTGCCTAAATCTAGCAAGCGCTAAAGTAGTGGAGTCTACCAAGTCATCGTTAGCCCCACTAGGAAAATCGTTACATTCTTCTATAACCTCGTGTGCCCAACGTCTATCAGGTGCCCAAACAACTCCACCATGAAATAAATCAGACACAGCATTCACCCTACTTATTTTATCTTGTCCTTTGCCCGGTGTAAACTCACCTACGGGAATACCCATTCGCCTAAATTCTTGGTATAAAGCTGCACCATTAGACTTTTTCTCTACAATGAACGCATCAGGCTCCCATTCACGGTACTCTTCTAGGCACATTTGTTTTAATTCAGGGAACTCTAGTCGCTGTTTGACTGAATTTAGCAAAATAATGTTATGGTTGTTAACTTCCTCGTTATAAAACACGCCCCAAGTAGTTAATGCGTTGTAATCCGCCCTATTATTGGCTTCCTGCGCCGCATCTAACGTCATTATTATAAATTCACAGGGTGGTGGGTTCTCTTCTTCCCATATATTCCACCATTCACGCTTAATTAGTGCCCCTTCTTCCGATACTGGGTTCTGCATATACTGCGCGTTCCAATATCTTATGTCAATCGAAGCTCTTCTGGACTGTAATTCCTTTATGGGCCAGAACTCTGGCCACAATGATACCTCTTCTCCTTGTTTATCTTCTAAAATTGCAGGAAACTCTACAACTTCCCAGTCATCTACGTCATCATTCTTAACCATTTGGTTTATTATCTGCCCTGTCAGGTCTAATTTAGACCATCGAGTCATAACAACAATAATAGCGCCACCAGGCATAAGGCGCTGTAACGGACCAGACTGAAACCATTCCCATGCAGGGAGAAAAACATCCGACTTGCCAAGCTTTGCATCCTGCTCTGAGTGCGGGTCGTCAATAATGAATAGATCGGCACCCCTACCAGCCAAAGCGCCACCAACACCAATTGCAAAATACTCACCATTAAAGTTAGTACCCCAACGAGAAGCGGATTTGCTGTCTGCTTGAAGTGATACATTTGGGAATACGTCTTTGTACGGATCAGAACCAACCAAATTTCGAACCCTACGGCCGAAGTTAACAGCCAGATCCGCAGTGTGCGAAGCCATGATAATCTTTTTCGCAGGGTGTCTACCCAAAAACCACGCGGGAGCCAAGTATGATATAAGTTCTGACTTCCCGTGACGAGGTGCGATGTTAACAATAACCCTTTTTCTTTTACCTTCAGCAATTTCTTCAAACAACTTAGCCAATCTCGCATGGTGTGCTCCTATTTTATAATCAGGATAAACGTGTTGGATAAAATCTAGGAAGTTTGCTTTGCCTTGTTCTTGCGTTACCTCTTTCTGATACTGTTGCAATAGAGTCAGACTTCTCTGCCGTTCTTTCTCTGGCATATCTGGTAGCGCATTTTGTAGTAGTTCTAGATCCTCAACACTAATCATCGTTTATTACTTCATGTCTTCCGTTAATAACTTTGCTTTTTAGTGATTCTATTGTTTCTTTTAGTTCTTTCTCTAACTCTTCACCACTCTTGGTAATGTGAGTAATCTCTGTTTTCTTCTTAAAGGCATCGATGCCATCAATCTCACCTATCTTACTCCAGGCAGATATTCTTTCCCGTGATGTCTTAGCCATCGCTGCTTCTTGTAGGAGTCCATTAACAACAGAAAGTTTAATATCAGCTAGGTCTTTAGCCACCATGTGACTAGTCTGTGATACTAGACCCGCAAGATAGGCAATAGTTTCATTGGGGTATTCGCCGAACTCAGGCTTTAACTCTGGGTTAACCATCATTTCTTTTGCCAAACTTTCTGCGTGCTCCATGTTTTCTGTAGTAGGTTCTATGTTTTCGTCTGCTAAATCACTGACTAGTTTTATTGTCTGCGCTCGCATTGTAAGTTCTTTTTGGGCAGACATGTCTGGCAACGCTTCTTTAGCATTTTTAGGGATAGGGATGTCGTTTTCTACGTAGGGAATAATTACGTTTTGACTACTGTCATTCATGTGTCGCTGTACACCTTTGGTATTTATTTGCAGCTTATGCTTGGAGTATACATACGACCTTGGGTTTTGACAAATTTTTGCGAAATATTTTTTTGGTTTGCCTTTTGTAAACTTAGGGGGGTGGGTTTGGGAAATGCGTGGGATTATTTATGCAGATCACAATGTATATGTGATATAGCAGTCACAGTTATAAAACAGGTGCATAGGGGATAGGTGGGGTTCTTAGGACCTGCAACTGAGTTTACTCAGGGCGGTCCTTGTTTGCGCTTGCGCAAGCCTCAACCCAAGCCGTAGCTCGCTTGCGAGCCCAGGCTTCAACGGAGCGCCCAACGGGCGCGGAGCGATTTTTGGTGGCTGAATTTTTACTGTCTTTTTTTGTTGTCCATAGGTACGGGCTAGAATAATTTATGTCTGGTGGGGTTTAGGGTAGCTCGCGGACGCGTTGCGACCGACCCCCCAGACATAAATTATTCAGCTATACTTTAATCCTTTGAGTAAAATCGTGCTTGAGTTTCTGGCGTTAAACTTCCGCGCTTTGTTGCCCTGGCTGTTTTTTAGCCAGAGCAATCGAAGCGTTTACCACTGCGTCACC
>Ga0207896_1000203_pt1 | contig 13425 bp, 8 predicted proteins | sample LinPmetageLP36_FD_184049 | JGI IMG/M metagenome (GOLD analysis project Ga0207896, IMG submission 184049) | Marine viral communities from the Pacific Ocean - LP-36 (SPAdes) | ecosystem: Environmental > Aquatic > Marine > Oceanic | place: Pacific Ocean | collected 2010-06-15 | reverse complement strand
CCGTTGCGTTTTCAAGCGTGGTAAAAGCGGTAGGTCCCCCGTAGTTTTCGCGCATCATGAGCTTTGTGTCTGACGAATTGCCGAACAAAAACTGCGCCTGATCACCTGAATTTTGGCCGGTGTTTTCGCCCACGTAGAGGATCGCGGCGCTAACCCCCGTGGGTCGCGTGGCGTTGTCAACGGAGCAATAGGTTGTAAATTGGAACTTGGAAACATCGACTCCAAGGTTGATCATGAGCTGGCCACGGGCGGTCATGCTGCCCACGTACTCGATCACGCCATTGACAACCTGAAGCTTCGTAGGGCCGGACGTTTCCCGCAGGTCAAGATCGACCGCCAATCCTCCGACCGTGTGCGCACCTGCTCCACCTGACCCGGATGACCCCCCTTGACTAAGGAAATTGTAGTTGACGCCGGACCAATCGAGGAGCGACACGAGGCCACCCACTGCGTCTGCAATGCTGAAGGAGTGGGTCGCTGTGGCCAGGGCGTTGTTGCTGGCGTCGCGGGCCGTCAGGCTCAGGGTTCCGCTGTTGCCGTTGGCGGTACTGCCGAACGTATACGCGCCCAGGCCTGAGCCACTGACAGCGGCTGAGCCTACGGCGTTGGTCACGCTTGAGACGTAATTATCAATCACGCCGTCGGGGTCGGTGAAGGCAGAAAACGTGACCGCCGCCAGCGAACCACCAGCCGCAACTGCCTGGGAGGTAGCAGCAGGAGGGGTCACGATGGAGTCGCCACCACCACCACCAGACGGTCCCCCGCTGGCTCCTGTCGTGGGATCGAAGCAAGGGACGATGGGCATCGTCTACTCCATCCAGGTGATGGTGGAGGAGACCATCGTGGGGCTCCCCGTCGCGTCGTCGACCTTTGCGAACAGGTACAGGTTGCCGTCTCCAGGGCCAGCGTTGTTCTGGAACAACGGCAGACGGACAGCGAACGCGGCGCACTTCGTAGCAGCTGCACCGATTCCAGCCACGAGGGTGGCCGTGGTGTCTGGGACCAGGCTAATGTTGCCAGCCGCATCCGAACACAGGCGGATGGTGACCGTAGTGGGGCTGGTCGCTGCGCCCAGTTGGATGTGGATTCCTTCGACAATGCCCCGGTAGTTCGCGCCCAGCCGCTGGAAGTCCGGCAAGTACTCTGTCATGTCGTGAACGTGAACGTCCGCAGCAGAGAAGCCCGTACCCAGTACAGGCGCGGAGCCTGGAGCCACGGTTGAATTGTGCAGGAATCGTGTGATACGTGTGGGCATAGCTGGCCCCTCCTCGTCATGGACGGCGGCGTCTGACGCTATCCTACTCCCTGACCATACCTTCTGCCAATGATTCCGCCGCCTTAGCTTCCAGCGCTTGAGGGTCAGCGGTTCCCATGCTGACAGGCAGGAACGCGCCAGCCATGGCAGCCACGCCACCAGGCAACACGGCCTCCAGGTCCATCCGGTCGGACTCGGACAGGCCAGCGCCCAGCGCTACCATCCGCTCCGCCATGGCTGGAGTGGCTGCCCGCATCATGCGCAGACTGGTCAGGCCCTTCTTTGATGGACGAACCACGCGGAAAGCGGTGCCATCTCCTGGGACGTTTTCATCGAGGTAAACGCGAACGAACGGAGTTCCTTCTGGTGGCTGGACTGCCCACAGCTCTGGGTGGTCCACCAGCTCCTGGTCCTCGTCGAAGTATTCGAGGGCCTGGCCTTCTGGTGGCTTCACCGTGACTGGATCCAGGATCGTATTCATAGCTTCATACAGGCCCAGTTCTCTGTCTGTGTCGAGGAGCTCCGCAGTCATCAGCATGGCGTGGAACATTTGTTCATCGGTCAATTCTTTCAGCGTCACCTTTCCAGGGTCGTACTCCTCCTCATCGTCTACAGCTCCCAGGATCCTGGCTATGTCCAGAGTCTTGTCCACTACCATTTCGGTCGTGGCCTCTGCTGTCCGCCCGATACCGTCTTCCAAGTACTGACCACCACCACCCACGCCCAGCTTGGCAGCTTGGCCCAGGTTGGCGACGATGTGATTCAGGCCACCCAGAAGGGCCAGGGTTCCGCCCACTGGCATCAGAAGAGGGTTCGACGGTCCATAGAGCGCTCGTCCGTCTTCCTCGAAACGGAACGTAGCGCGGAGGGTCTCGTCTCCTGTCAGCCCGTACGGGTCAGCGGCTTGGGCGCGCTTCTGTTGACTCTTGATGATTGCGCGGACAGCAGACGGGTTCTCTGCCACCTGGTTGACCATCTCCCCGACCAACATGTAGTAGTTGGAGGCTGTGGCGAACATCTGGCCAACGTATTGTTGAACGATATCGGGAACTTCCGAGTATGAAAGCTGGGATTGTCTTGCCAGTGCGGCTGCTTCCGACGGCGGTTCCCCGCCAGCCAGAGCGGACTCAAACACTCCCCGCCTGAACGTCAGCTCAATCGCTTCCGCCATCCTGGCGCCCATTGACCTGGTGGCGGGGTTGGCTGCGTCCAGTGCTACCTGGAACCGATCGGCCACGCCCTTGTCGCTGGCAGCCTTCCGCGCGCTCACCAGCAGGTCATTAGCAAGGCTGCCCACGCGCTCAGCCTCGAGGCGGGTAGCGCCAAGGCCATATACGTCCATCATCTGTTCGACCTGTTGGGGCGTGTATGTCACGCCCTCTGGAGTCGTCAGGATCCCACCGTACTTGCGGTTGGCCCATTGCCTCGGATCCAAGCGGCGCCCCAGCTGGCCGAGAGCTGCGGCTGTCTTGGATACTCCAATGGTGGCAATGGAGAGCACTGGAGCCTCCACCAGACGCCCCAGATGGAGGGGAAGGTTGGGCACGGCGTACCCATACCGCAGCCCATACACTGCGTTCCTGGCCCAGGCTGACCCATCATTGGCCAGGTCCTTGACAAGCTGCGACCATGAACCACGCTGGCGAACAGGCACCACGTCCAGAAGGGCTGCGAACTCCTCCCCATTCTCTGCAATCTTCTGTTCCAACCTGCTGGCGGCTGTGTCGTAGTGCCTGACCACTCCCTGGTAGTCCTCTGGGCGGGGAGCCTTCGGCAGTCCAGACGGTAGCCCGTGACTGCGCAGGATATCGGCGTCCTCCTCGTTTCGGAGTATGGCCTGGGCTAAGCCTTCGGCCTCTCTGCTGGTCTTCGCTACGCCCTTGCGGACCATCTCCTCCAGGTACTCCCGGAACATGGCGCGTTCCCAGTTGGCGCGGCCTTGCGACGTGGCCACGCGAGCGGCCAGGCCTTGACGGCCAGCGATGTCCCCGGAAGCAATCAGTCGGCGGTCAACGTCAACCAGCGCCTGGACCGTTGGGTACTCGTCTGAGCCTTCCAGGATTGCGCCCACTGCTGCGCGGGTCTTTTCTGTGAGCTCTCCATAAACGTGGCCCAGTACGCGCTGCCATACTGCGTCTGGCCGTTCGGGAGACATTCCCACCAGGGCGTCCAGTGCTTTCTCGACCGTCCCGTACTCTCGAGCCGCTTGGTCCAGCGTTTCGCCAGCTGTCCGGAATGCTTGGCTGGCTGCGGATCGGATGTTCTCCCGTGCTTTTTCGATAGACAGGCTGGGTCGACCTTCCTTGCTTACAACCGCGCGCAGTCGTCGACCTATGCGGCCATCCAGGAGCTTGGGGTTGTTGGCTCTGCTGACGTAGGATTGGAGGTCAGACAGGCGCCTGGTGGCAGTGGCAGCCCCACGCCCAGCACGCAAGGCTGCAAGGCTTCTGATCTCCTCGAGCGCTGTCCGTATGGTCTGCGCGTCCAACTCGTCCCAGGTCTGGACGCCTGCCAGTCTCGAGACAGGGGTGGAAGCACTACCGGAGGTGGGCGCCCACTTGCGCGCCACTTCGTCCGGGGTGCTTCGTCCGAACAGACGGCCAGCTGTCCTGGGGTCGTTCCCCATGGCCTGGGCGGCACGCTCAACGATTGAGCGAACCCCAGGCCCTCGAGCTGTCGCAGTGGCTGCCTGGAGGCCGTCCGTTGCAATCTGGGTGGCCAGGTCATCGGCTACCCGCTCAAGGTCGGCGCCCAACTTGGCGTCAGACTCCGTGACCGCACGCTGAAGCCGTCGGAGCTCCTGACTGATTCCAGTGGCGTCTCTGTTGATGACTGTCCCAACTTCGGCGGCTGCGGCCTTGCGGATGGCAGGAGCCACAGAGCTGGGAGCGGCTACGGAGTCCGTCACCATTACCATGTCGCCTGGACTGTTGCGGACCAGCTCCTCATGGATGCGCAGGTAGCCTGGCGCTGAATCGCGCAGAGCTCCTACGGGTACGTCGGGATCCTCCCCCAGCGCTCGAGACGCTACCCGCGCCAGCTCGTCTACGGTCGCAGCTTCGGACGCTTTCACGGCGTCAACCGCTGCCTGGACGCCAGCCTCACCCAGGGAGGTGGTTTGATTGCGGATCACCTGCTGGGCCACGTTCCGCAGGATTCGAGCGTCTGCCTGGGGCGTATCAGAGACAACGGCGGCCAGGTCGGCTGCGTAGTTGATGGCGCCCACGTCTACGGAGTCTGCGAAACGTATCAAGTTCTGGGTGGGGCTCAGGATCGGAGCATACCGGGCAAGGGAGCGCCCAAGTCCACGAGACATTCGGGCGGCTGTGCCTGGGCCAGTAGGTATCGCCAGGGAGGCCAAGGTCCCAGCCCACCACGCTGCGTCTTCGTCTCCGTAGATGCGGGCGTATTCGTCGCGGAGCGCTGGGACGCTGCGGAACTCGTCACCGTATCCACGGCCCACCGTCACGTTCCGAGCCAGACGCAATTCGAGGTCATCAGCCTCCGACGCTACTCGGCGCTCCTCTGGGTCTGTCCCGCTTGGAACCGTGCGGAGCACTCCCGTGGTAGGCGTCTGCTCCTCGCGCGTTGTGGCAATACCTGGCAACGGGCGGGTAGCTGCCGGAAGCGCTTCCAGCCCTTGCTCGATTGCGGCTGTTACTGGCAGGCCTGTCACGGCTTCGACGCCTGCGCCTATGGTGCGAGGCACGACGGAGATACCCCGCAGGATGTCCGTGGTGCTGGCTGTCTCTGGTAGCCCCAGCCGCTCGCGAACTTGCGCGACCTTGAACCCAAAATCCTCCGGGTCAATGGCTTGGCCTGTTGTTGGGTCTACGTCGTAGCCGAGAAGACCGAACTGAACCTCCGCCAGCAGGTTCTCTGCTACGCCTGGAACGGCTCGAAGCGTAGCAGCCAGCGGGGTCTCTACGATTGCGCCTGTGCCACTGGGGCGAGACAATACGCCTGATACCGCTGCTTCTGGTTCTTCAAACTCAGGAACCGGACGGCCAGCGGCCTGGGCTTCTGTGATTGCTTGGCGTTGGGCTGCGATCTCCTCTGCTCTCCGTCGTGCTTGGTCTTCTGTCAACACCACCTGCTGGGCGAATGCTTCCTGGAGCTCCTGGCCTGGCGTCGGTGGGAGCAAGGCCTGCCCATCGTCATACAAGCGCCGAAACCCCACAGGCTCAGCCAATGGGGCCTGATAGATCGGTTCCTGTCTGATTCTGGTCGCCCGAAATGGTGGCGCCACGTATGGCGGAGCAGTGGGTCGAGCGCGTCCGTCAATGCGCGTGATGAACTCCAGAGCTTCCACGCGCTTGGATCGCTCCTCTGCCAGCAGGCGCTCATAGTCCGCCAGCTCCTCCGTCGACCTCTCTTGCTGAGTCTTTGCTGGGTCGCGATAGGCCGCCCCTGCCCGCTCCTTTGCTGCGTCTCTGGCGTCCAGCTCAATCCGTGCGCGCCTCTGCTGGTCTGCCTCAAACTCAGGGAATGGAACTGTCTGGCGCGGAGGGGATGGAGTTGCAGCCGCGCGCCTGCGCTCCAGTTCCCTGCGTGCCTGTTCCCTGTAGGCCTCATCGGCAGTGGTCATGGTCGACCACCAACGATCAAGGCCAACTCCTGGTCCGTCATGTCTCTGACGCTTCTGGTTGGGGGTGGCGCAGGGGCTGGCGCTGGCGCTGGTGTCGAAGGAGCAGGCGCGAACACTTCCACGGCCTGCTCTTGAGTCATTGCTGGACCGAGTGGCTTTAGACGCGAGGGCGCTGGCGCTGGCGCTGGCGCTGGCGCTGGCGTAGCGGCTGGCGGAGGTGGAGCAACTGGCGCGGGTTCGACTTCGACCACTTCGTCAATGGTGACACCACCACCAGACAGCAGGTCAGCGGGCGCGTCTTCTGGCTCTGCAAACATTGACCGCATGGCCTGGCGTGATTGGTCTGGGGTCAAGCCAGAAGCGCGGGCGCGCTGGTACGCTTTTCGGCCCTCCTCTGCTCTGGCTTCTGTGCTGGCTGCGGCTGTGGCCGCCTCGTCAACCATCTGAGCCACACGGTTTTTCTCGACTCGTGCGCTGTTGAGTCGTTCAGCTTCTCGAGTTTCAAGCGCTGCCAAGCGGGCGTCAGCCTTCTCGACTCGTGCCACCTGTTCTGCCTGGAGTGTGGCCTGTGTTGGGGCGTCGACACCTTCGGAGCGTTGCCTGTCAAGCGCCAGCCCGAACGCTATCGCCGACTCCAACTCTCTACCCTTCAAGACCTTCCCCAGCTGGCGCTCAAGGTCCACCACGGTCCACTCCACGCTGGTCATCTCATACTGGTCCAGCAGTCGCTTCACAGCGGTCTGGTCGCGCGTAGCGGCCTGGAGCTCCTGACCTGCCACCTCATCCAGTAGGCGGTCAGCCGTCCGAGCGTAGCCATACATGGGCGTGCCCTTGAACTCCAGGTATGGGTCATCTGGGTCCAGACCTCTTTCGATCAGCTGACGGCGCAGACGTTCTTGGGCTGGATCTCTGAACTGGGGCTCCAGCTCTGCTGCGCGCGTCTCCAGCTCTGCCACCTTGCGGGCCTGGTCGAGGTAGCGCTGGCTGAAGAACTTCCGCTCATCGTTTCGATATGCCTTCGATGCCTTCGCGCGACCGTATGTAGCCTGGGCTACGCGGAGCCCCTGCGCCACCTCCTCTTCTGTCGCGTCTGGGTATTGAACCGCCAGTTCCTCTGCTGTGACTCGCCCATCATCGAGAAGTGAGAGGTACGCGCGGTAGGCGTCGGCCTCTGTGGCGAACAGAGACCCAGCGGGAAGCGCTGCGGCTGCTCTCCTGTTGGCCTCTGCCTCTCCCTCAAAACCGCCGGTGATCCCAGCAGGGCCGCCGAACTCCAGAATTTCCATGGCCCTCCGCGTGGCCTCCAGGTTCTGCGTCCGCTGTGGGCTGACCGATGGAGCGCCGCTTGGTACGGCTGGCCGGTCTCCAGCAGGAAGCTGGTTACGCCATGTGGCCACCATGGCTTCAGACGCGCCCAAGGCAAGGGCGTCTGCTGCTACCGCGTCGACCTGGGCCGGCGTCATGCGCTGGCCGTCCTTGTCTCCGCTGGCAATGGTTGACAGCTGGATCCCAACTTGGCCGGGAAGCGCTGGGTCCAGAATAGCACGCGCCCAGGTGGGCGTCTGCTGGCCGGCTGCGCGAGCGCTTGAGGCTGTCGAGATAGCCCGCTGGGCTGCGATGTCTTCGAGGTCCACCATGCCGATCAACTGACCGGCGATCCCGCTCTGGTCTTGGACCTGGGACAACGCGGTGTCGAGCTGGTTGAACTCGCTGCGGACCTGGGCTGCGTAAGATTGCGCGGCCTGGAATCGCTGCTGTTCGTCGGCCAGGTCCCTGTCAATCCGCTCGAGAGTCCGCGCGTAGCGATAGCGGGCGTCCAGGGCGTCCAGGTACTTGTCTCTGCGTGGCATGGTCAGCTCCTGGGGGGCGCGCGGTTAGAATGCGGGGTGGCCTGCTGGCTCCGCGTTGCACGTCGATACTCCTCGAGCATCTCCGCGTCTGTCTTGACAGCGCCTTGCCGGATGCCCTCAAGTTCTGTCTGGTACTGCATCTCTGCCACGGTTCCAAGCGCTTGAGCGCCAGCGCCAGCGGCGCCTCCCAGAATCTGGGTGACACCCTGCACAGTCCCCGCCCTGCGCATGGCTCGCGCTTGCTCCAGGCCAGCAATTTCCGCCTGTTGGGCGGCCTTTGTGGCTATGTCGGCCTCCGTCTCCACCTCGCGGATACCTTCTTCCATTTGGCGCGCTTCCTGCTGGGCGATCTGTTCACGCAGAAACAGGTCCCGACCAGTCACCACGGGAGCGGCTGCGGCCTCGCGCAAGCCTCGCGACTCTGCGTCACGGAGTAGAGCACCACGCTGGGCTGTGGCCTCTGCTCGGACGCCCTCGCGCCCTGCTTCAGTCAACCCCAATTCGCCACGGCGCTCCATCTCCTCAAGCTCCTCCAGGCGCTTCCGATCGGATGCGCTGAAGGCCTGGCGTGATTGCGCAATGGTTCCAGCGCCTTCGATTCCGCCCTTGAGGGCTGCGGCTCCAGCTCCCAGGGCCAACAGTGTACCGACCGCCATATGGGCCTCCTCAGTCGTAGGTGACTTCAACCGCTACGCCCCAGTTCAGGATCGCAGTCCGGTCAATGAATGACAGTGCAGCCAGACCCACGGTGTAGCGTTGTGGTCCGGTGCTGGTGTGAAGGTGGACGCCATCGTGCTGGCCGTACCCGATCCACGTATGTGGATTTTGGGCGCCTGCTGGCGGCGATGTTGCTGCCCAGCCGTTGTAATTGTTGACGGTCTCCAGGCTGGCGCTTGAGATTACAAGCCCGACGTCCCCGACGTATGGCGCCACGTATGTGTACCGCTCGTCAGTACCTGGGCCGCGCGCGCCATCATCTGGGCCAGCCTCAAGTTCAAACCAGTAATGAAACAGGCATGTGGCGGGAGCTCTGATGTCCAGGCTGAATGCGGTTCCCGGCAGCACCTCGAACTTCGACGCCCCAGTGTACCTGCGGCCAGTCAGGGCGGACGTGGCAAACGTGACACGGACAGCGGCGCCTCCGCTCCACTGACCACCCTGGTATCCAGTGACACCATGCTGGAGGCCTCGGATCGGATCGTAGAGGGGTGGCTGGACGTGTCGACCGTCAATGAACTGAGCGTTCCGCAGGTCGGCGGGTACAACGCCTTCATGAAGGTAGACGCGCAAGGCGTCAACATTTCCCTGAATGTTGCTGCTTGTCAGGGCTGTGCCTGCGCTGAATGAATTGGGCGGAGTGTAGGCCATGAGTCATCCGATCCTTTGATGGATTGCAGTCAGCTGGCCACAGGTAAGGTTCAATTTTTGAGCAGCAGCACCGACGGATGCTATGAGGTTCAGTCTATTTGAACTGGCTGCAAACCCCGCATGATAGATGCCGTGCGCAACAATTCGCAGACCATAAATGGTGGTCGATCCTGTTGGGTTCAGCCAGTAAGCGCCGGAAACTCCACCCCATTGAAGAGCTTTTAAGGTCCTGTCGTCTGTCCCTCCGTTAACCGCGTTCCCCTGCGCGCTGTACTCAAGCCACGCGGGAACGATTGACTGGGCTGCCATGTTGCTGGTGTTCTCGAACGCTGGCGTTCCAGACTGGTAGTTACCCTGGCCCGGAACCGGAACCCAATTAGTCAACCCTGCGCTGGTTACGTCCATTTCCAGGTGGAGCACCCAACAGGCCAAGCAGTCGTTGAGGTCAAATTGACCACCAGCTTTGTCGTCTATGACAACCAGGCCGGCATCTGACACGGGAGCAGCGTACGGTCTACCGCTAACGATTGGCTCCGCGCTGGTGTCCCAATAGACGCGCAAGATGTCCCCGGTCCCGATTGTCCAACCAGCGCCAAACACGAGGCGCGTAGATCCTCCACCAACCTCGTACAAGGCAGACGGTGAACTGGTAGCACTTGGGACGGTTTCAAATACGCTGTGATCGTAGACGCCGGTTCCAAGCTTTACCCGCAGGCTGTCAATGGTGATGACGTTTTCAGTTCTAATCTGCGGAAGGTCAACAGATCCCGCCGCGTGGTTGGCTTCGTCAATCGCCCCCGATTGACTGTAGTCAGTAAACCGAGTGTTCAAGTCTGTAGCGTCTATAGACTGGCCAGGCTCAAGGCGCGGGCGAATGATTCGTGACACGGGAACTCCTACCGATAGCGCGCAATGGCCAGAACTTTAGAACCGAAAACGTGTGCCTGCATCAGATGACGGTTGGTGGAGTCGTCTGTGATTGCGTCATCTTGGCCAGCTGGGGTAAACCTCCATTCATATTCTACGTTCAGATCCCCTTGTGGGTACAGACCGGACCCAAAAATCCTGAACGAATCCATAGACTTAGAGGTTCCCAAGCGTTCAACCATAACGACCCCTGCCACGCTAATCCGGAGGCGCATCCGCTTTTCGTTGGGCGGGTAGTTGTTGTTGTTTGTCTGCTGAAACGCTGGGAAAATTGCGGCCAGCCCAGCCCATTCAATGTGCAGATGTCCGCCCTTAAAGCCTACCAATAGCTGCGTGAAAGCCGTCCTCCAGCCTCCGTTATATCCTTGATAGGTGACAGCGCGAAACTGCGTTCCCAGCGTATTCGCAGCTGTGGCGCGGGCATTGCCCTGCTCCCCTCGCGTAGTTCCACTGCCCCATAGCGGACCCTGTAGTCCAGCAGGTTGACCACCGCTGGCCCACACTTGCCTGACAGCGTTGGTGACCATGTTGGTGTTGTTGTAGGCCTGAGCTGGCGTCTGGGTGCGATCCAGGGTGGTAATAGCAGACTGACTGCTGCGGAGCTCCGCGTTCAGCTGGTCGGCCTCTGTGGTTTGGTTCGTTCGCGCTTGGTGGTTGGTCCAGTACTTCATCCGCGTTTTCCTGCGATGGTGGACGTGGGTGGCATCCGGTACTCCACCTCCCATCCGACAAAGAGTAGGTCATCCGTCGTAGAAACCTCGAGCGCGAACCACGCGCAGGACTGCTGGGCCACCGCAATCCGCAGCGGTACCAGCTGGGTGTCCTCCCATTCGTCTGTGCCAATGATGGCGGAGTCATACACCGGAAGGTTCGCTGAGTCTGGCGGCTGGGCCAGGTAGCTACGGGAGGCAATCCCCACGCGCTGAAAGTCTTTGTAGGCGTATGCGTCTACGTCCACGCTTCCAGTCGTCATGGTCCAAAGGGTGGCGTATTGGACTCGCTTCTGAATCTGCGCGTCGCCCAGGTCGAGCCAGGCAGTCTTGAGGATAGAGGTGGGTGGCCCGTTCTCCACGTAGGCGTCACCTTCAATCCGTCCGCCCATCGCGCGTCGCTGGGACAGAATAAATAGCCCCGATTCACTGTCTGCTCCGGCCTGTACTCCTGTATTGTGGCCGAATACCAGCTGGCCGTTGTGCATCCGATCGAGAGATCCAACAGGAAAACCGGTCCTCGTGCTCCACCCTTCTTTCTCCGTGTGAAACACCAGGCCCAGGTTCGGGCGGTCGTTTCCGTCCACGGGAATGTAGCAATGAAATGCGCGGTCCATTGGCGAGTATCGGCCCACAGCGCGAGCGGCGCAATCTGGCGTCAACCGTCGAAGGGTGCGCTTGATCGGTTCGCTTAGGCGTAGGACCTGCATTTCAGACCCACCATCGAACCCACCCTGAAGAGCGTAGACGCCATCTTGGGCCAGGAACACCACGCCCAGCCCTGGCACCTGGTCAACCGTGTGAGGGCTACGGCACGCCACCTGGCTGGTCACCGTTGTGGCAGAGAATCCGCTGATGAAGTCTCCAGACACCACGTCCACTCCATTTTCCCGGAGCACTATTAAGACCCGGTAATGAGCGAACAGGCGCACCACGGCGCCTCCAGGCGCGGACAGGCGAATGAAGTCAGCCCCACCGAACTGGTCCGGTAGGCCTGGGGTGGAGAAGTAGAGGGTATGAGGATCTGAGGGTCCACCGTCCAGGAACAGGCAGTCCTGGTAGACAGCCGCTGTCCCAGCTCGAGGGGACGGCATTGGAACAGACGCAAGATCAGAAGGCGCCAGCGATCCGACGGCCGTCGATCTGGCTGCGTCAAACCACAGGTCCTCCGTGTTGTTCCGCACGGTGTCTATCAGATAGCAGTCCGTATCCGAGTAGGTGGGGCTGTCTACGTCCACGTTCTGGGTCCGGTAGATTCTGCGGGCTACTACGCCGTCTGGTCCAATCGGTAGCCGCATTCCGACGCAATACCGAAACCCTGCACTGTTTTTGAGTATTTCCCACTGAACCGATACCTCATCGGAAAGCGGGGATTCACTGCCGTTTTCCATCAGGTAGGAAACACGGTATCGAAACTGCTGCCCCTTGGCTTCAGCGGTACCATCAGCAAAGCCCAGACCATACGATCCAGGATCGCTGATAGCCCCAGCCTCCGCCGGCCACCACAACGTCACGCTGTCCCCGGTCACGTTGTCAGCTGATGCAGGCGCTGCCGTTGCCACGCTGCTAATGGTCTGCACTCCCAAGAGGTCAGGGCTGGGCGCTTGAGCAGAAAACCCAAGAGGCCTTGTCACGCCCAATTTCAACGCGCCAGCCATGTGAGTTGTGCCAGGCAGTGGCCAGGGTCGAATCACCACAGGGGTGTCCCGTCCGTTGGTCACCAGGACCGCGTCTGCTATCGCTGTGTACTGGCTGGCAGCCTCTCCAGGCGCTGGAATGGTTCGGCCAGTCTGAAGGGCGTACTTTTCACCCACTCCACCGACTTCGTGGAACAAGTACAGCGTCCCAGCAGATTCGAACAGAATTGTGTACCGTTTACCGCTTGAGAGTTGTTCATACACAAACAAGCTGTCAATGGGTCCAAGAGTGTGGAACGGCTCAAACTTGTTTGCCGGGTTTGGGCGGTACTTCTCGTATCCGACGCGAGTCGACCACCCAAACGTCCGAGGGTCCACGGTGACGTTCTGGAGCTCTCCGAAGCTGTCCGCCGGTTGTGGCAGAAACTCTACTACGGCGCCCAGCTCTCGAAATTGTTGGGTAATTCCCTGCACTTACAGCCTCACGGGGTGAAGGTCAGCGGGCCAAAGATATTGGGGTAGCGCTGAATGTCGCTTCCACCACGCTGAATCCGTCGGGGTGGTTGGCCCAAGTATCGGGCCTCCATTTCTCGCGTCAACGTGACGCGCTTCCGCTGGTAGACGGCGGAGAGCGCTGGGTTGTCGTGCTTGAGTGCAACCTGCTCAAGGGCTGCGTAGGCAATCGCCTGACTGAATGCAGCGGGGACCAGCGGAATGTCAGTGTCTTCCCTCATCGGTCGGGGTGCCACCAGGCGGCGGATTCCCATCGTAGTGTCTGCGCTGGGGTGGGGGTACAGCTCAATGGACGGGTACACCCCGTTGGCGTCCTGGTACCGGATGGCAGAGGCCTGGAAGGACTGGCCCTCGAGCACGGACAGACGAGTGTCCGGCACCAGGGTCACACCACCCGGAGGAGCCACGGTGTCCGTGTTGGCCGTGATGCCTCCGCTGCCATCGTGGCGGAGACGCTGCGGAGCGTTGATCCCCAGAGCTGGAGCAGTGAAGTAGTACCGGCGATAGAGCCCGGTGGCGCTGGGGACAGTCTCCGGAGCCAGCGCTAGTTCCTGGGTGTCCTGAAGCGTGATGGTGG
>Ga0207896_1000199_pt1 | contig 13519 bp, 13 predicted proteins | sample LinPmetageLP36_FD_184049 | JGI IMG/M metagenome (GOLD analysis project Ga0207896, IMG submission 184049) | Marine viral communities from the Pacific Ocean - LP-36 (SPAdes) | ecosystem: Environmental > Aquatic > Marine > Oceanic | place: Pacific Ocean | collected 2010-06-15 | reverse complement strand
AAACATTTTAAAGCAGACGTATTAAACGAAATAAAAACATTTAAGAAATGAGTTTAACAATAGAACAGAAACCTAAGTACAGACTTATACCAGCAGCTAGTAATATAATCTTTACAGTAAAAGACGACGTAACATCAGCAAGTAAATTTAAAATTAAATACACTGCAGAAGTTTACGTAAATAATAGAACAGCAGGTTTAACGAATACAGTTAATAGAATAGCAGTTTTAAAAGTAACCCCTAACGGTGTAGGATCAGGAATATTTGACTTATCACCTATATTACAAAACTATGTAACACCAGACTACGAAGGAGGTACAGTACATAATTCTTCTGCTATTTACTTTTCGCAATATAACGGTGTAGACTTTTCCGAAAACACACCTCATACAATACACCAAATAGACGACTTTAGTACAAATAGAAATAGTTGTAGGTTCTTTACTGTTAGGTTTAATGTAGAAGCTGCAGACAGTGCAACAGGTAATGTAACTGAACAATATAATTCTAACACAACAGTAGACGACTTCTTAATTTATAACGGTGTTCTTTACGATACAGATATTTTAAACTTAGATAGTAATAGTAACTTCGGTTATAATCTAAGTAAAGAAGGTTTTGTTTTGAATAGTAGTACAGATAGTTTTTTAAGTAACGCACCTAAAACACAGTATTTAAGAACTACAGACTATTTAACTTTAAGTTTCTTTAGTCAGTACGACTGGGATTTTGAAGTAGGTACAGCGGGTGTACAATACCCTTCAGTAAGAAAAATAGAAATACAATTTTATAATAACGGTAGTACAACAGGTTCTTTGATAACTAAATTAATACAAGCTTCTTTCGGTGGTCACGCAGGTTATATGGGTGACAGTAATAATAAACTACAATTTGCAGGAGTAGGTACAGGTAATTTAGTAGGTTCAGGTGAAACACTACCGACTAACTGGGATTATTACACAGTTAAAGCTAAGGATATAGGTAACAATGTAATAAGTGACACTTATAACTTCTACAAGCAAGAAGAAGACTGTAAAGAATTTGAAACGATAAGGCTGACGTGGTTAAATAAGTTCGGTGTATGGGATTACTACAACTTTACGAAAAAGTCTGTTAGAACCTTTAATACTAAACGAAAATCTTATACACAAATAACGGGTACTTGGAACGAAAGTAAATTTAGAATAAACGGACATACAGGCGGTAAGAAAACTTACAATAGTTCTATAAGTGAAACTATTAAACTAAATACAGATTATATAACAGAAGCCGAGGCTATTTGGTTAGAAGAATTATTTATAAGTAATGACGTTTATATATTAGAAGAACGAAGTACAGATAATGCTAATCAAGGATATATGCGAAAGTATATACAACCCGCAACAATTACGAATAGTACACACACAAGAAAAACGAAGGCTAACGACAAACTTATACAATATACATTTAATTTACAAACTACGAAGACTAAGAAAACACAAAAAATATAATGTCAGTACAACTAATAGTATACCCACAAAATTACGAAGGTCAGTACAGCGTATATAGTACACCATTTTTTACAGAATATGTTAGTGACTACTCATTTAATATAGGAACTTTAGGCACGGGTTTTAGTGGTTCTGCAGGTAATATAGGTTCGGCTATAAGTAATTTAATACCTTTAAATATTTGGCAACAGTATAATATAACAGGCGGTTCTTTTACAAGTGCTAACCCCGCTACAGTTTCAAGTGGTAAAATAACTTTAGATAGTGCAAGTAGTGCAAGTTTAACAGGTGCTTATCAATTAATAAGTAATTTAACTATTGGATCGTCTTACGTTTTAAAAATAGAACGACTAGCAGGTACTACAGGTTTTGTTATACTAGGACATAGTGGTAACTGGACTGTAAACGGTACACAATACAAACCTTTACACTTTACTAACTTACCTAATACAGTAGGAACGCATACTTTTACATTTACTGCTACAGATACAGAACAAGTATTTTTAATAAACTACTCTAACGACGATAATACTAATTTAGAAATAGGTAGTGTATCAATTAAAGAAAGTGTAGCTAGTGCACCTACAGTAGATGCGTTTTCAGACGGTCAAGTAATACTAGACTTATACGAAGAAAGTAATATACCTTTAAGTTTATCAGTAGACAACTTTAAGAATGTAGCCGAAAAGTCACAAAGTTTTACTAAGGCTTTTAAATTACCATCTACTAAAAGAAACAACAAAATATTTTCTAGTCTTTACGACGTAACAAGGTCTGTAAAATCTGACATATATGCATTTAACCCGTACAAGAAAACGAAGGCTATATTAAAAGAAGACGGTTATACAATCTTTGACGGATATTTAAGACTTATAGATATAACAGAAAAAGAAGAAGAAGTAAGTTACAATGTAAATTTATACAGTGACACTATAACACTAGCAGACACTTTAAAAGATAAGAAATTTAAAGACATAGACTTTACAGAATTAAACCACACTTACGACAAAGCAAATATAAAATTAAGTCACTACGATAATAACGGTGTAGTTTTAACTACTGCTTTACCTACTTCTTCATTTGCTTATACAGCAGCTTTAGGAACTGGTAAGACAGACGTAATAAAGTACCCTTTTGTAAAATGGAATGGTAACACTTATTTAGATAGTGGAAACGTAGTGCTACAAAAATTAGAAGACGCATTTAGACCTTTCATAAATTGTAAATATTTAGTAGACCGTATAATAACAGAAGCAGGTTTTACTTATAATTCTGACTTCTTAGAAAGTACAGACTTTACTAAATTGTTTATGGACTTTAATTGGGGTGAAGGTATAACACCAGTTTACTTCAGTGACAAAATAAGAATAGCTTCTACTTACACTATACCAGACGGTTACAATAACGTTCAATATACTACTAATCAAATACCACCACACTACAACACTTCTACAAAGAAGTTTACAGCCGATCAAGATAACTTAACTTTTTCTGGCTATTTTAGTTTAACCTTATTACATACTGGGGGTGCTAATGAAACTGTACGAATGAGGTGGATACATAAAGACAGTGCAGGTGTTACTATAGCTTCAAGTCAAAACACACCAGTTATACAAGACACGGGGGGTGTTTACCCAGAATTACGAAGTAAAAGTTTTAATGTTACTTTAAACGATAACGACACTTTAGAACTACAAACCTTTGTAACTTCTAGTTCTTCTAATATAGACATATTACCAACTTATTACGACGCGGCGACAGGTATATCTTATACTTCGCAGTGTTCAGTACAAACTTCTAGTACAGCAACTTTAATAGAAGCTTTAAATATTAATAGAGGTGACTTAGGACAGTGGCAATATTTAAAAGGTCTTTTGACTATGTTTAATTTAATGATATTACAAGACAAAGACAACCCCGCTAACTTAATAATAGAAACTTATAAGTCAGTATTTATAGACGATAGTTTAAGTCAGTACATAACGCATAAAACACACGACTGGACTAATAAAGTAGATGTATCAGAAATGAAACTAACACCCTTAAAGCTAAAGAAAAGGGTACTGTTAGACTTTGTAGAAGAAAGTAGTGACTACGCAGCAGGAGTTTACAAAAATACATCTGGATATAAATACGGATCTAAAGAAATAGACGCAAGTACGTTTAATTTATTAGAAGGTGAAACTAAAGTAAGTGCTAAACCTTTTGCTTCTACATTTATAAAACCTATATTTGAAAACTTTACTACAGAAATGACAATACCAGTTATTTACGCAGGTAAAGACGACGGTACTTTCGAAGGGTTCAATAACAAACCCAGAATACTATATAACAACGGACGGGTTACTATGGCTTCTAATACTTATTATATACCAGCACAAAAAGGTTTAAGTTCTGAAAATCAAGATTCGTTCGGTCAGATGTCGCATTTGTCAGATATACCTACAAATTTAAACACTAAAGATTACCATTTTCATACAGGACAGTTAATAAGTTCTATAGGAAGTACACCAGTAGACAATTTATATAACGAGTATTGGTCACCATATTACGACGAACTATATAACCCAGACACTAAAGAAGTAAAGTTAAAAGTATATTTAAGTCCTTCCGAAATAAGCGACTTTAATTTCTACGACAAATGTAGAATAAAGAACCAACTTTATAGAGTTAATAAAATAGACTATAAACCTTACGAAATGAGTACAGTAGAATTGATACTAATATAATGGAATTTAAAAAAGACTTTAAAATAAAACCTCTTTTTGTAAACAACGAAGGGTTAGTAATATTTACAGACGGAACGAACGACGTACTACCTAATCAGTTAGCGTGTGAAGCTTACGGTTATAAGTACGACCAAAAAACTGGTACTTGTAATTCTTTTTTAAGAAACAATAAGTTAGAAGAAAACTTTTCTAACCTAACGAATAAAGTACAAGGTGCTAACAACAAAATACAAACTGGAGTACATAACACAAGTGTAGTAGGTCGAAATAATATAGTAAACGGTGAAAACGAAAACTGTTTTATAAGTGGTGAAGGTAATACTATAAACAACGGTATAAATAACGCTACTGTAGTAGGTGCTTACGGTAAAGCAATACGACAAGGTGAGCTTGTAAGAGGTGGTAGTACTGAAGATAAAAGAAACCAGTACCAAAGTTCGGTAGTACACCTTAGTTGTAACACTACAGACAACACCCCTACAAATATGGAAATAAACGACTTAACAGATGAGTTTATAAATACAGAAGCAAATAGTATTTTAGGTTTTGAAATATTTTTAACTAGGTTAGAAATAGGGGGTTCTTCAGGAACTGCAGGTAACTTTAGTTACAGACATATAAAAGGAGTTATTAGAGTAGCTAGTAATAAAGTGCCAACAATAGTTACTTTTAATACTCGAATACTTGGTAAAGACGGTTCTAACGGTAGTGCATCGGTAATAGACACAGGAGATAATACAGGCATTTTTACAATACAAGTAACAGGTGCAAATAACGTAAATAACATTTGGAACGCAACCGTTCATTTAAACGAAACGAAAACGAATATAGATATATCATAAAATGGCAGAAAAAGTAGAGTTAGAACTAAAAATAAAAGGAGGTACGCAAGCGGTCAAGACTTTAGGACAGTTAGAACAAGAACTAAGCAACGCAAGAGATGCTATTAAAGAAGTTGAAGTAGGAAGTGACGCGTTTAAAGAACTAGCGACAAAGATACAGAACGCAAGTTCAGAAGTAAAGACCTTAGAAAAACAAATGGAGGGGTTAGAACCTCAACAAAAGGCCGAAGCGTTTCTAAAAATGGGTGAGGGTATTGCAGGAGGGTTCGCAGCTGCACAGGGTGCTATGGGTTTAATGGGTGTTGAAAGTGAAGACTTAGAAAAGATACAAGTTAAAGTACAATCTGCTATAGCAATAGCACAAGGTGTTAGAATGATGTCTGAAGCAGCTTTAATGTTTACTACTGCTAAAAGGGTAGCAGTTGAAAAACTAGGACTTATAACGTCTAAAATAGGTACAGCAGTAGCTTACGGTCAAGCAGTAGCGTTAGGAGCTTGGGCAACAGTACAAGGAGTTCTAACTGGTGCTATTGCAGCTTCTTCAGTAGCTTTAAAAGTTTTAAAGTTAGCTATTATGGCTACGGGTATCGGTGCTTTAGTTTTAGCAATTATTGCTATAGGTGTAGCAGTGTACGAATGGGCTACAGCTACAGACAAAACAGCTTTAGCACAAGCAAATCTAAATAAAGAGTTAGTAAAAAATAACGACGAATTTATAAAAAATAGAGATTTACAAAAACAGTTATCACAAGCAAATACACAAGCAGAAAAAGACTTAGTAAAGTTGCAAAATACTTTAAATGAAAACACAGAAAAATTAAAGACAAATAGCGACGGATTAAATACTAATGCAGAAAGTTTAAAAAATTTAGGTGACAAAAGTAAAGAAGAACAAAAAATAATAAAAAACAATAGTAAAATTTTAGCTAAAAATTCTACAACGATACAAGGAAATATAACGGCGTTAGATAATTTAATTAAAAAGAAACAAGAAGAAATAGCACAAGCAGAAGAAGAAGAAGAAACGGCTAAACAAAACGAAGCAGACAGAAAACAAAGAAGTTCAGAACGTAGAAGTAGAAGAAAGTCAGAAGCAGCAGAACTATTACAATTAGAACAAGAACTTTTTTTAATGAGAATAGAAGACGAAAACGAACGAGCACAAGCAAAAATAGAATTAGATAAACAGAACGCTTTAGAAGGTGCAATAGGACAAGAAGAACAGATTTTACTTATAAAAGAAAAGTACAGACTTTTAGAAGAAGAACGTAAACAGGCTTTAGAAGACATAGAATTTGAAAAGTTAATAGCTAAGAACGACAAATTTAACGAAGAAAATTTAAAAAGTCAAGAAGAACTGTTAGCAAAAGAAACAGCAGCAAAAGAAAAGGAAGCAGCAAAACAATTAGAGTTAGACGCAAAGGTAGCAGCGTTTAAAGAAGGTTTAGGAAACCAACTATTTGGACTAGCAAAAGAATTAGGAGGTAAGAACGAAAAACTACAAAAGAGTTTAGCAATAGCAGAAACAGCGTTCTTTACGGGTAAGTCTATTATGCGAGCACTTGCAGACATACCAGCACCTTATGGAGTTATACAAGCAGGAATACACGGCGCTATGGGTATTGCACAAATTGCAAATATTAAAAGTGAACAAATAGGAGTAGACGAACCAGACACACCAGACAATTTAGAACCAGCAACAACGGGAGCGTTTAGTCTTGGGGGTGGTTTACCCGATCAACAAGCAGTTAAAGCTTATGTAGTAACAGACGAAATGTCGGACAGTCAAGCTCAACTTTCAGACATTAGAAGAAGAAGTACTATTTAAAAATCAAATATTAACGAACAACTTATATTATATAGTATATGAAAAAGAAAACAACTAAGATTACAGAATTAGTTATAGACGAAGAAAACGAAGCTTTAGCAATAGATGCTATTAGTTTAGTAACGTCACCAGCTTTAGAAGTAGACTTTGTATTTTTTGGTAAAGAAAAGAATAACTTAACCTTTGCGAAAGTAGACGAAGAAAAAAGGGAGTTAATAGCAGCAGCTTTAATACCTAATAAACAAATCTACAGATACGACGCAAATACAGACAGTGACTATTACGTATACTTTTCAAAAGATACTGTAAAGAACGCAGCTTATAGTTACTTAAAACACAACAATCACCACAAAGCAACATACCAACACGAACAAAGAGTTTCAGGCGTACTAACAGTTGAAAGTTGGATAAAGGAAGGTGACAGTGACAAAAGTAAGTTATACGGTTTTGATTTAGCAGACGGTACTTGGTTTGTAAAAATGAAAATAGAAAACGACGACCTTTGGAAAGAAATTAAAAGTGGAAATTTACGCGGGCTAAGCATAGAAGGCTACTTTGTAGACAAATTAGAAAAAATGAATAAGACATTTACAGACGAAGAAATACAAACTGCATACAAAGAACTACAAGCAGAAGGTAAAATAGAATTAACCGTAGCAAGTGATATACAAAAACAAATAGGTAAAATAAAGTCTGAAAGGAAGAATATAGATAACGCTACAAAGGCTTTTAAAAAAGCAGCAGACAACGCTTTAGACGCAAGAGAAGCGGGAGTAGATACTTTTCAGAGGGCAATGGCAATACGTGAAGACGCTATAGAAGGTGCTAGAGCTTTAGGACTTAAACCAGAAGAAATAAAAGGTTTTAAGGAACTAGACGATACAAGCGACTTGTTAAACAAAGAATATCAGAATTTACTAAAACTATTATAAAACAAAACAAAATGTATAAAGACTACGAAATAAAATTAAACGCTATCTTAGACAAGCACGGAGTACAGAAAGTTGAGTTAGAAAATATAAAACAACTAAAGGAAAATATAAAGATAGCAGAAAGTCTTATAAAAGAAGCTGAAAAGGCGGGTAATAAGTTTATGAAAGAAGAAGGTAGGTTAATAAAAGCATATTCTGAATTTATGAAAACAAGAAACGAATTAAACTACCACGCACAAAGAATTATACCTATGGATAACAAAGCTTTTGAAAAAGTAGCAAAAAAAATAGGAGTAGATGTTAGTAATATTAAAGAGTTAAAAGCTACTGAAAAATTACAAAAAAAACTAATGGAATACGTAAAGTTTTACGATAGTGTAAAAAAGTACGTAGCGCAAGTATAGTTAAAAATCAAATAGAACTTAAACAATTATATTATATAGTATAAAACAAAATTAAAATGGAATTAAAAACACAAATCTTAAAGGCTTTAGGTCTTAACAAAGAAGAAGTAAACTTAGAGTTTCAGGCTAAACTTATTGACGGTACTATTATAGTATCTACTGCAGACGAATTAGTAGCGGGTGTAGATATTGCTATACTTGGTGAAGACGGTACGACTATGCCTTTACCTATCGGAGCTTACGAAACAGAAGAAGGAGTAGGTTTTTCTGTAGAAGAAGAAGGTATAGTAGCAGAAATTTACGAAACTGAAGAAGAAGAAGAAGAAGAAGTAGAAGAAGTAGAAACAGAAGAAGAAGAAGAAGTAGAAATGGAAGAAATAGTAGAACCTTCAGAAGTAAACGAAAGACTACCTAAAAAGATTAAAACAACTGAAGAAGTAGAATTTAACAAAGAAGCACTTATTAACGAAATAGGTACTGTTATAAAAGAACTACTTACAGAAGTAAGAAACGACGTTAGTAGGTTATCTGCAGAACTTGAAGGTATGAAAGGAACTACAGAAACTTTAGAAATAGAAAAAGAAACACTATCTGCACAATTAGAAGCAGTATCTAAAGAAGCAGGATCTGAACCAGTAACAGCAAACAAATTTTCAAACAACAAAACAGTAAAAACAGTATCTACTATAGAATATAGAAATATGAGTAGACAAGAAAAGTACTGGTATAATATTAATAATAACAAATAAAAATAAAAAACAATGGCTTTAACAATTACATCGAGTTCGTACGCAGGAAAACACGCGGGGGCTTACGTTAGTGCAGCTTTAAACACTGCAGCATCTTTGGAGTATATGACTATCAGAGAAAACGTAAACTACAAAGAGGTTTTAAACAATGTTTCAGGTGCTAACTTAGTAAAAGACGCAACTTGTGCATTTACTGAAAATTCTGCAGCTTTAACACTTACAGAAAAAGTTTTAGAAGTAGAACCTTTTCAAATTAACTTAGACGTTTGTAAAACTACAATGCTTTCTGACTGGGCACACGAACAGTCTGACGACTTCGTAGCTTACGCAATGGGTTACTTATCTGACAGTATCGCTGACAGTATAGAAACTTCTATCTGGCAAGGTAACACTTCTACAAGTGGACAATTTAACGGTATTAGTGCTACAGGTATGGTAGCTGACAGTTCTACAGGTATTGGTTCTGCAGGTACTTACGCAGCTTCTAACATTATTTTAGAATTAGGTAACTTAGTTGCAGCAGTACCATCAGCAGTTTACGGTTCTGAAGACTTATATATCTATATGTCTAAGAAAACTTACAGATTCTACATACAAGCAATTTCTGCTTTATCTGCTTTTCCTTTTAACCATATGGGAGCTTACACACCAGAATTTGAAGGAGTTAAGATCGCCGTTGTAAACGGGGTAGAAGACGATGTAATGTATTGTGGTAGAAAATCTAACTTATTTTTTGGTACCAGTCTCTCAAGCGATTTAACTTCTATTCAAGTACAAGATATGTCTACAATCGATTTATCGAACAATATTAGAATGGTAGCTAAGTGGACAGCAGGAGTACAAGTTGGTGTACCAGCAGACTTCGTAAAACAATCGTAATTTAATTAACCTTTAAAACCTAAAAAAAAATGGCTTGTAATTTAACAAAAGGAAGGAATATAACTTGTCGTGACGGTATCGGTGGCATTAAAGCTATCTATATAGCACAACACGACGAATTAACTTCTTACGTAGCATCAAGTGGTTCGGTAACGGACTTCGATTTAGGTTCAGGTGACGACCTTTATAAGTATTTACTTAAAAGAGGTACAGGAAGTGTTACAGAAACTATTAACGCATCTAGCGAAAATGGTACTGTATTTTACACACACTCTGTAAACGTAAAACTACATAACTTAACAGCAGCAGACCAAAACGAAATTAAACTATTGTCACAACAAAGAATGGTTATTTTCGCAGAACTAAACCAACTAAACGCTACAGGTAAAAATACTATTGTTGCTTTAGGTTTAGATAACGGATGCGAACTTTCGTCAGGTACTTCAGTTTCTGGAGCTGCACTAGGTGACACTGTAGGTTACGATTTTACTTTCGAAGCTATGGAACCTAACCCTATGCAATTAGTAGCGGACTATACAACAGCTCCGTTCGATAACTCAGCGTTTACAATTAACGCAATAGTGACTTCTTAAAACCTTAATTGGTTTTGTTTTCATATTTATTAAAGGGGTGGCAATAGCTGCCCCTTTTTTTATTAACTTAAAATTAAAAAAATGTATATATTAAAAGACGAATACAAAGGTGTTACAGTAAATAAAACAGGTCGTATGATTATATTAGACAATGTACGATCTGAAGAAGTAGAACTATTAGGAGTAGAAAACTTCTTTAAAAAGAAAAAGAAAAAGACGTTATTAACAAAAGACAAATAAATAAACCTTTTTTATATTATATAGTATGATAACAGGAGTTTACGGAAGTACGATAAGTTCATATTTGACTTTAGAAGAAAAACGAATACATACAGCCGTAGACGCTTCTAAAGTTAGATACTTGTTTAAATTTACAAACGACCTTACAAAGACTGTAAAGTATGCGTACGGTGTTAAAAGTACAACAAACGACAGATACGTTAAAAATACTTTTGCACATAACGCTACAGAAAACATTTTTACAGGTGCTATAAATTTTAAACCCTACGGTTTTTGGAGTTATGAAGTTTACGAAGTTACGTTTATAGGTACAGTAGGTTTAAACGATACAAACGCACCTAATAGCGAAACAGAGATATTAAGCGTACATAATGACAACGGAGTAGTAAAGGGTAAAGTAGAAGAAGGTAAACTATATATACAAGAAACGGCAGGATCGGAACAAATAAAATACACACAACACACAACAACAGAAACTAACTATTTACATACAAATTAAAAAATTATGAGTTTAATAGACAACAACAATACACTTTTAAAAGAACAACTAGGTAAAGGTTCGGGTGTAGTATTTACAACAGCAGGACAAACGGGTAAAGACTGGTATGCAGTACACTTCGTAACTGAAAGTGTAGTAAGTGCTATTACAATGACTTACCACACTGGTGAAGCTGCTTTACACACGACTATACCAGCGGGTACAGTTATTTTCGGACATATAACAGCTATTACAATGTCTTCAGGTGTAGCAATAGGTTACGACGAATTTGACACTAACGCAGGATAATGAAGTTAGGACTAAATATAAAAAATAATGTTGGGGGTTCTTGGACACCCGCAAATATATCTAGTTTATTACACTGGTACAGGTTCGATACAGGTATAACTAGAGATGAAGAAGACGACATAACTGCTTGGAATGACCAAAAAGGAACTAATAGATTAACCGCAGACGGTTCGGGGGGTGGATCACCTACTTACGCAAGTGGGGCGGTATTTTTCAACGGCGTTGGTGACATTTTAACTTTTGGTGCTCCTTTAGATTTAGGTACTTTTTCTATTTATACTAGAATGGAATTGTCCGATTTTAGTGGCGACTTTATTTTTGAAGAAACACCAAACGAATTTTTAAAAGTACAATCTAGTACAGAAGTAAGGTTACGAATTGATGGTGGTAGTAGACACGACGCGGCTAGTGGAATTAGTTTAAGTGCCGACACGAAATTTAATATTGGTTTTGAACGTGAAAATACAGCTGACACTACAGACGATCAACTTTTTCTATTTATAGATAATGCTTCAAAATCAATAGGGGGCAGTGGTGCAGGAACGCAAGTTATAACAGATTTATTAGAAATATCTACTTTAGGAAAACCTGCGAGTGACTGTAAATTTTACGAAATTATTATCTGTAATAACAGTTTAACAACTTCTGACAGGTCTAACTTAAATGCGTATCTAAATAACATATAATGAAAAACAAAAAGAAAGTTAATTTTAAAGATAGTATTTCTAACGTAAACTTTGCAACGCAAACGGCACCTGTAATAAAGGAAGCTATGGGTAAAGACTTTATAGAATACGGTACAGAAGACTACAAGAATTTGTACCCTCAATTTCTTATCGATCTTTTCTATTCAAGTTCTACACACGCAGCTATTGTAAACGCTACAGCCGATATGATAGCAGGCGAAAGTATAACAGTTGAAGAAACAGACAATTTAGACGCTTACGTTAAACTTAAAAGGTTCTTAGCACAAGCAAATTCTAAAGGTGAAAGTTTACATTCTATTATTAAAAAGATTTCTTTTGATTTCAAGCTTCAAGGAGCGTACGCTTTAAACGTCGTTTGGAGTAAAGACCGTAGTGAAGTATCAGATATATACCACGTACCCGTAGAACGTATTAGAATGGGTAAACCTGACGTTATGGGGCGTGTTACAGAATACCACATAAGCTCGGACTGGTCAAATGTACGACAAAACAAACCGCAAATAGTACCAGCGTTTAACGTAAACGACAGAACTAACCCTAACGCAATAATATACGACGGAATGTATAGTCCTAATATGCAACTATACAAAGTGCCAGATTATGTAGCCGCTTGTAACTGGTGTTTAATAGACCAGAAAATAGCAGAATACCACTTAGCAAATATAGAAAACGGATTTAGTGCAAGTATGTTTATTAACTTTTCTAACGGTGTACCTTCTTCAGAAGAACGTAGACAAGTAGAAAACAGTATAGCTAGAAAATTTGAAGGTTCAGGTAACGCAGGTAAAACAGTAATTACATTTTCTGACGATAAAAACAGAACACCCGAAATAGTACCTATTTCTATGTCTGAAGCCGATAAAACTTATTTAGCTTTACAGGAATTAATGGTACAAAACATTTTAACAGGACATAGAGTTACAAGTCCTATGTTATTCGGTATAAATAAAAGTGAAGGTTTAGGTTCTAACGTAGACGAACTAAACAGTGCTTTTGAAGTTTACTTAAATACAGTAGTTAAACCTTTTCAAAATAATATTCTTAGTTGTATTGGTAAGATATTACAAGTAAACGATATAAACCTACCTATTGAAATAGTACAAAACAAACCTATTACAACAAGATTTAGTTTAGAGGATATGAAGTCGGTTATGACTGAAGATGAAATACGTTCTGAACTGGGTTTAAAACCTTTAGAACAAGAACTAACTTCTGAAGACGAAGACAATTACAATATGTCTACAGAACAAGACGACTTAGATAAGTTTATAGCAGCATTTGGTGAAGACGCACCAGAAGACTACGAATTAATAGACGACGAAATAGTAGAAGAAGAAGA
>Ga0207896_1000198_pt1 | contig 13529 bp, 17 predicted proteins | sample LinPmetageLP36_FD_184049 | JGI IMG/M metagenome (GOLD analysis project Ga0207896, IMG submission 184049) | Marine viral communities from the Pacific Ocean - LP-36 (SPAdes) | ecosystem: Environmental > Aquatic > Marine > Oceanic | place: Pacific Ocean | collected 2010-06-15 | reverse complement strand
TTGTGATGAGCAAACACCACCACTTTATGGTCAATGCTAGACACATGCTCAACAACGTGATCTACTTTTTTCAAAGCCATATCATGTCTAACGCCTGACATCTTATCAAAAGGGATGTCATTTGAGTAAGTTTCACTAACAGCATCACTCAATGCTTCATATTCGTTTTCTAACTCAACACCAAAGTCATCTTTAGATAAGACTATGACTTGACGAATTTTGTCAGGAAGCTCAGTTAATACTTCTTTTTTTAATCTGCGAATCATTATGGTTGAGCGTAATGTTTTTTGCAGTTCATCAAGATTGGTTGCGCCTTCAGTGTTTAAAACACTTTTGCCACGCCCAATTGACATACGATATGCACCACAATATTTATAAACAAAATTAAACCAATGACCAAATACACTTGGCATTAAGTAACCCGCTATGGGTTGTAACTCAACTGGCTTGTTAGGAATAGGTGTACCAGTTAAAGCTATCTTTTTACTGGCTTGGATAGCTAACGCAACTTTTGTGCGTTTGGCTTTTGGATTTTTGATTTTGTGACACTCATCAAAGATGACCAAAGACCAATATCTTTGTTTTATTTCTGTTGCAAATTTATTTAGAAGATCATAGTTAATAATAACGATGTCAGGGTCTGTTGGGAATTCATCTTTACCATTCTCAATAATTTTAATATTGCGTGGTTCAACCAACCAAGTATTACATTCTTTGTACCAATTGATTTTAACTGACGCTGGTACAACAATTAAGACAGTTTGTAGTTGCACAGCATTTATAACACCAATAGCTTGGATTGTTTTACCCAAGCCCATTTCATCAGCAATTAATGTAGCTGACCTTTTTGATGCAAAATCTATGCCAGCTTTTTGGTAAGGAAAGTAATCCAAACCTTCTGGTGATTTAATTTCTAGTTCAGATGATATAGCTAATGATTCTTCTATCTTGGTATTGTCATCACGCAAACGCTTACAAATCCAATTACCATCATCGTCTTTTGTGATAGTAATGCCAGCTTTACGCAATTCAGCTTTCTTGGCTTGATATATTGCCCAGAAATCTTGGTTGTCTTTTTCTATTTTGGCAATAGAAAGAAACCGCCCATCTTCTTGGACAGTTTCTTCACCAAACTCTAAAGGTAATTTGAAAGTTTTATCTTCCATTACCATTCCTTAAAAGCCATTAAAGTTCCAGCATCGTATGGTTCTGAATACCAGCCAGCATCCATCAATATCTCGCTCAATTTAGGATGTACAATGTCTCCAAATTCACCATAAGGACTAAAGATTGCCACATCATCTACGACATCTTCGCTACCTCTGAACCAGATTCCTTCATAACCCTCAGCAAAATGTGATGCTGGTGTTGGCTTGGCTTCTGGAAACTCTTTCTCAATTTTATTAATTAATCGAGACTCGCTCATGCTTGCTTTCTTGCTCATACCACTTTCTCCTAGAAATGGCTTATGCCATTCCTTTGTTAGTTAATATTTCTGCTTCCTTGGCACTGATAAATATTTCATCGTTGTAAACATTAGTCCACCTAGAGATAAAAAGTTTTTCACCTTCATCAGTCTGATCTTCAGCGTAAGTGAACACTCTATCCTTATCTACAATTGAACCAATAGTTCCCTCTGCTGATTTGATAGACCATCCTTCTGAAACCAAAAGCTCTATCATTTGTGGCAAAGTTACCCACTCCCAATGCTCGTAACCATGCTCAGGATCATCTTCCCAAGAATGACCATTATCAAAAATGCTTTGATTAACTAAATGCAATGCTTTCTTTTCGTTTTCTGTGTAAGAAGTGTTGACCATTTTTTTTCCTTTTTTGTTATTTAATTTATTATCCACATATACATACTAACATATTTGTACAAAAGTACAACTATTTATACAATTAATTTACATTTATTTTAGGCATAAAAAAAGGGTGCGAAAGCACCCTTAATCAGTAGTTGAGTAATAAACCCTACTGTTGGTTCAATTATGCACCCTGACTTCCGTAAATACCACGCCAGTTACTAAAACCGAAAGAATATCTCTCTCTGGCTTTATAGCGGATATTGCCTGTTGCAAAATCAGGTTCCATGCTAGTTGACATCGCTGATCTCTGAAACCCTTTCAGACCTTCACCTTGATCAGTGACACTTGTAGTCAAGAAAAAGGCGTCAACATCGGTTAGATGGTGATTAACTACATAACCGCCTGATATCATGCCAGTATTTTTTATAGCATTAATATCATTGTCAGCAGTTCCTGTTCTATTCGCTGATGCTAATAATCTATCAGCCACAAATATTAATTGTGGTGGAATGACTAATTTAGAAGCCATAACACTAATGTTAAGTCCTCTGTCATCAGTGAAAGTTGCAAGATCAACTAGGGCAGCTTCTAACGAAGTTTCGTTTAAATCTGCCATTGTAGTTGCTCTATTTGCGTCAGTACCACCGCCAGACAAAGGATGAGCTGTGTTAATTAAGCTCTTACCATCTCCACCTGTATGACTTGATGAAAAAGCATTGTTCAAAATATTGGCAGCAGTAACTTCTTTACTGTGTGCCATTGATCTAGCGAGGGCTTTTGTATATCGCTTCCCAAGGGAGTCGTATAAATTATCCTCGATTGCTTCTTCGGTGAGTGCAAATGCTAATGCAACAGTTGAATGGTTATAACGTGCTGTATAACTTTCTTTCGCATTATCAAATACTACTGATTGACCTTCTGATTTGTCAGGTGCAGCGCCAAAGCCTACAATGAGAACTTCTTCCTCAAATGCTTTTGAACTATCTTCCATTTGGAAAATTTCACTGTATTCCTGACCATGTTGGTCATATTCCATTCCAAACAAACTGTTCAGTCCGGGCTCAAGCTCTTTAGCGAGCTGCGCTCTCGAAATTGCCATTATATGCTCCTAAGCTAAACCAGCACTCTTAGCTCCGCATATGTGGTTTTGAATCACACAAAGAACATTGGTGTTGGCAGACGCAACGTCTGAGTTTAAAGGATCCTGAGAGACATCAATTGCTTTTAAAGGCAATGTTGCAGTTGTCGCACCACTTGAGGTGTCAAGTTCTGCATTAGATGTTCCTGAGAGTGTGGAGCCAACTGGTGACTGTTCAACAATATCGAAATTTCCGAACAAATCAGCGACTGGGAAAGCCTCATCTGATTGAACCTCAAAAACGACATTGGGATCGTCAATTATGTTAGCAATTATATCTGAAGCAGCAATACTGCCCGGATAATGATTTGAGAACGTCTGATCGCCTGATGTTGGATCTGTGTACTGAACTCCATTAAACACACCCACGATAGGAACGGTTCCTGCAGCTGCGTGACGCCCGAGTACTCCAGCTGTGAGTTGTGTTACCAAATCACCTTGGAATATTGGGGTTGTCGCACCACTTGCTATTCTGTAACGACTTTGACCGCCAGAATAGGGCGCACCGCCCATCATACGAACAGGTTTACAACCAAAAGCGGCATCTTTATTAGCCATTTTCTAACTCCTGTAAATATATAAGTTAATTACTTTTAGATTTTCCAAAAGTAACTTGGGAGTCTCGTTTTGAATCATATTTCACATATTTACTGTCTTTGTTCGCATCACTAAACATGGTGTTATCCAATGCTTGTACATTTTTACGATTTTGATTCTCGTAATATTGTCTGCGCTCTTGTACAGTTTCTAGTGGCAGTTTTGCCAAAACAAGACCTTCGTTGTGAACCACGCCAGCTAATCTTCCTCTATCACTTCCATGTGTAGGTAGTTGCCAATCTGCTGGAAGTTCTGAACCTTGAACAAGATCCCATCCTTCACGCAAACGATAACTGATGTTATTAGCATCTTCTACACCTAGAATTGATTCCCTGATCCAGCGATATTCATAACCTTCTGGTGCTGGGGGAGTTTCAAGTTTTTTTACTGGTGACCATGGTTTTCTGCGAGCTTGTTTATCGTGCGTCTCGGATTCACGAGTGTGTTTAGCTAAATCTTCTAAACCTGACATTATATTACCTCTCTTTGAGAAATTTTTTGTTTCTCTTTAGCGACTCGTTTTAACCACTGTTCTTCTGTCATGTTGTGTGGTTTAAGTCCTTTAAGGCGATTTATTTCAGATTTTGAAAAGGTTACGCCATTCTTTTTTGCTTGTGTTTTTTGCCGACTCCCCATGGAAGTAGATGCCACTCTTTGCACAGCGGGTTTTGCATCATTTGTTTCAGCATTTTTTTCAGCTTTATCCAAATCAGGATAAACCTTAAAAACTCGTCTATTTAATTCGTTATAATAATCATCTGAATCAGCTTCAAAGCCTTCATTAACTAAATTAAAATGTGTGTAGTAGGCATATTGAGTGCCTTCAATATTGTTTTGGTCAGACTGATCCCCATACCAAGTATTTTTACTTGCCCAATCTTTTGCTTGTGCAGTTGGTTGAACTTGTTGTTGGACAGGTTGTTGTTGGACAGGTTGTTCCACTTCTTGTGTAGCTGGTGCAGTTTGCTGTCTATTTTTAGCAACTCTTAGTTTTTCTTTTTGTATTGATAAGTCACTTTTTAATGTATCAGCTTTAGACATCAATTCAGCATCGCCACTATTAACAGCTTTTTTGTATAATTCTTCAGCCTGAGCTTCTTTTGCATTAATTGACTGTTCTTCAGCAACCAAAATATTACTTGATAAATGTTGTGTTTGGTTTAATAACGCTTGATTTTCTGCATTTTTTTCAGCTAATAATCTTTCAGCATTAACCGCGCGTTGTTCAATCTCACGATTACGCAAGTTGAGATTATTAATACGCTTGCTGACGTTTTTGGTGTACTTATCTAATTCATCATCAGATTCAACTGTATTTTGACTTTCTACAACATCATCAACAATTGCAACTGATATTTCTTCTTCTTGTACTGGATTTTCAACTATTTCATTCATATCTATAAACTCACTATGTCATCAGGGTTCTTAATGGTTGCAATGACTTCATCATCATTAATGATTCTTACCTCTGCACCATCCTCTAATTTAAACCTAGCTCCAGCATATCTCCCAATAAGAACCCAATCACCATTTTTACACCAAGGCTCGCCATACTTCTTTTTATCACTATAACAGAGAGATCCTGTCTTGACCACATAACCTACTACAGTGGCTAAACCTTCTCTATCAATCGTGTCTTTTGTTAATACTATTCCACCTTTGGTTTTATTTTTACCACGATAAGGTAATATTAATATCTTCCAACCAGTTGGTTGTGGAATTCTTTCTAACGCTGATTTGTCTAATTTTGTTGGGTCTAATACAACCTCGTCAGGGTCAACCCAAGCTGATGCTATTTCCATTTTAGTTTTTTCCATTTATTTACCTATTCTTCCAATTTTTTATATTTGTTTATGAACTCTTGCATATTATAGATTGAATGTAGTTGACCTTGCAAGAATTTATGTTGTTCCATATCTCTTAATGAGCCACTCATATAAATATTTTGTATTTCTTTTAACTGAAAATTTATTTCGTTTTGCAATTCACCTAATATATTTACAATATCCATTTACTTCTTCTTTTTACTAACTTTCTTTTTACTAACTTTCTTTTTACTAACTTTCTTTTTTGGTGTTGCCACAGGCTCCTCTATTACTACAGGCTCCTCTATTACTACAGGCTCATCTATTACAACTGGTTTTGGATTTGGAACTATCCCACCAGCTTCGATAATTGCCAATTTTTTAGCAATTCTTTCATCTGATGCTTTTTTACTAGCCAAAACTGTCGCTTCTGCTTGTGCAAATGCTTCTATCTCATTTTCTCTGTCAGTTTTTTTCTGTGCTTTTAATTCATCTATTTCTTGTTGTCTAATTGAAGATACCATTACTGTCTCCTAAATTTTTGTTCTAGTTCTAATAATTTTAAATCGGCTTGTTGTTTTAATCTATCAAATCCCAATTGCAATTTTTCATCTGCTATTGTTTTTGAAACATCTAATCTTTGTCTTGCCAAATCAGCATCAATCATTGTTTCTTGTTGATTTGATTGTTGCTTGGCAGCAAATTTTTCTTGGTCAATATCAATTTCTTTATCCTTTAAAGCTAATTCTTGTTGCCTAATTGCTACCAATGGATCTGTTTGGTTGCCAGTTTGTATGGTTGCTAAGAAATTATTTGTTAATTCAGCCAAAATTGGTGAGGACATTTGATCCATCATCATTTGTAATTCTTGCTGTAATTGTTGAGCTTGCTCAGGTGTAACTTGTTGCATTTGCTGTTGCAAAGCACCAATTCTTTGTTGCATTTCTGGTTGCATTTGCTCTGAAGCAATCTGACCAGATAAAAATTGTAAATGCTGCATAACATGAGAAATAATCAAAGACTGTATTTGTGGATTTTCTTGCACCACATTTGTTTGAAATAAACTGGCGTGAGCTTGTATATGTGCTTCATGGTTCTGTTGTGGAAAAGCCTGAGCTGGCTGACCTAATAAGAAACCAGAATTTTCTAAGCCAGCATCTACTGGTTTAGGTGTCATATCAGGTGGTGGCTGTAATAAACTTTCAACATTATCAATACCTAACGCACCATACATTCTTTTGTATGCTTCATATATACCTAATGGTCCATGTATATCTGGGTTAGATTGAACCATTTGCAACAGTTCTTGTGCCAAAGTAATGCGTTGGCTTTGACTGAAAATGTTAGGATCAGACACAGGTACAATATCAATTCTGTCATCAAAATCTGTTTGTTTGATTTCTCTAGGCGCAGTGCCTGTATCGTAATCATAAGTTGGCGGTAAAAATTCCGAAAAGACTGTTGCTAACAAATTAAACTCAAGGCGTTGGCTGTAATGCAATCTTTTATGGATTGCAGACATTACTTTAGTTCCACGCTCTAACAAGGCAACTGTTGTACCAACTGGCATAGCTTGGTTCATATCTCCAATGTTAGCATCAGATATTGAAGCAAATCGTTTACCAGAATCTATCAACAAACCAAGTAATTGCATCAATACATTACTTGGTTCTTTTATAGGTAGTGGTATTAGGTTTTCACGCAAAGAACCGCCAGTAGTATCTATGTCTCTAAATTCACCCGGTTGTAATGGTTCTGCTTCATCTCTAATTCGCATACCTCTGGCTTTAAAGCCAGCTGGTAAGTTGCTTAAAGTACCAGCATCAATGAGTTGTCTAAGGATAGATGTTGAGGCTTTAGATAAACCACCAATCATATGTGACAGACCTAGACCATAGAAACCTAAGCCGGGTAAAAACTTGTATTGCACAAAATAATTGATTTTGTTTTTATCTGGATCTTCAGGACTATAGTTTCTGCGAATAGCTAAAACTTTATTAGCTGATTCATCCAAGGTGACAATATAAGGTAATTTTAATCCAGTTGGCTCGCCATCTTCACCAATATCTTCATAACCTTCAATATCTAATATGGTATGGACTTCGTAAATTGTGCGATTTCTATCTTCAGTATATGAAGGTGTTACGCCTTGTATACTGTCAATTTCATCTTGAATATCATCAGAATCCTCATACGAATCATCTGGAATTTCAATATCTGCATAGAAACCAGACAGTTGTTGTTTTTTGATTTCATTACGAGACATGCTAATAACATGCGTAATTCTTTCAGCAGTAGACATATCTGGTGCTTCGTAAGGCACTATCATATCTTCTGGTGGGATAAACTTAGAAACTGCACGTTTTAAAGAAAAATCATAATATATTTTTTTGAACGCAGAGCCAGCTAATGGTAAGTAAAACAACATTTGATCCAGCTCTGGATCATATTCTTTCATTACATTCATAATGTAATAATTCATAAATTCTTGAACGCGATCTGCTTGTGTTTCAGTTTCAGCACTTCGCATACCAATTATTTGAGTTTTTACTGGTCCTTTAGGTGGTAACAACTCTTTGTAAGCAGTAGCTTGGAATTGAGTTACTGCCTCTGCTAATATTGGGTGAACTACACCAGAAGAACCTTGGAATGGTTGTGAGCGTGTTTCGTCAAACTTCATACCAAGATATTTTAATCCATCTGTGTAAGTTTTTTCCCACTCTGAACGTGACTCTAGATCACCTTGAATAGAATCTATGAGGTCACTTGAGAGTCTTGTTAAATCTGTTGGATCTAAATTTTCTGCTATATTTGCGTAAAAATCATCTGCATTGTTAGATTCTTCTGTTTCTTGGTTCATTTCATCATCAGTGAATAAACCTTCTTCAGTAATTAATATATTAGCTGCTTCGTTAATCTGTTCTTCACGACTCTGATCTGGAATAATTTCCATTTCACTACCAGTTTCAATAATATCTGGATCATTTTCTGTGCCTAAAACTCTTTCAACTGCCATAATAATTCCTAATGGTAAACTGTATTTTCATGTGGTTCTAAAGAATCCAAATTGTATAAATCTTCTTCAATAAACTCCAACTGACCTTCAAGTGTCAAACCCTGAATATCGCACAACAATTGTGCTTTTTTCTTTGAAGATGCAAAAATATTTGGTCCAGCATATTCTTCATCTTCAAATACAAATGATGTAATCCAAATCTTCATATCAATAATATACTGTTCTGTCCTTTTTTAATAGTTTGACCTCATCCTGATAATCTTGATTTAAACTTAAAAAACCGCCTTGTCTAAATCTCATTAGTGCCATAGTCATGCTATCGACATAATCGTCATGGTCACCATAAGGAAAGGAAGCGCATTCTTCTCTTACTTCATCAGCAAATGTTTCTTCTGGCAACCAGACCATTCCTGATTCAAAAATTGGCGCAACACTGTTCATTCTTGCTACTTTATCTTGTCCTCGTGATGGCGTGTATGCAGTAACTGGTATGCCCATACGCCTTAATTCTTGTGTCAAAGGTGTACCAGATGCTTTTGCTTCAATCAAGACACAATCTGGTTCCCAATACTTATATTCATCCCATGCTAACCTTTTAAGCTCAGGAAAATCAACTCTGACTCTTTTTGCATCCAGTAAAATAATATTAGGTTGACCATCTGCTTCATGCTCAAAAATAGCCCAAGTGGTAATAGCTGAGTAATCTGCTGTTTCTTTCTTAGAAAAAGCAGTATCATAACTTTGTATTACATAGTTATAAGAAGGTACATTGTCACCTTCCCATTCTTGCCACCATTCACGTTTAACAATAGAACCTTCTTCTGATGTGGGATTTTGCATCCACTGAGCATTCCATTTAGCTACTGGCAATGATGCTTTAACACTTAATAATTCTTCTTTTTTCCAATATTCAGACCACAAAGGATTGTCTGTTTCTGGCATAATTGCTGGAAATTCAACAACTTCCCACTTATCTGCATGTTCATCACCTTGTTTTTTTAATAATCTACCAACCAAATCTTTGGTACTCCAGCGTGTCATTACTATAATAATGATCCCACCGGGTTGTAATCGCTGTCTAGGACCAGATGTGTACCATTCATAGGCAGATTCCATTGATTTTGGCGAAAGGGCATCTTGCTCTGAGTGTGGATCATCAATGATGAGCAAATCAGCACCACGACCTGTAATTGCACCACCTACACCAGCGTAAAACGATTCTCCTTCTTGGTTGGTAGTCCATCTACCAGCTGATTTGTTGTCTGCTTGTAATTTTAAATTAGGAAAAATTTGCTTGTAATCATCACTATCAATCAAATTTCTCACTTTACGACCAAAACGAACAGCTAATTCAGCTGTATGCGTACATTGTATTATCTTTAATGCACCATTTAAGCCCATCATCCAAGCTGGTAAATAGGTGCTGGCAAACTCTGATTTTGAGTGTCTAGGTGGCAAACAAACTATTAATCTTTTAAGTTTACCTGTGGCTATGCGATTAAATTTTTCTGCGATTATTTTGTGATGCCTTCCCATAATGAAAGTATCACCCCACATATATTTAACAAACTTTAAAAAATCATCGTGACATTCAACTTGTTTGTCAATTTGTTCATAACGATTGAGCAAAGACACTGCTTCATCTTTCTCAGCTTGAGAGAGGATATCAAAGTCTTTTATAGATACATTTTGCATAATTAGTATTCAGGCGTGGTAGCTAGATAGTGACAATATTGGTACTACCACGCCCTAAGCTGAAATGGATAACAGCCTATGGATAGTATAAATGAGTAATCACACATCATGCCATTCTTTTCCTTGAAATAATAAAGATTCAGCTTCACGCCTTCTAATCAAACCATCCAGAACCTTGCCGCCAGCTTTGTTCCACCTTCTAAATTGTGCTGGGATTTCATCGTATTTTTCTAGGTTTAATAACCGCAAAAGTGTTGATTCACCTAAGTTTTTTGGTCCTAAATTGAACGTAAACGCAACCAGAGCATCAAATTGAGTTGGTGTAATCTCTACTGTGACTAAATCATTGACATAATTCTCAAATTCTACCAAATCCTCAGCTAACATAGATTCAGCTTCTTCTTGGGTACAAGAATCGCCATCTTTTACATTTGCTGTGTGTCCATACCCTAAAGTGGGTACATCAGCAGCACATCTATAGCTTTCTGTGCGACAGCCTTCAAATTTCTTAATTAACTCAATGCCTTCTTGACTAATTTTCATCTTTTTCTCCATTTTTTTGAGTAACTTTTCTATAATAAACAATAATTTCTTGCATTTCATTGATATATCTCTTTAATTCTTGCATGTTATACGCCATCAATTCGTAATCAGGTACACTCATGGCAAAGAAAACAAGCTGTCCTTGCTCTTTTTCTACTTTTACTAGAAATTCATCTATATTTTTACTGCTAACAACATACCAATGAGGTTCTTTAAGGTCTATTGCCCTTGGCATGATTGGTTGAACAATAACTTTTTCAACAGCTTTAGTTATTATTCTAACTTCTGGTTCTTTTTTAGGTAGTATCTTCTGATACAGGCTGCAACTGGACACCATCGTCAATACTATCCAGAATCCTAGAATCTTCTTCAATGCTGTCAAATACATCTTTAGTTCCTTTGTTAGCTCTTGTTTCAATTAAATTGGGTTTGGCATTCGCTAATTTTGTTAAACTATGCCTTTTAAATATATCCAAATACGCATTCATTTCCTGTTGTATTTCGTTGCTACGCGCTTGTATTGCTAAAAGACCTTCTGTTTGTTCGCTAAAATCAGATTGCAATGTTGCTATAGTCTCAGCTTGCTCTTGATCTCTCAATTCAAATGCTTGATTCAATGCTTGCAACTTAGCATTTTCATTCCAGAGATAATAACCCCCTAATGACATAATTAAAATAACACCAACTAATATTTTACTCATTCTATTTTTCCATTTTATTTATTATTCTGGCAACTTTAGCATATTTTTATAAATTTTAACAACTAATCAAATTGATTTACCGTTACTGTTTTATTACATGATGTAGTGCAATCTAAAGTTACTGTGTAATTTTTATTGGTAGCGCCTGTCTGCGTTGCATTGACAGTGTAAGAACCTTGTTTGACCAAGATATTACCTACATGCAGACCATCACCAGATTGAGTTAGATTAACGATATTGTTATCTGATGGATTGTTTCTAAACTCTATATCACCATCTTTAGCGCCTGAACCTGATTGCGTAATTGTCGCATCATTGTTATTGCAGTTGCTACATGATTTTATATAACCATTATGATTACCTGTTCCTGATTGGGTTATTGACCATGCTGAATCATCACCAAACGCATACATTTTTGCATAGAAGTTTGAGCCTGTCTGCGTGATGGTATAGACGTTATCATCACCTCTCATATAAACAATGCCAGTATTAGAATTACCTGTCTGCGTTATTGTAGAAATATTTTGATCGTCATCAAGGTCGATATAGGCATCATTGGAATTACCATTTTGATTGATGGTATAGACATTATCGTTATGATTGGTCACTTGTGAATAAGCTCTAGCGGTATTGCTAGTGCCATGTTGGTCTATTGTTATGGTTGCATTAGAGCATGAGTGCGTAGCGTATGCACCACCGCTTAGACCGCACCATACTGTTGTTGTATTTGATGTACCTGATTGGTCTATTGAAATTGAAGTGCTTGCGCCTTTAGTTTGAATGGCAATAGTGTTATCTGAAGCATAAACAACATTGGCTAAAACAATCAATAATACAATATAGCTAATTAGATTGATAAATAGATATGGCATTTTCGCCACCCCCATTAATTGTCATTTTGATTTCTTTGCCAGCACTTAAAATATCAACATTATAAGCACCTTCTTTATCTAATTCTAAGTCAATGGTGTTTTCTACCGCTCTAAAAAAAGTTAATATTGATCCTTCTACAAATGTATATGATTGGTTTGTAGGGTCAAAACCAGCTTTAACACCTTCAATTTCTACACCATTTAATATACTAACTTGAGCTTTAGCACCTACGCTGTCATCTATAATATTAAGTAGGTCAGTTAAAAAATCTACGTTCAATAGGTCAATATCTAGCCTATCTACTTCTTCAAATTCTTCATCAAGGTAGTCTTTATCTATCTCATTTTCTTCTAATAAGTCAGTATCTAAAATATTATTTGATGCGTTCTGCTCTGCCACCGCTTTTTCTGTTTCTTCAGGCGGATTAACAATCAACATATTATCAATAAAATCTAACGTCAAACCTGTCAAAACAACAGGCTTAGTTGGCATCTGCTCTGCTACAGTAACCACTGTGGCTTGGAAAGGTTTATTCATAACGACAGTACCAGCGAAGGTCGTTACTGTTATTTCACCTGATGAGCTTCCATCAGGATTTGGTAAAAGAATTACCATTGTCTTTCCTGATTCATCAGAGGTAATTGTAAAATCTGTACCGCGAATTCCTACGAATGCCCCATTCGCCTTAATCTTGACGTTCTTATTTGGCGTTCTACGCTTTGTTTTACTTGAGATGAACCTACCTGTACCCCTGATAAAAGAAAGTGCAAGCTCACTTTTCTCTGGATTTGGGTCAAATACAAATTTATCAATTATCACTTTTGACTGAGGGGTCAACCTGATTTCTGTATCATCAATGAAACGAATAGCCATTCGACCATTGCCAGTACGCACATCATCATTAGGAAATATATCTAGTGCTAATTCAGCTAAAAGTTTATCAGTTGAATTTTCTCGTAAAATTTCGCCATTGCCACGAAATTCAGATATTAACCCTATATCAGCAAAGACTAATGTAGGTAATAATATTAACAGCCACTTGAGCATTGGTCTATATCAATCGTACCACTTGAAGTTGTTGCTATAATACTTAAAATTGCACTTGTAGAACCGCCAGTATTTGTTTGATCTACATCAATATTATTGCTTGTTCCAGTAATTACGCCAGTGATTGAATGGTTGGCGTTGCCTGTCTGCGTGGTGTCAATATCGTTGCTGTTGCCAGAAACAGTCCATGAATTAACACACCCAACCACTTCACAAGCTACGTTTATATCATTTGATGTTCCTGTAACTGCAAAATCTTGATTACCAGAAGTTGCTGCGGCTGATGCACCTTGCACAAAAGTCAAA
>Ga0207896_1000196_pt1 | contig 13552 bp, 25 predicted proteins | sample LinPmetageLP36_FD_184049 | JGI IMG/M metagenome (GOLD analysis project Ga0207896, IMG submission 184049) | Marine viral communities from the Pacific Ocean - LP-36 (SPAdes) | ecosystem: Environmental > Aquatic > Marine > Oceanic | place: Pacific Ocean | collected 2010-06-15 | reverse complement strand
CAAAGCGAACGTGGGAACGTGTGTCCTGTGGTGGTACAAACTTCGATGCACCCACGAGATACGTGAATGAACGCAAGTTCGATGGTCATATCATTCTCACAGACATGGAGGCCCCAAAGCCCAAGCCATCTAAGTGCCAACGGATGTGGGCTACTACCCCCGAGTATAGTCAAAACCCGTACTTTACGACCAACGAGAGAATACTTGTGATGGACAAGTAGGCACGTGCTAGGGGGGTGGGCACACCCCATGCCCCCATTGCTACGAGACACAATTTACAAACGGACATAATCTGTCCGAGAAAGTAAAAGAAAAAACTTGACAACTGAAAGCGAACGTATTACATTATAAACATCACCAACAAACATGGAGACAATATGAAAAAACCAACTCGAAACAATAAGGTAACTTTCAACATCTATAGGCACAATGTTAATAACCCATCCATGAGTATCTGTGGCGTCATTGAGTATCCACTTGTGATACATCGTTTAGTTTCCGAACAACTGGAAATGGATAATGGTGAACGCAAAAGGTTCTCAAACAAATGGACAGTCACTCATTTACCCACAGGAATGGGGTGTGGTATCTCAGGCACATGGGATAGTTGCAAAGCATTTGTAGAACAGTTGGGTCAACATTCAGCATTTCTGATGGTAACCAGTGATACTCTAACAAGTCACCCATGTTACTCAGACCTCTTAGACAAGTACAGTGTTTTCAAATCGAAACACCTTGTGCTATAGTCCCCACTTAATCGAGACTTAAAAAAAAGTTTACCTTTTTACTTGACAACTGAAAGCAAACGTATTACATTATAAACATGAAACAAACAACTCAAACACAAACATTGGAGACAAAATGACGGCACACCCGTAGCAACCGACACAATAAATAAACTTTCACTTTCTACTTGACAACCTTTCACCAACGTGTTACACTAATTAGACTAGACACGTTGTCTATTTCACTCAATCCTAACAAAGGTACTTACTCATGGCTATTTCATTCAAAGTTTTATTCTCAGTTCTTCCAAGCATCATTGATGCAAAGTTTCCTGTTCTCATTCGTGGTCGGCACGGTATCGGCAAGTCCACTATCGTCTACCAAATCGCCAAAGAGCGTGGCTTGCCCGTTATCGAACGTCGTGCATCTCAAATGACCGAGGGCGACCTGTTGGGTCTTCCAAAGGTCGAGAACGATGTTACCCAATGGCTTGCACCTGAATGGTTGCACAATGCCTGTAACAACGCAGTAGTCTTGTTTCTTGACGAGGTTGACCGTGCAACAATGGAGGTGCGTCAAGGTATCTTCGAGTTGTGTGATTCTCGCAAAATCGCAGGCTACACCTTGCATGAAGACACAGTTATCTTTGCTTGTGTTAACGGTGGTGGCGACCATGGTGACCAGTACCAAGTCGGTGAAATGGATCCCGCTGAACTCGACCGTTACACAGTTTTCGATGTAAAACCAACTGTAGAAGACTGGTTGGATTGGGCTGATGGTAATGTTTCACAAGCCGTGTGGGACTTTATCAACGACAACCACAACCATCTCGAGCACAACGATGACTACGAGCCTAACAAGGTTTACCCGTCACGTCGTTCATGGGAACGTTTGTCTCAGACCATCGGTAACCAAGACATCAAAGCCTTGTCTAACACAGGTATTCTTTACCACCTTGCAACAGGGTTCGTTGGGTTCGAGGGTGCAGTAGCATTGGTTGACTACATCAAGAACTACAACAAAATCGTTACTGTCGATGAAATCCTTGAGGGCAAGTACAAGTTGACCAAGAACTTCAGTATCAACGACCACAACGCAATGATTGAGCGTTTCAAGCAGTCCAAAGCATTCGACAGAGACCTCACCCCAACCGAGTTGACGAACGTCGCAGAATACTTTGTAAGACTTCCTAGCGAGTTAGGCATGTTGTTCTTCCAAGTCATCTCTAAAGGTTCGTCAGTAGCCCATAACGCTCATGGTATCCACACGGCCACCCTGTCCGATGGTTCTACCCCTAAGGACTACTTGATGAAAATCCTAGCGCAATAACCCACTCACCTACCCCACCCCCCAAAGGGGTGGGCAACCCATACTCACAGGAGCATGTATGCAAGCAAGAGTAGGCGATATATACATCCACAAGGACATAGGCGACACATACCTAGTCACCAAAGTCTATTGGAACAATCCATCATTGAACATTGAATGTATCAACCTTGATAAAGGCAGAACTTGTTCGATTAACTCGATTGAATGGAGAGTGTTCTACAGACCCCTAACCCACACACAGGAGCGCACATGACCTATCAAGTTGGAGACCTTGTCTCACACTCGCAAATGGGTGGTATCGCCATCATCACAGGCATTGCCGTTGGTGGTGACGACCCAGTCTATCGCACCAAATGGTTTGTAACCCCAATCAATAATTACGAGCCTATCTCAGTTCCCCAACGATACCTAACCCCCACACAGGGCAACCCATGACCTACCCCCAAGCAGGCGAACTATATCATTTCATCAACGACCCTAACGAGATAATCTTGATTATCCGATTTTCCGAGTCCAAGAGGCTTGTAAAGACACTACACATTACCGACCCCACAAACAATGGGTGGCGTGGCGTGGACGACATCTGGCGCAACTGGAGACCCATAACAAAGGACAACAAATGAAAACATTCTATGAACTCGGCACATTGCCAAAGGTTGGAGACCTTATCATGAGACACACCCCAACCGAACTTGACGACAACGTATTCATGGTAACGTCCATTGTTGGCGACACTTACCACATATCAAAGACAGACCAATGTCTACATGTAAGATACCTTGAGCACTGGTATTCACCCCTAGGACAGGACACACAATGAACACTCTCTACTTACTTATCGCATGCGATCTAGGCTTTGCCCTGTTTATCTTCTGGCTCTACCGAGACCACAACAGGAAACTGGATGCACTCTACAAAAAATACGACAAAGACTATTCCGACAGAGACAGGAGGATAGAAGGAACGGACAAAAACTGACCGTTAAAGTAACATAAAAAACTTGACAACTGAGCCTGAACGTATTACATTACTAACATCACCAACAAACATGGAGACAACATGAAATACTTATCCCACAATGAAACGATGGTAGTTTGCGCTACTGTTGCAACGATGTGCCTTTTAGCCCTAACCCTATTTGCTCAACCTATCGCATCTTGCGTAGCAGAGAAAGATAGGCAAGCAATCTTAGAATACAGACAACACCTAACAAACAAAACACAGGAAACCAAATGAAAAAGAAAACCACCATCTACGACCGTATCAAGATTACATTCTCAAACGGAACTATTCTACAACTACCCAAGCCAACGGACTTATCCCCAAAGGACTTAGAGAAATCACTCGTTCAACTCGAAAAGAACAAACTTGTCTTATCAGTAGAAAGCATCTAAACACCCATAACACAGGACGCATTATGCAAGGCTCATTCAAATCACTATCTCAATTTCGTCAATTCAACTATCAACAAGACTATCATTGGTTCGACAAGTCGACCATGAGTTTCTTCGGCACTAGGCTACATGCCGACCTCTACGGTGGATGCGTGTTCGTTACAAGCGACAAGCAATACAACGGTGACCGTAAGTATTCCGTTCGTGTCGGGATGGATGATGGGACTGTCCACTCTTATGCCTTTGTCGAATACGATACACGCTCAGAAGCCCACAGAGAAGCCAAGTGGTTGGGCAAGGCACTCGATAGTGGCGACGCTATCTACGACACAAACCAACACAAGTTCGTCAGAACCGACCTTTTCACACCATCTAAGTAAGCGAGACCCCATGACCACTACCATGCTACCCCCCATAGGCAGTGCCTATTATGAGACACTCAAGCCACACATCATAGTCGTGGTCGTGTCCCACAACGCAAGCGCAAGCAAGTACGGCCAAGTGACGTTCAAGCGCATGGATACAGGCACAGACATTGTCTGTGATGCACCAACATTCACTTATCACTACTCACCACTCGAAACAATGGAGTTCAAATGAACGTAGAATGGAATAAACACTCTCAAGCCTTGCAAGTCAACGCTCAAGCCCTAAAGATGGCAACCAAAATTGTAACCTCGCAAGTCTGTCGTGGCTTTGTGTGTATCGACACCAAGGTTCGTTGCGAGGGTCGCTTGCTCGAATGGTATATGGACAACGGTGATATGATCGAGATATATCATCCACTTGGGTACGAAAGTGGCGTACCATCAGGCAGAACCACAAGCGTTAGGCATTATCGCTACACACACAACGGAGAGGGGTTCGACATTATGTTCGAGGAAATCTTCGAGAACTAGGGAGACATAGAACAAACGGACATATTCTGTCCGTTAAAGTAACAGATAAAACTTGACAAGTGAAACCAAACGGGTTACATTATAAACAAGAGAGCAATTCTGTTCTCGAAACCCGCCAACTCAGTGAGTTACTATGACCGACAAAATGAACCTTGAATCCTTCATTCGCCTTTTCGACACCAAGACCGATGCTATCGACTACATCCTCAAAGCACACGATGATGGAAAGGTCGAGACCACCGAATACACATTACCTTATTATACCTACAATAGACTTGCGAACCCACCACGCTTTATCGCTTACAGCGACCATGCACCACAAACTCACTCGTACGAGGTCGCCATTACAGGGCTAAGTCTCACAATGGTTATCGAGTTTCCCATGGGTGACTCGGTTGCGATTGATTGGTTCAGTAACCACTTACACCACGCATTATCAGATGGTTATGGCGACTATGAGAAAGAAGAAATCAACATCACCAACCCCGATGACCTTGAGTGTAGCGCACTTGCTTTGCAACAAGAGGTCAACCTTAATCGAGTTTTTGGGATACGAGAGTTCATAACCAAGACCGATTCTCGTTACATAACAGACGCCCAGTTCGAGCGCAATTGTCGAGACCTTGTGGACTTACTTGACGAGAACAAGGCAATCACAGAGCGCATCCAATACATCAACGATGTCCAATACATCAGTCAACTAGCATAAACGGACATTTTCTGTCCGTCAAAGTAACAGAAATTACTTGACAAGCGAAACCAAACGGGTTACCTTATTAGAGAACGGGGAAGAACCCCAAACGTCGGGAGACAAAATGAAAACATTCAATCAAACCAAGCCCAGTCACGAGTTCACCGTTGGTGACGTAGTTTGCAGACGTAGCCACAAAGGTGTGTTCCTAGCGATGATAACAAAGGTTGACCCACCAACAACATTCGGACACAACGGCGTTGTGGAGATCCAAGTGTTGCGTGATGACGTGATTCCCGAACGTGTCGGTCAATCGTGGTCTCAAGAGATCCCAACTCTCAAGTCAGTTATGAGTCCAACGTCCGAATTGATCGAGCAAACCCGAACGGTTGGGGCAAGTAGCACAAACGGTCAAAAACTGTCCGTCAAAGTAACAGAAAAAACTTGACAAGTGAAAGCAAACGTGATACCTTATTAGAGAACGGGGAAGAACCCCAAACGTCGGGAGACAAAATGACCTTAGCAGACATTCAGAGAAAACTTAACGAGACAACCAGTGTATCCGAGACCCTAAAGGCAGTGGATGCCCAATCACAGGACAATAGCATGACCCTTACCCAAATCGCCCAATCATTCCCACCTATGTGGAATTGGACTAGTGACCAAGAACAGACCGTAGTAAAAGCAATTCAAGCAATCGTTGGACAGACCTTCGTTTGCACCAACCCACTTGCAATGGGCATCCAAGCCACAGTCGTTGAGAAACACCCTCACAGCATGGGTTGCACGGTGGAATTGCATTCCCCATCAAAAATCAGTCACCAAAACCATGGTTGCGACATCTTCCACTTTGTTGAGAACTACACACCAGTTAACCCATCATCATCGGAAACCAAATGAACCAACAACAACTCATACAAGACGCTTTCGACCAACTGTTGCACGAACAACGAGTGTCCAACAACGGTTCCATCGAGACCGTAAAGCACAGAGACAACTCGGTTGAGTGTAACCTGTCGAACGGATGGATGGTCGAACGCGTCACCTTTACATCTTATTCCACAGGATTACCCATCGTTGCTAGCACGTCCGTTTGTCTCTACGATAGTAAGGGCGAGTTAGTGAAAGAAACAATCTTTACCCACGAAAAAGAGGAAACCAAATGACCCACGAAAAAGAAGAAAACATTATGGGTTGGATGCTCGTTGCAATCGCCATCCTGTCCATCATCGCAATCATCAACGCAACCCCAACACCATCAACACAGGACGCACCATGCAATCATTCGAACTCAAATCAGCAAAACTAGGCGACCTCATTCAATCGACAAACGTTGGAACTCAAGTCATATGTATGGTTGTTGAAATCCCATCAAGTGGGTATTCATACGTCAGACTAAAAGTCATGAGTTTATCAGAAACCGATCATTGGTTCCCGAACGTGGGCACAACCTTTCAACAATCACCACACAATAAACTTTGGAAACCACTATGAACGCATTGATACTTATTCTCGTTAACCTCATGGCGATGGCGATATACATTCCCTACTTATTGGACAAGGAAAGAAAATATGACAACAACACCGACACTACACACAAGCCCATTCGCACTGGACATATTCATCACCCCACCACATGCGAATAGCCCATGTGTCCGAGACCATAAAAAAAATAAACACAAACCATCGAAAGTAACGACACCGAAAGAGAACACAAAGGATAAGAAGAAATGAATACATTAAACAACTCACCAAAGCAATACGATACAGTATACCACATAGAGTATGGTAAAGGAACGATAGTAACAATCCAGTATAGAAAGGACGGAGGTTTAGCAATGTGTTTCTTTCCAAAGGTAAAGGAGCACGATTGGATTACAATCCAACAGTTGTGTGTAGGTACAGGAGATATAACAATGCAACCTTTACCAACGAATAAAAAAGAAAAGGTCTCAGATGATCTTCAGAGCGCGTTAGAGAACCTTTTCTTTAATCCTCAGAAATAGGGCTTTGGTTCGAACTCTTAGAATGGATGGAGTATTGATGTTTGAGGAATACCCACAGGATACTTCATTGGTGGAAATGTGCCGTGTTTATGGGTGTATCAGAACCCCTTTTAAGAGACAACAAGGCACATACAACGCATCCTAGCACACATACCCATACCATTACGGCCCCAAACACCTAGACGAGCGTACAGACCCATCCTTGCCCCTCTAAGACCCTATCCCTTTTCCCCTACACTCTACACCCCTACCGTACTACCCTACCCCCCAACAACCCCACCACTACCGAGAGAGTACCACATGAACCCATCTATAGGCACATTACACACCCACTTTCAACGCACGGGCATCTTCATCGTGGTTCTATCCGAGCAACGTATAGGCCTAAGGAGCATAGACAATGGACTCACCTACTATATCAACAGAGCAAACTTTGATTCCCAATACACGCCCTTGTGTGGGCAACCTATACACTCATAGCAAGTATGGACTGGTGGTTGTTACAAGGGTCTCGACCATGCGAGCACAGATAGGCGCACATCCCCCATTGTACCGAGCGTATTTCCTCGTGTTGCTTTCGCAACAAGACACATGGGGCACATATACCCCCGTGATGTGGCAACGTGAGTGGACGCATATTGCATGAACAGCATACATGTTGCACATACAGCAATTTTTAATTGCTCTCTCTTACGGGCGTACCCACATAAACCTACGGTTTAAGGCTACCATTCATTAAGTCGGTCTATTGCGATCACAGCAATTTACTTTACATAACTATGATCTCGCACGTGCAGCATAATAAACTTTACATAACTATGATTCTAAGGTCTTAAATGATATGTTGCATATGCAACATTCACTTACTTTACATAACTATTAGAGGTGTTTCCTCTAGGTGGAATGGAATTTCTTTTCCCTCTACATCTCCCCAGCTCCCGAGGGCATAGAGGAATTACCCACGATAACACAAAAAAAAGTGACCTCATCGCCTTGACGGATTATCCACAACGGGATACATTACTAGAGAACAGAGAGAAACCATCCAACAAGGACTTAACATGACTACAAAACTACCTTACATCGGCTACGACAAGCCCTTAACCGAGTCCAACTCAATCTTTACTTACAGCGAGAGACTCGAGAGAGGTGCGAGATCCTTCATCGGACTTATGAAGAAAGGAAAATATACACGTGGTGAGATGTCCGATACCATCGTCGAAGTGTGGCAAGTCGACTTGATTGATTTGGCTTGCATCATCCATGATGACCCAGAATGGCAAGAGTTTATGAGAAACGGACAGAAAATGACCGTTTAAGTAACAGAAATAATTTGACAAACCATCCAAAACAGATTACATTATAAACAACAGAACAACTCAGTTCTCTTTAACCCCTCAGTCCTAGGACAATTATCGTGGCTATCAACCAATTCGTAAAATTCCAATCTCTCGTTTACTCTTACAGAAACTCAGCACTTTACATAGGAACCGATAAGGTCGAGACAACCGACCGTTTAGTCGAACAGTGCGTCCTTGCCTTTAATCAAATCCATGACGACATCACCGACGCTATTAAGCGAAAGATGTGGGGATACATGGAACGTTGCTGTGAAGACAGTGTTGCACTCTATAACCTCATGACTGAATTGGGTATCAAGGATGCAGTTTATGCAGTCATCAGAGAACAACGGTCATAAATTGACCGTTTGAGTAAGAGAAAATACTTGACAACCCATTCACCCCGTGTTACATTATATACAAGAGAGCAATTCTGTTCTTGAAACCCCTCGCTCTGGAGAGCACATGACTTACAAAACTACAACCCTTAACCAAATCGTTGGAACCTCAGAACCAACATTCGTTGGAACCACTCAAATTGACGGCTATGTGAAAGGTCGCCCAGTCGTTCTGAGACGCCTTAAGAACGGAACGTTGACCCCTACCACTGGTACACTACTACCCACCTCTATGGGTATGGGACGGGTAATGGGCCTATCTGATGAAAATCTATTAGTCGATATAATCGAGTTCAATGAAGACTATATGTGGGAAAACCACGATGGTTCCGATATATTCGATGCTAGCGAGAAAGTTGCGATGTTGAACGATTGCCTTAGACGTTCTTTTCAGTCTACAATCGCAACGTTCGAACGTGTCTACAAGTCCGATGTGACTGGTCAACTACCAAAGTCGGTTCAAAATGCTGTTGATGCTATGTTTCCCGAAATCTCGGACACAACGGTATGTATGACGTTTTCACCGAACGTCATTACAGGTTCAACGCCCATTCTATACAAAGAGGTAGCCAACCCTAAATTATCCCCTTCAGAACGACGTAAGCAACAAGCGTTAGAACAGTCGGCTATTAAGAAAATGGCCGATGCGATGTTAGAAGATGAGGTCGTACCGAGCGACATTCAAGACGAGTTGGACGAAATGTTCGGTGAAGATGGAGAGTTCTAAACCCTCGAGCCCTAGGGGAATGTAGAAGGCTCTATGATGTCGGTAGCCCCGACGTTGTAGGGCTCTTGTTTTATCCGAGACACTTACTTTACATAACTATAAAGAGAAAAAAAAAGATTTCCATTCGGACATATTCTGACCGAAAAGGTAGCCCTTTGTTTTGACAACACCGTCCAAACGTGATACATTACTAGTATAACCAAGGAGTTCAAATGACTAAACAAAATCTTCAAACCATCGGTATCATCGCAATCTACACAATGGCGATTGCCTACGTTATTCTTTGTACCTTCCAGACCATCGAAAATCTCAGCACCCTAGGAGCCTCAATGCTTGCTTTCAAACCATCTTTCTCTGTTGACTCACTTGTATCAAAGTCCCGTAAGTATGGGGAGTCTAGCCACAACAGAAATTTCTGTGGTCTACATACCCCAATCTACCGAGTGATTAACTTCGCACAAGACTTCATTCTACAACACCGTATCTCTCGAGACTTTATGATGAACACCTCGAGAGGTCAGGCAAAATGGATAGTCCAGCACAACGATACTCTTTCGATCCATATGACTTTTGGCTACAGTGCTGTGAAAATCGGTGCTCGCACAATCTTCGCAGTGGACGAAAACACTCGTACCATCTATCACATCGACAGTACCGGAACCCTACGGGTCACCCCTTATTATCAAGACTACGATATGACTGACGTCAACGCTCAAGTAGCCGAGGTTCTCGAGGTTATAGCAGAACACTACAGTGCCGAGAAATACAAGGCTATAGACGATGATGCAAAGCAATATGAATGGCAATTAATGTCCGATACTTGCGAGTTTGTAGAGCGTACCGAGTGGAAGAGATCAACCGTAAAAGTGTGGTGTGTAGCGTGGTCTAAAACATCGGTAGAGTGGGAACGCCAGTACGGTCGTATCAATCGCAACGGCTCGGTATCATACAAGACAGAGACAGGTAAGTATCCGAAAGCCTACAAGGTCGCTATTGGCGATGTTGTAACGTGGGTTCCTCACTCTATCCTCTCGAGCCGTTCGACGTTGCACGGGGGTCGTGTTGCGATACACCCTGGGGATGATTATTTTTTAGGGTGCCTATCTCACGCTCAACCTATTGACCTGCCTGTCTGGTGGCTCGAGAAAACCGTAGGTGTAGACTGGTCTGATAAGGTCGAGCCTATCGGACGTTCAGCATACATCAAGATGGTACAGAGAAAGCGTCGGTGGAACCGATGATGTAGAACGTCCTATAAGGCCGGTAGCACCGGTCTTTGGAGCCGGCTCTATTACTTTACATAACTATAAAGAGAAAAAAAGATTTCCATTCGGACAGATTGTGTCCGTTAAAGTTACCCTAATTGTTTGACGTATACATCAAAACGGGTTACATTATTACTATGGAAACGATGTTGTTTCCACTTCGATCGGGAGATCAACCATGAACAAGAAAGCACAACTTATCAACTCAATCCGTTACAACGCCAATCAAATCTTAGTAGAGTCAGCTGCCAAGTCTGCTACCCTTTCGAACTACGACTACCTGTTCAACTTCGTAAAGAGGTTGGACACCATTGGATCTTGCATCCAAAAATTGGGTTCCGATTTCGTTACCAATCCTATCGCTAACACTGTAGCGAACAGTATCCACAAGGCCGCGATCGCAGTCATACCCGCTTACGGGCTCGGGGACTTCGACTGGGCGGGTGAGGGTGAGGATTTGACACGGCTGGTTCACGGGGCTTGGGTTATCTTGGGTGATTGTGATGAAGACGGAATGGCTCAAGGTGTCTGCGATAGACACAACTTGTTCACAACAATGTGTGAGATGCAGGAGAAATTGGATGAACAATGGTTGACTGATCTCGCCAACGATTAAAGTTTGTTGCCTTTGCTTTTTTGCCTGCGTTTTTAACGTGGGCATTTTTGTGTGTACCCCCTCCCCCTACGGGGTCGAGTATAGCGCTGAAATAAGTACTTACGTATAGGTTTTGGCCCACGAGCGCAGCGAGGTACATTTATACCCTCTACAAAATTTCCCAGAATCGAACTTCCCCAATAGGCCCGGCGTTGTAGAACTTTCAAAGAAAGGTTGTTAAAAAAATTCTTAAAAAAATTTTCAGGACTTTCACACCCCTACTTACTTTAAGGAGGGATCGCATTATGTTACTATTAGCGCTACTATGGGCATGTTCAGACATCGCCATCAATGAGGTTAAACAACCAGAGATTATCGTCGCACCAAGCACATTGGACTTCGGACATTTACTTTCGGGGCATGAGTCAGATACAATGACCGTCACGATTGCGAACGGAGGCTCAGCAGATCTTGTTATTGACCATTTAGATATTGACGGAGAAAATTATTCTGTTGATGAGAGTGGATTTACAGTTCCGTCAGGTGGTTGGCACCAGATTGAAGTGGGATATGCACCAAGAACTTTGGAGCACAACGAAGGATACTTAGATATCTATTTAGAGGGCGAAGACTTGCCTTCTGAAGGCGTTTGGTTAAGTGGGAATGGTGATGCCCCAGTGATCAATGTGACGCCCTCAGCGCTTGATTTTGGGAACCCTTTGTTAGGATGTGATACAACAACTGAAATCACGGTCCAGAATGACGGAAATGTTGATTTGGTTATTAATGATATCGATATTATGGCTTCCGTACCGCCAGATATAACAATTGACTTTGGAACACTACCAATATTCCCATGGGTGCTGGCTCCAGGAGCAAGAATTGAATTTTTTGCGAATTATATTCCGCTAGATACGGATGACGACCTTACTATGTACGACATTTCTTCAAGCGACCCTTTGACTCCGGTATTCAATGCTACAGCAGAAGGAGCGGCAGTGTTGTCAAACGAAAGGACCCAGCGTTGGATTCAAGATTCAAAATTAATTGTCGATATTATTTGGATTATTGATAATTCAGGGTCAATGTCTGTTTATCAAAGTATGCTTGGTCAAAATATGGCCGACTTTATGCAAGTGTTCTTATCATATTCACCTGATTTTCAAATTACTTTTATTACAACTGATTCGCCTGAGTTAGTCGGACTAATTTCGCGAAATTCTGCAAACCCATTAGATGAATCCGTTGATGCGATCAATTCTATCGGAATTACCGGATCTGGATGGGAAAAAGGATTGCAGATGTTAAGAGATTGCATGATTGCCGGCGAGTGTGCAACATGGATGAGGCCCGATGCTACTCTTATCGCGATTTTTTTGTCTGATGAGCCAGACAACTCGACTATTACTGTTAATTCTTTTATTAGAGACATTGATTCCGTAAAGCCGGGCAAGTTTATTCCATATGCGATCATCGGAGATGTGCCGCAAGGATGCCCTTCAGGCACTGGGTGGAACACTCAACCCGGTTGGGGCTATTATGACGTTGTGCAGCACTATGGATCGCAATGGTGGAGCATCTGTGGTGAAGATTGGGGTACAAAGATGGAAGAGATCGCACTAGAAGTTTCAATACAAACTGTTTTTGAGCTAGATTCCGACGATCCGCACCTCGACACGCTTCGCGTGTCGATTAATGGACAATTAGCTGCATCTGGTTGGGAATATGATGAAGATTTAAATGCTGTTGTGTTTACTTATGAGGATGCTCCTGAACAAGGTGATACTTTAGAGATTGGATATTCTACTTGGGGATGCGAACCTGAGTAATATTCATATAGTGTGTCCGAAAATCGTATTAAGTTCGTGAATTAGAGTTTGAAGTGAAAAAAATTTGGCGAAATCTCTTTCACGAGCTTATGTCTTTCGTGTCGCACTATTTAATTCGAGGGTGTGATCATGAAAATTAAAATTAAAATCAAAAAGAAGCTCGAAGAGATCTCTGCGGTGGGTGGTGCTGGTGGTGGTGATGTTGCTGGCTTTGCTGGTGCTGCAGCAAGTCCACCTAAGCACCCTGACGACCTTCCTAACGTTGAACTTGTCGAGATGTTCTCGACTCAAGGCATACAAGGTGGGATTACCATATCCCTATCTTCCGGGGAGGCACATCATTGGGGTCATGT
>Ga0207896_1000192_pt1 | contig 13660 bp, 30 predicted proteins | sample LinPmetageLP36_FD_184049 | JGI IMG/M metagenome (GOLD analysis project Ga0207896, IMG submission 184049) | Marine viral communities from the Pacific Ocean - LP-36 (SPAdes) | ecosystem: Environmental > Aquatic > Marine > Oceanic | place: Pacific Ocean | collected 2010-06-15 | reverse complement strand
ATCCAGTTAAAAATCAGGAACAAAAAATAATTGAAAAAGATGTTAAATTAAAAATACTTGAGGCTTTTTCTAAAAGATTAGGCCCACGTGAAGAGAAATTAATCAGATTAAGATATGGTTTTGGTGGTGAAAAAGAACACACTATATACGAATTAGCTGATAAATTTAAGATCTCACACACTAGAATAAGTCAAATTTTACTTAAGGCTCAAAGAAAATTAAAACACCCTTCAGTATCTAATAATATAATCAACACAGGGTTTAATGAAATTTACACAAGTGTAAATCTAGATAGAAAACTAATCAAACAAGCAGAAAGGATAGAAGATGAGTAATTTAATAGAAGAAGACACAGAAAAATCTTGGGAAAAAGTTCAAGATAAAATACAAGACGATGTAGAGGATGGCTTTGAAGATATCAGTAAAATAATGGGTTCTGAAAATACTGATTCAATAGCTGCTTTTTATTTTTTAATGTTTTGGACTAGAGTAATGATTCGCTATGGTAAGAACGGTGAAAAGCATGACAACAAACAATTAATTAATCTATTAACTAAAATGATGAATGGAGATCTTCCTCAAGATAAGGAAAATATTTTCGATAGAAGAATTAATAATTAATGAAAGAAAAAACAATTACCATTAAAACAATGTGCACGAACCAAGGACAATGGGCTAACCTATTGCTTGAACTTAACATCATGAAAAAGGCCTGGAAATCTTTTGGTGTTAATATGGATATCAAAGCACCAGGACTAAAAAACGTGATACTATGGGGGACAAGAGGTGGATATAATAGTTCTGATAGACGGTCTATATCAACTCTTAACAATAAACATAAGTAACATCAAAGCAGCTTCAGATTGTTTTGATATGTGTGATATTGTTAGAGATAGATTAACTTACTTTGATAGAGAACAATGGAAGTATATAATGGAAAATAATGGTGGTATCTTTTTTGGTTGTATTTGTAAATAAAATTTAGATAGACCTATCCCAAAGAGGGAAAATATAGGGATAGGTTAATGGTGAGAAGATCTAACCTCTATCAACATTAAATAATCTTGTCAACCTCACAAGAAAATTTTGTATAAGCTTTCATACTATTAGTCCATTCTGGATCAAAACTTGTCATCAATTCATGAGAATAATCATAGCCGTAGATTATACAAGAACTATAGTCATCAAATAATACAGTTGGTGTAGGTATAACCTTGCAACTATTACCTGCAATTTCACTACACAAAACCATTAATAAAACTATTTTTGTCATTGACAATCCTATAAATTATTCTATATTAAAAAAAATAATGAAAGGTATTATACATGACTGATATGAGTAAATACAGTAATGTTTCACTGTCTAAAGAAACATATAAAGTCTTAAAGAAGTTATCAAAATTGATACTTCCTGAAGCAAAGTTAAGTGTAGCAAAAACAATTGATGTACTAGCAAACGAGAAAGCGAAGAAATACAATGGCCAATTCAAAAAAAATTAAACGAGTTTATGTCTGTCCTACCTGTAAAGGTAATGGGTATTTAAAATTTAATACTGTATTAGGGCCCGAAGAGTTTGTAGAACAGTGTCATGATTGTGATTCACAGGGAGAAATTTATGACTATGAAGATAATTGGGATTTTGGCATTGATCATCCTGCTTACTCAGTGCACTAGAGATTTGAGTCCTAATCCATACACAACTGTATTAAGATTGGTGGTGCAAAATGGTCAGTGAACTAGATAGAGCTTATATTGCAGGGCTTTTTGATGGTGAAGGGACTATACATTTTAAACGTGGTATAGAGAAGAAAAAGAAACATAAAAATAAACTAGAGCATAGATACTCTAATAGTTTAAGATTAAGTATGGAGATTGCAATGACCGATGAATCAGTTTTAATATGGTTACATAAGACTTTAGGAATTGGAACCTTAAACAAAAAACCTCGTAAAGGTTTGCGTAAAGATGGTACACCTTACTTGATGCAATATAGATGGAGAGCAACATTTAGAGATGCTTATTTAGTCTGTCTATATTTATGGCCTTTTGCTCATACAAAGTTGCCAAAGATACAACAAGTAATAGAACACTATGCTAAAAAAAAAAATAAGTCACTTAATGCTGAAATAATATCTTTGGAAGAATATAGGATTCAAAAAAATGTTTGATAAATATGTATACCAAGGACTTCATTTCTTAATGGAATGGAGTGGACAAATTAATTCATGGGCTTGGCGTAAGCACGCTCGAATATTAAGGGATAAACAAAGCAAGGACATGGAAGCATTGATCAGGAACCAAGAGAATAGCGCATATTTAGAGGAGTTAAAAAAGAAGTTATGATGAACGATAAAGACTGTGAAGATTATAATAACATTGGACGTAAGATTCCTTTTAAAGAAAAATTTCAATATGTTAGCGGTAAACAAATAACAGATGGTGATACTGGAAAAAGAGTTTATGAGATAAGTAATTATAGACTTCCGTCTGTGACTACGATATTAGGCGCTACGAAAAACACAGATTTTTTAAAGAAATGGAAGGCTAAAGTTGGAGAATCAGAGGCAGAGCGAATCAAAATTCATAGTAGTTCTAGGGGGACAGCTATGCACAAATTCCTCGAATCTTATGTGGAAGGAGTTGGGTACGATGATCTTACAGGGATCGGACAGGAGGCGCGTCCCATGGCCAACAAAATTATTGAGAAGGGTTTATCGAATGTTACGGAATATTACGGCTCGGAAGTCACGTTGTTTTATCCTGGGTTGTACGCTGGGAGCACTGATCTCGTATGTAATCACAATGGTATGGAGACTATTGTAGACTTTAAACAATCTAATAGACCTAAGAAAGAAGAGTGGATTGAAGATTATTATTTACAAATTTCAGCATACGCCATGGCCCATGATTATGTATACAAGAGTAATATCCGTCAAGGATTGATAATGGTATGTACTCCTGACCTATTCTATCAGGAATTTCGGATCACGGATCATGAATTAAGAGCCTGGAAACATAAGTTTTTGAAGAGATTGGACATGTATAATGACCTAATGTTTGATGAAAAAGAGAAGGCAAAAGTTAATATTAAAGAGGAGGATTTTAAATGAACTGTTGGCATTGTGGAACTGAATTGATATGGGGCGGTGATCACGACACCGAAGACAATGAGGATTATGATATAGTTAGTAATCTTTCGTGTCCCAACTGCCATTCAGCAGTAGATGTGTGGCATCCATCAGAGAAACTTATAAAGGAGTACAAGGATCATGAATGATATGTTGTTTAGAACGCTTCTAAAGAGATATGAAGCTACGATTGAGGATGCATTGTACAAGATACAGTCGTTTAATGAGAATAATATAATAATACCAGAGCACATAGATATAACTGGTGAAGTTGACAAATTATTACAAATTATTGCTGAAGCTGAGGACAAAGTGGCAATAATGAGGAAATATTATGTCAAAAAAGAGGCAGATAAGGCAGTATTGTGACATTGCAGCAACACTGTGTTGTAAAATTACCACACTAATATACATAAGAGATGTCACAGATAAATAAGAGACGTTAAAAAAAAACACGAAAAAAAAGTGTCAAAGTGTCAGAATGAGCTATTAGTGTTGGTATACAACACTAATACGTGACAAAATTAGTGACAGAAACTGTTTTAGTGACATAAATTTATGTCATTTAGACCTCTTTTTATACAAAAGGTTAGTCTAAACTGAGTACAGGGGTGCCAGCCAGGACAAATAAATGGGAAAATTGTTAAGTGATTTATCTGGTATATCTCTTATAGGGGTGATATATCAGAAATATGCCTAGGAAAAGACGTAAAGCTATCAACACTATAACAACTCCTGATATACCTTTTCAAAAAGTCAGAGTGGAGTGGGTCGACTGTGTCAGTGACTCGGCTTGGGCTAATGAAAAAGAGTTTGATAAAATGAAACTTGCCTATCCTGTTAATGAAGGTTGGTTATATTCTAAAGATGATAAGTCAGTAAAAGTATTTGCCTCTTATGATAAAGATGAAGATGGTATTACTTTTGGGGATCGAACGATGATTCCTCGTCAGTGGGTGAAGAAGATTCAGAAGATATAATTTCTCCTTCTATCTGTTTTGCATTTAGAATGGGTGCATAGTCTTCTAATATTTGTTTCATTTTGTTTTCTAATTCTTGCTCAGATAGATCTTCTAACTTACCTGTCTTAATAATTTTTCTATCTATATATAATCCTGCCGCTTTACCTCTAGCTATTTCCATATTACCCGCGGTTGAAAAGGATCCTTTTTTAAGGGCCTTTTCTTTGATACGATCTAGTTCTGCTAGGTGTCCATCAAATGTCACCATAAACTTTTGTATTTTTTCTTCTCTTAATTTGCCTATATAATCTACAACTAGTGGATGATATTTGGGGTTGGTTAACTCATATCCTTCTTGACTTAACCTGTTTTCACTAAAGCCCGCTAATTTTGCTGCCTCAGTTTTTGTTACTGGTTTACCGTCCTTGTCACCAAAGACTAGTATCTCAGCAAACTTTCTTTGTAATTCTGTTAATCTTTTTGGTACACCCATATTTGACAATTTAATTGAATTATCCTATAAAGTCAATAATGAAAGAAAAACGTACCTATACACACTTAAAAGAACATGGGGAAGATATATCTCATGAAAATGAAGTTAAATTAGAGCCGAGAGAAGATCGGGGCCAATTAGATTTGACTAGACAAATTGATGAACTTAAAGAAACTATCAAGGGTTATGATTTTCTTCTTAGTGTTTTAAAAAAAGAGATATTTGAATTTAAAAAAATTGCATCTGAAAATGAATCTAATAAAAATCTCTTGCAAGGTTATAAAAAAGTGATAGAGGACTTATCAACTAAGTTAAGACAAAAAGATTCATGAGAGTACAAGACTTGCAGTTGTTTCTAAGCAACTTTACTAAGGGTAGTGACGCAGTCAAGAATGCCGTTATCTATGTGGAGATAAAAGGAAAGCTACACGCTATCAGAAGAATGGAAGTACATGAAAATGCCGTTCCAATTATAGGTCAGCCAGGTCATAGTGCACACAGATTAGTTTTAAAAACTGAAAAACCTTCGAGTCTTATCTTACCAGATAAACTTCAGAAGGATTATTAATGCAATTGTGGGCCCAGAAAATAAACTATATAAAAAACTTAAAAGTGTTTCAAAAGATATCATTTGGACTAGACTTGAAAACCTTAGCCTACTTGGTACTCCCGATCTATTGGGCTATAATAATCATTGGCACTTTTTCACTGTAGAATTAAAAGTAGCAAGTGGCAACAGGGCTCGCCTGTCCCCTCATCAAGTATCGTTTCATGTCACCCATCCTAAGAATTCTTTTGTGCTTGTGGAGTGGAAGGATAAGCATTTGTTATTTGAAGGCAAGCAATCGCTTGCGCTTGTGGATTCATCGTTGTCATCGCTTGAGCCTGTGGTTGATTCGCTTGAGGATTCAGTATCTTTTTTATCATCGCTTGGTGCTTGAGATTTTTGTTTTTCATAATAGTTTGGATGTTTAAATACGTGGGTCACTTAATTTCAAATTCAAATGGTTTAACTTTGTCCCCATTATCATATTGTTCAGCAAACTTCGAGCATAATTCTAAATCACTTATAGAATTATCCTTAATAACTTCTTCATAATCATTTTCTGGATCGGTTACTGAAATAAAAAAACTTTCAGGAAACATTTTACTTGCATAGTCTGGACTACCCATCCAACCAACTGATACAAGCTTGTCTGGAAATTTATCTTGCACTGCGCATGAGATCGGACAACACTCTTTTGCATTTACGCCTTTACTTAATAGCTTGGGCGCTAGGTCTATATGTTTTTGTTTTACTTCTATTTTCATTATTCTATCTCCTCTATATCTTCTATTGTAAAATCTCCCGCTGAATTTGACCAATCACTGCTCAAATAATCAGAGGCGCATGTGTCTAATGCAATCTTCCTAGCTTGTTTTTCGTTTTTTGCCTCTATTTCTGTTTCATAGATAGCATATATAGTTTCTTCTGCTCTCACTTTATATTTTTTCATTACTTCCCCATTCCGTCTTTAATACCTTTAGAATATGCTTTTCTCTCTGCATCAGTTTTTAAATCTGACATATCGTGGTGGTGTATAACCATATAATCTGATTCATTCTTCCAACCATCACAATAATGTGAAAAAACCGTATTAGTTTCGTGTTTCTCTACAAAATTTAAATAATCCGCCATATCATCAAAGTCATCTCCTAACCAATTCCACTCGTATTTGTCAACATAGTTATTAGACATTTGATCCCCTGTCATTTTAGATAATTCTTTCCACTCTTTAGGTTTAAGAATTTCTAAAGTATCCATATCAAAACATTCATAAAATTTATTTTCATCAAAATTAATTTCATTGAATTTATATCTTAATCTTTTTTCATCCATTAAATAAAAATCCATATTGTTGCCTGTTCCAACATCTTCAAGTAAATCTTTATATTCAATTACTAGTTTCTTATCTATTTTCATTTGCCCCTCTTAAAGTAATTTATTTTTTCTAAATATTCATAAGCGTCATCCATAGTCGATCTAAAATGTTCAGTTCTATATTCGCTTGGCGTGTCTTCATCTGCTTGACAACACATACCCGCTAGATGATCTGATAATGTTTTAACTTTATTCTCTAAATCTTCTATTTGTTTTATGTTTTCTAGTCCTTCGTTCATATTATCCCTTCTGCTCGCTTGTCGCTTGAGCCTGTCGCTTGAGCCTGTCGCTTGTTAGTTTTAAAATGGGGGCTTGTACAAATTTATTCTTAAAACCCCCACTTATCCGCACAAAATTAAACATCTTGCACAAATCCATTAAAATTTTTAATTGCTCGACCCTTAGCAATTAAGCCCACAACTACTTTTTTTGGGTCTAAGTGTCTAAGGTCATGTTTATCACCATTAATTACTTTACGCCCTAGCCATTTTTTAGGAAGTTTTTTTCTAAATACTGTTGCTATATTGTATTTAGTTTTTAATATTCTTTTTACATCATCTAAATTATTCTCAGCTTGTGAGTAAGTTAGATCATAATTTTTAGGTATTTTATTTTTTTTGTTTAATCTATTTGTTACTTTTGTATAATCGACAAATTGTACTTGTGGGTTATTGTCCATAAGATTAAGCCCGTTTTCTAATCTATAGCGCTCAAATGGAAGATCACTAGTCCCGTTTAATCTAACAGTATATTTTAATTTTTTTCTTTTGGCCCGCTCATAACTTAATTTAATTTCTTTATCTAAATGATTTAAGAATTTAAGCCTATCAGCTAAAAAATAGTATTTCTTATTTAATCTTGATTTTTGTACGGTTGTCATTTGACCCCGCCCGCTAGTGTTTAAACATAATTTTATACACTCGGGGCTAGCATGAGAGCATATACTAACACCGCCTATATCAGCGGGTGCTAAGTGTAATATTTCACTTAAATATTTATATCCTTTTGATTTTTGCATTTTAAAGGTTGAAGACCCTAAAAGCTTTTTTTGTGGTTTATATTTATATTTCATAATTTATAACTTTCATTTTATTATTGACCCCGCTATCCCATAAATAGCGGGTGTTAGGACAATAACATTTTTATATATAATGGCTTGACTTCTACTTGTCAAGGACTATAAAGGATATTAAATAAATAATAACATAAAGGATATATAATGACTAAAACACAATACCCTACCAAATACCAAATAACTAAGTTAGAGCAACGGGTCGATGAAGAGTTAGACCCTATTATAGATATGGCTGAGTTAGAACTTAAAGCGGTTTTAACTGATGAAACTGAAAACGCTATGACTTATTTATCAAAAAAAATAAAAGCTGATAAGGTTATTAATAACTTACAAAAAGCTATTGAAACTTTAGAAATCGCTCAGCGTCAAGCCGTGACATTTTTTGGTAAAATTAAAGACAATAATTTAAGAGACAAATTAAATTATAAATTTAAAGATAAAAAAGATCGAGATAATTATTATAGAAGTGATAATTACGGACGGGGCATAACACCCGAAGATTGTAGGGGTCAGCTGAGAGAATTTGCTGAATTTATTGCTCAGCAAAAAGTCGAGAATAAACCTGAGGGCAAAAAGTTAAAAGAACTTAAACTATATAAAAAAGCGTCTAAGCATAAAATCTGGGAGTGTGGCGTTCCTGATCAATTGCAAGCCCAATTAACCGAAATATTGGCGGGCGTAAATATTATTTGGGATAAGTCAAAACAGCTTAGACTACAAAATAAACAATATAATTAACACTTGACACAATAGGGGATAATAGTTTATTATCCCCTATATAAAGAAATAAATTAATAAAAGGATAATATGAAAATAAACGTTGATAAAAACTTATTTTTTTTTAAAAAAGATAAGGGCAAAAAAGTGTATGAAATAGAGGCTGAAATTCAGAGATATTTAAAATTTCAAGTAGTTGCTGAAAATAAAGATGAGGCATTTGAAAAATATCTTGATTTAGCTGACGTTGAAGTTGTTAATAATACAATATCAACTGAAATTGTTTTATCAGATCAAGATGAATATGATCAATACCATGATACAAAATGTATTGGTATTATAAAAATAGATGAAGATAATGACCCGTACGTATCAGATGAAATAAAAAAAGATAAGCCATTAATATTAACAAAAGATATGGAAATTAAATAATGGCTGTTGATTTTGAGGCGTTAGATCATGTTAGGGCAAAAAATAAGGCTCGAGTACATGAAGAGCAAAAACAAATGAGAGTTGAATTATCTAAATATATAGACAAATGCGATAGTTATGAATTATCAAGGTTATATGATGAATACAAAAGACTTAAACGAAAATAGACTATTAACTAAAAAAGATTTTGACAGCTTTTTTGACGGGCATAACGAATATGAGTTTAAAAAAATGAGTATTAATAAACTGCGCTCAACTTATGGCGTAACCCATTCGATTAATGGTAAATATAAGGATATGCGGGGCAAGTGTTTCAAATGTTTAACACCTTTAAGGGTTGATTATACAAGTTATAAAAACTATTGTATGGACTGCGAATAACCTCGAATTTTGACCCCACCTATTAATTAAATTAGTATTGATTAATATATATTTTCTTTTAATTTCTATTTGATTTGACCCCGTTGCGGTTAAGTTATTAACTAGCAAAAACCCGAGAGCCGTGACCCTTGCAAAACTTTTTCAAAACCATGATCCATGCGCCATGATCTAGGGCGCTTGCGCCTTGAATCATGGAATTTTTTAGCTTGAGCGTTGCTATATGAAATTTCTAGCTTGTGCCTTGAACAATAAAATAAAAATAAAAATTTTCTTAAATTATTAAAGGGTCATTGATAGCATTTAGGCGCCAAACTTTAATCAATGACCCTCTAATAATGAGCCGTGAACCAATGGCCACGGCTCAAGATTTAAATTTTATTCGTCTCCGTTCATTTGGGCGTCAAGTAAGGCCCTTTTTTCTAAATGGTCGATTTGGTCGAAAGTATCCATTTTTTCAGGCTCATCTTCCTTGAGGTCTTCGAGATAACTTTCGGCTATCTCATAAGTATTGATACACCTTAAACCCGTGTTTAAGATATCTTGATAAAAGCCATTTTTATCGGACATTGAACCATGAACCGATTGGCTTTTAGTTGATACATTTAAATTAGGCATATTATCATCAATATAAGACCTTAAAAAATTAGACACTTCATAAATCTCGGCGTCATATCTAATAGCCTTAATTTTTTTAATCTCATCAATGATATAATTATGCACATCTTGATCATTATCTAACCATAACTTGAAATTCCAAGTTTCATAATTAGACCACCCATTATATTTAGTCATTTTTATTGTCCTTTTTTGGTTGGTTCTAACATATCACTAGTTAAGTCTTCAGTGATATATTCAAGTGGTTTAAATCTAATACCGTCTTTTAAACGGTATTCTATTTCATTGCCGTTTTTATCTTCTTTAATGTTGCCGTCTTCATCTGTTAAATAAAACAAGATATCAGCAACACCAACATAATAGTTTTTAGTCATTTTTATTGTCCTTTATATTAGTTTAATATCCTTGATTATTATTTTAAATTAGTTTAATAATCAAGTTATATTTTCAAATTATTGAAAATAAATTAACAACGAAAAAAGGACAATGAAACAATGATTAAATACATAGCGGTTGAAAAGATAACGCCCGATATACCCCGAGCATGGGGAACGGGTAAGAATAATATTGAGGCCAAACTACAATGTGAAATAGCATTAAGAGAAAAGCTATTAAAAAAATTAGAGGGCGGTTGTTCAGTAGGCTTTATAGATACTAGCCTTTATATTATTAAAGAAGATGAGCCAAACCCCGCCCATGATTGGCCGACCTATATTAAGTCAGCAATTAAAACGGGGCTTGAAAGTCCGACCCCTTACAAAGTCATCCCGTATAAAAATGGAATAGGCATTAAGAAGATTGAATTTATCAAGCCTATTAAATACAGTAAAAAACAGGGGCCGTCATTAGAGGCCCTCTATAATAATTAGATATATATCTAATCTCTCAATAGTTAATTGACTAAGGCCCCATTTTACATGGGGCCTTTTTTTATTTTGTGTGGGCCGTGACCCTTGATGCGTGTATCTTTTATTTATAATAGAGGTACCAAAGCGACACCAAACATTGAGAGTGCGTAGCCCCCCACCCCCCTTTATACGTAGATAGGGATCCTAATGTATGTATATATATGCTTGATTTATATTGTCATAGGCTGTAAAAAACTTATTAAACATCGATAGTGATGCCAAAAAAATTTTATAAAAATTTTTTATGAAACCGAATGATATAGATATAACTAAACTACCTGCTGATATACGGAAGACTTATAAACAACTTCAAGTATTACACGCTGAAAAAAAGATACGGAATAAAGCTAAAGATGACTTCCTTTCTTTTGTCAAATGCGTTTGGCCAGATTTTGTAGAGGGGTCCCACCACAGGCATATTGCAAAAAAATTTAATGAACTAGCCACGGGTGAAATAAATAGATTAATTATCAACATGCCACCCAGGCATACCAAATCAGAATTTGCATCCTATCTTCTGCCAGCATGGATGGTGGGCCGTGAGCCAAAGTTAAAGATCATTCAAGCAACGCACACGGCAGAACTCGCAATCAGGTTTGGTCGTAAAGCCAAGAACCTAATTGATAGTGATGACTATAGAAAAATTTTTGATACAACACTCAGTGAAGATAGTCAGGCAGCAGGGAGATGGGAAACGTCTCAAGGGGGAGAATATTTTGCAGCTGGTGTTGGTGGAGCAATCACGGGCCGTGGTGCAGATCTTCTAATCATTGATGATCCACACTCGGAGCAAGACGCAATGTCTAAAGTATCTTTAGAGAAAGCTTATGAATGGTATACATCAGGTCCACGTCAGCGTTTGCAACCTGGTGGTAAAATTATTTTAGTTATGACAAGATGGAGTACAAGAGATTTAACAGGAGCCTTGGTCGCTTCACAGAAAGAAGCGAAAGCTGATCGATGGCACGTGGTCGAATTTCCAGCAATCATGGACCATGAATCAGATGACGCTGCACCTGTCTGGCCTGAGTATTGGAAGATGGATGAGTTAGAAAAAGTTAAAGCTGCATTACCTGTTGCTAAGTGGAACGCACAATGGATGCAACAACCAACTAGTGAAGAAGGTGCTATATTAAAACGTGAGTGGTGGAAGACTTATGAAGGAGATGACATCCCAGCCATTTATCATGTCATACAATCTTATGATACCGCATTCCTTAAAAAAGAAACAGCGGATTATAGTGCTATTACTACTTGGGGTGTTTGGTATCCAAGTGAAGACTCGGGTGCTAATTTAATTTTACTTGATTCAATTAAAGGACGGTATGAATTTCCAGAATTAAAAAGACTTGCACTAGAGCAATATCGGTATTGGAATCCTGAAACAGTAATCATTGAGGCGAAAGCTTCTGGATTGCCTTTGACCTATGAGCTACGGAAAATGGATATACCAGTAATGAACTTCACCCCTTCACGTGGAAACGATAAGCATGCCCGTGTAAATGCTGTTGCACCTTTGTTCGAATCTGGTATGATATGGGCCCCTGAGAAAAAGTTTGCGGAAGATGTCATTGAAGAATGTGCAGCTTTTCCGTACGGGGATCATGATGACTTGGTCGACTCCACTACACAAGCGATTATGAGATTTAGACAAGGTGGACTAATTGAACACCCAGAAGATTATGTGGATGAAGTTGTTGAGAAGAAGAAAAGGAATTATTATTAATGTCTAGCGTAACAGATCTGTACACAAAAAATTATAGTAAGGAACGTAAAAAAGAATTTGAAAGACGGGTCAGAGAAATGTCTGGCAATATGTCAGAAGAGTCTGCAGCAGACCTAGTTGCAAAAGAAATGAGAGAAGAGATGAAAGATGGTGGTATGATTGATAAACCACTTGGATCAGGCGGAGTGGAATCTGGCCCACCACCAAAATCAGGACCAACACCACAGGGGTTGAAAGTTCCTTTAAAACAAGTTAGAAGCTAACATTGGAGAAATTTTAAATGGCAGATATAGATAAGTCCCTTCCTAATGAACTTAGAACAGAAGTAGAAATACCAGCTGAAGAAGAAGTTGTAGAAGAGGAAGTAGTAGAACAAGGTCCTGTAGAAGTTATACCTGAAGAGGATGGTGGAGTTACATTAGACTTTGAACCAGGAGCAATCAATGTTCCAGGAACCGAGAATCATTTTGATAACTTGGCTGACATTTTACCCGAAGATATTTTAGAACCAATCGGAAACGAAATGGTTGACAATTACATGGAATATAAATCATCTAGAAAAGATTGGGAACAATCTTACATTCAAGGTCTAGATCTTTTAGGATTCAAATACGAAAACAGAACTGAACCTTTTCAAGGAGCAAGTGGTGCAACACACCCAGTGCTAGCTGAAGCAGTCACACAATTTCAAGCGCAAGCTTATAAAGAATTATTACCTGCAGGCGGCCCTGTAAGAACAGATGTTATCGGAGTAGATTCTCCTCCTGTTCAACAACAGTCTCAAAGAGTTAAAGATTATATGAATTATCTTTTAATGGATCAAATGGAAGAATACGAACCTGAGTTCGATCAAATGTTATTTCATTTACCATTAGCTGGTTCTACTTTTAAAAAAGTATACTATGACCAGTTGTTAGGGAGAGCAGTGAGTAAATTTATTCCTGCTGAGGATTTGATTGTTCCGTACACGGCTACCTCATTAGACGAAGCGGAATCAATCATCCACTCTTTAAAAATTTCTGAAAACGATTTAAGAAAATCACAAGTCAGCGGTTTCTATTCTGATGTTGAGCTTGGCCCACCAGGTGTTGATAACAATGATGAGCTAACAAAAAAGGAAAGAGAAATTTCTGGAACTAAAAAAACAGGTAAGCAAGAAGATGTCTACAATGTTTTAGAGTGCCATGTAAACTTAGACCTTGAAGGTTTTGAAGATATGGATGGTGAAGGTGAACCAACAGGAATTAAACTTCCATACATTGTAACCGTTGAAGAAGCGTCAAGAAAAATTTTATCGATTA
>Ga0207896_1000191_pt1 | contig 13684 bp, 5 predicted proteins | sample LinPmetageLP36_FD_184049 | JGI IMG/M metagenome (GOLD analysis project Ga0207896, IMG submission 184049) | Marine viral communities from the Pacific Ocean - LP-36 (SPAdes) | ecosystem: Environmental > Aquatic > Marine > Oceanic | place: Pacific Ocean | collected 2010-06-15 | reverse complement strand
CTGTTATGTTAACAGGTAAACCAACTGCCTTAGCTACTTTCTGTAACCATCTCTTTACTATGTTTTTAGTTGGCCCATCTAACTGAGTATAAGCTGCAGATAAATATCCAAACAACTCAGAAACTTTCTCTTCATTTTGCTCTTCAACAGCATATCCTTTAGCAAAGTCTTCTATAACTTCCTTAAGATTAGAGTCTTTAGGTAATCCTTTTATTACAGCCTGTAACATTCTACCTGTAACCTTACTGTATTTTGTAGAGTCTATACCTAACTTCTTTAATAATACAGCATGCATAACCTCATGGGCAACAGTTCGAGTGTTTGCTTTAGTGGCATTAATATGAATTGTATTAGTAGCAAGACTAAAAGTCCCTTTTGTTCCTGCATTATCTTTATTTACCGATCTATTATAGTTATTTTCATCAGCATGAATAACAATATTTAAATCAGGAATTAATTTAGCCATAGAAATCCCTGCATTTTTAGCTTGTTTAAGTAATGAGTTTGTAAGACCTTGTAATTTACCTTTTATACCTGGCTCAGATGATTCACTAACATATACATTATTAGATACACTAACCCCTGGAACTACTATATTCTTTCCATCACTAACTATAACTATAACATCTATTGTTCCGTCTTGTTCATTTTCTACTACAGCTTTACGAGTTGGCTGTTCTGTTTCTGTTTCTGTTTCTGTTTCTGTTTCTGTTTCAACTCCTGTTTGCTCATTAACAATAGAAGTTAAGTCATCTACTTCCTCTTGCGTCTGCGAGTCAAGATCTGTTTGACTGTCCTGGCTTTCTTGGGTAGGCTGCCCTTGGGTGTTTCCATCTCCCACTTCTTGGCTATCTTTGGTTTGTTCTTGTACATCCACGCTCTCTGGGCTTGACTCTTGAATGGCATCTCTTTTAGTTTTAATTTGTTCAGGAGTTGGGTTTTCTACTCCCTCCTCTTTTAATTCGTTTATTGCCTGAGTATTTAACTCAGTCTCTTGTGCTTCTTGTTGGTTCTGTGTATTGCCTGATCGCACTATTCTTTCTACATCATTCTCTAAATCTAATAACTCTTGCTGTTGTCTTTTAGTTAATAGTTTATTATATTTCTGTATATCATCCTGTAGTTCTTGTTGTCTTAAAAGATTACCAAGTAGTTCTTTCTTTTGATTAATAGGAAGGTCCGAAGGTATTTGATCCATCACACCATTTACTTGGTCATAGATAGCAATTTCTGCATCACCTTCTTTTTTTGTTTTAGTTCCTTCTAAAATACTTTGTTTAATTTTTTGAATAAATGCAGATCTAACAATAGGTTCATTACGAATATCTTCATACATTTCAAATACTCCATTTCCTAAACCAGTAAAGTCACCAACACTTGCAGCCGCACCAATAGCTGATGGAGTACCTATAACAAATCCTCCCACTGCTTCCTGTAATCCTGCTCGTACAACTTGTTTAAAACCATCAGCCCAAGACTCTGGAGTAGTAAACATATCTTTTTCTTTTATAGCATTGTACGCTTCTTTAAATCCAATATCAGCTATCTCTTGTGCAAGCCCTGTCTCAAACTCCGCTAATCCTGAAGCTGTAACTAATAGAAGACCTTGAGTCATCATACTATTAACTTCTTTTTTTACAACTTGTCTAAATGTTTGACCTGTAATATTTTTACCTTGCTTTTGTAAAACTCTTAAAAGTATTTTACTTGCTAAACCTTTCTGAGCAATAGCATTTCTAAACCCTAAGTTTTCTAAAACACCTACTACTATACCTAAAGGTAGTGTGAACATTTGTTTTTCTCCTTCTGTTATATCATCAAAAGATCTATCATTTGCCATCTCTTCATTAACATGATCCTCAACTTGAGCTATCATATTAAATATTCTAACAGGAGCGGGGCCTAACATTGCTGGTATAGATTCGACTACTCCAATAAGAGCACCTCCCCAGAAGCCTTTCTTAGCCTCTTTAGTAGCCTCAACTGTAGTTTGATCCATACCTATTACTTCTCTCAAACCTCCTCTTGTAGCCTCTAACATACCCATCTTATCATCTAAAGAAGGATCATTGGCATACTGAGAGAATGGATTTGAATACTGTACTTCCCCAGGCTTTACTCCATACTTAATTTCTTTACGAGCCTCGTCTAATATTTTTGACTCTATATCTTCTAATAAAGTAGTCGTAGTAGAAGTAGTTGCTGTACCTACACCCTGTAGACCTGTTGATCTTGAGCTACTCTTAGTTGTTGTGCCATCTGTATTTTTTATTATTTCTTTTAACTTATTATAAGCCTCATCATCTTTAATGATTTCTTGTATTCTTTCATCTGTATATGTTTTTCCTAATGCACCTGCCTCTCTTGCTTTAGTAAGAACTCTTGTTCTGTATTCTTGGGGAGCCATTAATCCTCCGCTTTCAGAATTTGTAGCCCAGGTGGTTATGTCAAGCATTTTATTAGCAACTCCAGAACCTATACGTGCCGAACCATCCAATAAAGCATTATAAGAAAAACCTAATATACTGTTTTGTTCTGCTCTCATCCCATACCAACCTCCTATAATATCATCTAATTCTTTACCTTTTTGAAATAAATTTTTCTTAGATTTTTGAATATTTATATTAGCCTCGTTAATTTTTTCAAGTAAAACAGATGGAGTAGTAGCCATTTGATTTCCATCAGGACCTTCTACATAAACCACTTCATCAGGATCCATCTCTGACATATTTTGAGACTCATAAAAATTTTTAGCACTTAAGTATTCATTTATTTCATCTCTAACTAAATTAGTTTCAGCATCAAATTTTTTTATCTCTTGCTTGGCTTCTTTTTTATTTTGAATCTTTGCTTCTTTCTGAACATAACCTTTTTCTAACTGGTATAAATTAGAACTCTCATCTCTATTTTCTTTTAAAAATTGAGTTAACTTATCAGATTCTTTACTTTCAAAACCTAATAAATTTCCAGTAGCAGGATCTAAATCTATAGTAACTATATTACCATTAGCAGAGGTAACTTTCATTGCGTCACGTAATCCTGTTTCTTCAAACTCAAAACCATAATCTTTAAAATGATAATTCATTAAAGGAACTACAGCGTCTTCCTCTTTATCAATAAGATCAGAATTAATTTGTTGTAAAGACTTCTCAAAGAAATCTAATTCAGTATTGTTATTAGAAAAATCAAATTGATTATCTTCTGAAGATAACACCTCTGGCTTCATAAGGTTTTCAGGATTTACCTGATTACCTTCTCCTATGTTAATTGAATCTTCCTCTATAGTTGTAGTAACAGTAGAGTCTTCTACTGTTGGAGGCCCTTCTATTCCAGTTGCTAACGTACTATCAACTTCCTCATTACTTGGTTGAAGAGAAGGCTCCGATGATCCAGGCTCTTCCACCACTTGAGTAGAATCTGATACCATAACTTCCTCTTGCCCAGTGCCAGTGCCAACGGGATTTTTTTTTTCACCGATACCCATTAAGGTAGTGAAGTCAAGAACAGTTTTAGTATACCCATCTTGGACAAATAACTTATAAGCATCATTAACTGCTTCTTCATTAGTTTGCATTAATTCTTTAAATTCTTCTAATGATTTACTGTATCCGTCTTGTTGGAATAAAGTATAAGCATCCTTTATAGCATCCTCATTCATTGTTATTTTTTTTAATATTTACTTGCATTACCACCTTTACTTCTATTGCTTATTGCTTGTTGTATTGCTTCTTGTAAAAGAGCAACTGTTTCTGTAGTGTTCTGACCAAATACATCTCCTATAGCATATGGTTTGCCTCCAATAGTAAACGTCATCTCATCTCCATCCATTGTTATTTTACCATTACCAATACCTTTAGGGAAGAAAGATTCTTGATTAAGAAGATTTGAATATTCATTAATAAATTCAGCGTTAGTATTAAACTCTAATGAACTTGGGCTTTTTCCTAATGGACCGTCTACAATAAAGTCTACCGCACTAACCTCATTTCCATCAAGTAATACCATTGCTTGAGTATCATACTCAATACTGGATTGAGGGCCTTTCACAGAAACTGCATCTGTTGTAAGCTTTCTATCTTTAAGTAACTCGTTTCCTCCAGCAGCCAACCATGCATCAAATTCAGCATCTTGAAGTCCTGCTGCTTTCCAAGTCACCCTCATTGCCTCTATAGGACTCATGTCTTCTTTAATTTCCGCACCTACTTTTAGTTTAGAATTTGGATCAAGCTTTATAGCTTCGTCTACATCTTCTTGAGTAGCTTCCCTGGTAATCTGAGTGCTTACAGGAACCTCATCTTTTCCAGGATATTTAATCATAAAGCCACCTTCAGTTTTATTTATATATTCTACATTACCATTACTTGCATCTACTAAATATCTTAGTCCTGCTTCAGCTTCTTTAGGATCTCCTGAAACCGCAAGCATTAAATTCTTACCTTGAGATAATAGTTTTTCATCTTTTTCCCCTTTAGCAATACTTGCCGCACTTGGTTGTGGAGGAGGAGTAGCTTGAATCTTCTGACTCTTAGCTGTCTCTTTAATGTCTAAAGAATTTTTAAGTTTATTCTCTGCATATTGTTGTGCAGCTCCCATCTGATCTTCAGTTATATCAGGTACATATTGATTACCATCATATCTTAAAGCAACATAAGGATTAGGTTTTCCAGGATTAGCTTTTGCAAACTCATCATGTTTTGCTCCTCCTAAATCAGTAATATATTGAGATCCATCATCCATTGTTGCATTTGTAACTAACATAGTAGCGGCATCCATAGGGACTGATATCATTGCCGCTGCCTCTAACCTTAAGGTTTCTTTACCTGCGTCAGTACCAAAGTAATCAGACTCAGCTCTACTCATTTCTTCAGTAGTAATATCTGTTCTTATTCCTTGAGGATCAATAGTAGCTGTAATAATTGTTCCTAATCTACCTTTAGTTTCTAATACAGATGCATTAAGATCAAAAGCATCTACCTTTTGATTTAGAAGATTTGTCATTTGGTTTATACTAACAGACTCTCCAGGAAGAATATTACCCTCATCATCAGTACGGGCATAAGACATTTCTCCAGTTTCTGCATTAGACATAAACTGTAAGTTTTTTAAATTATTAAACCCTGATAATTGAGTAGCGATCTCTTGTTCTATTTTAGAATTAGCACCATCTGTAGTACGCTTTGTATACTCATTATATTTATTGTTCCAACTCTCAGCATTCTTTTTAAATTGAGTCCAACCAGAAGACTGGTTTGCTTTAAACTTTTGCATTTCATGAGGCTTGATAAGCCCTCTTCTCATTAAATTAGCTTGATCATTTAGTTTATTGGCAGAGTCATTAGAAGCATCTAAAGCAACTTGTTGTAGTGTAGGTGAATCATAAGAACCTATATCATTAAGAGCATTCTGCTGCTCAGTAATCATAGCCTCTAATTCATCTTTCCTTCCTTGTCTTTCATCACGAATTCCTTCAAAAGTTTTTGTAATATCTTGAGCAGCTTTGGCCCAATTTACTTGCGAATCAGGATCCCGTCTTTCATATACATCAAAGTCTATTTTATCTTTCTTAAATTGATTTGCCATGTTATCTATTTTCTAATTGGTAAAAGAGTATTGCCCTGAATCTTCAACTTCCCCACCATACTTATCTTCATACCAAGAACCTTGATCTTTTGCTAAAGAAGATTGTCCTCCTTCTGAATTTAATTGTGGATCTTTTGCTGCCTGCCTATCCGCTTTATTTTTGCTATATAAAGGAGCTAATGATGCAGCTGAAGTTAATGCCCCACTTACTCCCGCAATACCTTGCGATATTCCAGCACTTCGTGCAGCCTCTGCATCTCTACTTCTTTGGTTTTGTTCTTTTGCATATGCCACATCCATCCCTATAAGTTGTTGATTTATAGCATCTTTAGAGTCAGCCTTCATTTTATTAAGGTCAGATATTTCTTCCCCCATAGCTATACGAGTCTTTTCTGCATTTGCTCCTGCCGCTGCACCTATTCTTCCAACTCCACCTGCTAAAGCTCTTGCATCACCTTCTTGTAATGCTTCAGTATTTTGTTGTGCAACTGCTAAATTATTTTCAAACTCAGCTTCATAAGCATCTAAAGGAACAGATAGTCCCGCATAATTATCTACTTGAGCTTTAGCCTTAGCCTGTTCCATTGCTTTTTTTGCTTCCGCATCTGCTTTGCTTTGTGCATTTTTTGCGTCTGACGCTGCTTTAAAACCAGACGCAGCACTTGCTACTCCTGAAGCTATTCCTACTACCGCTGTTGTTACTGCTGCCATATTATATTTTTTTAATCATTTCATGAGTGTAGGTAGCACCCTCAATAAATCCTATTTTTTTATATACATTAATTAATGGTTTGTTTTTTATTAAAGCATATATATACTTTTTACCTAATTCTTCAGCTTTATCACTTATTGTTTGTATTAATAACTCTAAAGCATCTTTTCTTTTTTGCCTGTCTTTATATTGCATATTAGATATTATCCAATCACACCATGTTGCTTTTGAATTAGTTATATACATAAATCCTGCACAAATTGGTGTATCTCCATCATATACAATAAAACCACCCCTACCATCTTCAGGTAAAAAATCTTTAGAAGGGGGATCCCATCTCCAATCTTTCCACCATTTACACAGAATATTTTCATAGTCTCCTTGTTGTAATGGTATTACATTTAATTTCATTTATGCAAAGATAGTAAAATCTATGGATATGATTTCATCATGCTACTCCCGACTGAAAAAAGTTCTACTGCATTTGTGTTGGTATTTTCTAATGAAAAATTTAAAAAATATCCACGTGCTCCATGTGATTCTGCAACTGCATTTTTTATAGAAGTTATATAGGTTCCAACAGCAGGTATTACACCAGGGAATGGAAGTGGTGGAGCTCCAACTGGAACAGGACCAACTGTATCTACAGTAATAGATGCAGGAGTTACTATACCCGCAACACTTGTTGTACTATTTCTCACTATAGCTGTAATACGACCACCAAAAGTAGGTGCTCCAGCAGGTGCAGGAAATACCGTAGGAACAACCCAATACATAGCATCTCCAACAGTAGGAATACTACATATATCTACAGGAAATTCAATAACTATAGCATTAGGAGGTCCTGAAATATTATTACAAACTCCAAAACCATTTGCCGATCTATTTCTCCATTCTATAGTCCCTTCATCTTCTCTTAAATAAGTAAACCACTCTCCTTCTTTTTCTTCAAAAAATGTAGACAACATTGAGCCTGTGTTTAAATCAGAAAATAAAGAGGTGCATTCCCATCTATCATCACTTTCATAAGACATAGTCTTAAATAGTTTAATAGTCATAGGCTCCATATTAAAAACAGAATTTATAGTAGAGGTGTATTGAACACCATAGTAATTATTTCTTGCAGGATTTGTATTGTGTCTATACAAATTTCCTCCACTCCAAGAATAAAAAAACCCATTCATACCTCTCATAAAGTCAGGTAAAAAAGAATAAAAAGACGGCCATCCTTTTACGTCTTCACTATAGGATACTGTCCATGGATCAGTTGTTTGTCTTTCTATTTTTTTTGACATAATTTATTTTTTATTAATTAACATGCAGTTATTGCAGTACAAATTCCATCTGCAGATACTGTCATTAAATAATTATTACCACTAAATGTTACAGGATATATTCCAGCAGGGTATTGATTAACTGCATTTATATCTGTAAATACCCAGTCATGTACTTGAATTTGTGCCGAAACACCATTATTAGTATAAACAGAAATTGTATAAAGTGATGTACTGTAAACTCCACATGCACCACTCTTAACACCTGCATCAAATCTATTACAGTCAACAGGGCACAATATATCTACGTCCCAAGCAGTTCCTCCACAAGGGCCATCTATTACTAAGTCTACTAAACTTGGAGTGGCATTTGGTTTTGGTATAACCATAGTAACATTTCCTGGAGCTGTAGCTGTTAAACTTGTGCCGCCTGAAGCATTGTTTGTGTAAGGGCCCATAGTAGTAGGTAGACCACTGTTTACAAAAGTTGTCCCATTATAATCATAAATGTTTCCAGAATTTGTTCCTCCAGCACTACCGAAATTATTAGACAATGTAAAGGTTCCACAGTTCCTTGAGCCTCCATCTGCTGCAGATGTAGTAGTACCAATAACTCCCTGTAAGTAACCTTGAGAAATAGAAGAATATTCTGAAGCAGTTAGACCATCATATGTCCAAGCAACTTTATCAGGAACACCATAAGGATTAAACTTGATAACAATAGCACCTGTTGCTGCAGTTGCATCAAACTGTAAATTATATTTTCCTTGACCACCAGATCCAGTAACTGCAGTTCCACATCCTACTGGACCACCTGTACATAAAGTTATTGATTTTACTATACCAGGTATTCGTGTCCCTGAATTCTGAACTCCCTGCGTTGCTCCAGGATCAGCCACATAAACTTCTGGAGGTAATGCATGAACATTAGTTTGAGGTGCATAAGTACCAATATCTTTATATTCTAAAACCCCAACTTCTACCGCCCAGTCTTGAAAACCGCCACCATCTTGAGCGTCAAATGACATTTTATAAACCCCATTTGCTAAAGGAAATTCTCCATTAGGATCTGTAAATATCCAATCATGTAAACCTAAAACTCCACCAGGTTGACCTGTTGCTGTACCAGGAAATTGAGTTCCATTAAAGTAACTTGAGTTAGGGTTTGAATTACCAAAAGCATCTACTGGAACATGATAGTAATTTATATTTGAAACTAAGTTACATACATCTGCAATTGGAGTTCCTAATGGCTCTACTGTACTTCCTAATATTAAAGGAAGTTGTATAGGGCATTGAATATCAAAACCCCACCAAGTATTAGGGCAAGGCCCATCTATTATTAATTTTAAAACAGTGTTAGCAGTGGATGGAGGAGATGGTATTACCATTGTTGCCCCTCTATATCCTCCTCCCGCTAAAGGCCATTGAGTGCCTGCAGGAGTGAAAGTAGGTAAGTTTGGTGCTACTGGTACGTTTGAATTATAAGGAGATGGAGGTACAAATAAACCTCCTCCTGTACAAAGATTGATTCCTGCTGCTTGATCAGCACAATTCCAATCTAATAATGTACTTTGATAAGCTCCTGTATTATTTGTTATTCCTGTGTATCCAAGTGGAGGCACATTAGATCCCATAAGTATAGATGCTCCTATTACAAAATTTGAAGAGGCATCATCCCAAAGATACTGATTACCAGTTGCTTGAAATCCATTAGTCCCAAGATCAGGAGTTATATTACATGCAACACTAAAATTAGACGGAGGTCCTGGATCTGGAGCACCAATAATACCAGTTTGATAACCACCTACTAAAGAGCTGTACTCAGAGGCACTAACACCATCATATACCCATGTACATCCATCTGGAATAGGAAATAATGTAGTATTATTTACTCCTGGACTAAAAACAACTACTGCCGCCCCTGGACTTGAACCTAAATCAAAGTATATTGTATACTCACCTGTAGAACCATTACTAAAATTAAATGGCTGTCCACAAGGAAGAACACATGTAGGACATGGTTGTGGAGATCCTAAAATACCACCTGTCATTTCTCTTACTATACCGCCTACAGAATATAAACCATCAGGTGCTACTGTATTTAAATTTCCGTCAGTATAAATTTGAGCAGCTGAAACAAAACTTGTTCCCGCCCAATATACTGTATATGCATTATTACAAGCCATATCTTTATTTTATTTAATTATTATTTTTAACAAAACCCTTCTGCTATTACATTACCTAAACTATTTATTTCAACCCATTTTTTTGGAACAGTTGGGCCTGTTGCGGAAGATGATACAATATAAAATCCTTCAGGAGTAAATGCAGCCGCAGAACCAGATCCAATACTACAGGTTTGATCTACATAACAAACATCACCTATTGAAGGTATACTTCCATTTCCATAAAAACCTTGAATACCTAAAGCTCCAGGAGAATCTACATCTGTAGAGCAAGCCGCTGCAATTGATCCATTATAAGGTCCAAAGAAAGCTGTATTACAAACAACTGTACAGTCGCAACAAACTTCACTTGCTGTAGAAGGAGAAGAACAGTAGCAAATATTCATTGATCCTATTAATCTTAAATCCCAAATCAAATATAAATATTGATTTCCTATTGGCATATTAAATGCAGGCTCTATACTTTGGTATTCCCCAACAGAAGGATTAGTTATAACCCCACCACCAACTATTGTTGAAGCTGTTAATAATGCTTGGAGGTCTACAGCGGTATTATTATATAAAGTATTAGAAGAAAGTATTCTAAATTTATGTATAGCAGGATTAAAATCAAAAGTATCTATACCAAACTTCTGAGTTCTTAATTTTATATCAGTTCCTGAATAAGGGAAAACTCCTACTGAACGAACACCTACATTAGATTGATATTCTGAAGCTTGTACTGTTACTAACCCAGCTGAAGAGAATCCAGCATAAGGACTTATGTTTACTCCATCAGTCCAATTGTAAGAAGTATGAATAAACTCTCCATTATAATTAGGAGTATTAGTTACTACCTGTATTACTGTTAAAGGGATTTCAGGTGGACACTCTACTGTTACACTATATGTAGATGCAACAACTGGAGTAAGAGTTACTGTTGCAGTATCTGGGCTATTTAAACTTTTCATGAAAGATAAAGATCCATTTGTAGTTGCTCCTGCAATAGAGGCAACTACTGATCCATTCCATTCTATACTAATACTAACAGTACCTCCGCTATCAATAGTGTATGGTATATTTACAGATCCTATTACAACTCCTAAATCTACTTCGTAAGTAATGATTTGTGTGCTATTTAATTGGGTTATTGTTGTCCCACAAGGAACCTCATTTAAAGGAACTGGAACAGCTCTTAAATTAGTTCCTAAAACATACTCCTTCATGTATGGATCGTATCCTCCTAATTTTTGAGTTGTAAGTTGTGAATTAAAAGAAGATCTAAACCAACTATTCATTCCATAACTTGAGACTACTTGCAACTGATCATTACCTTGACCTGATCCTCTAAGATTAATAACTGCCCCTCTTTTAGTGTCTGTAAAAAACATATCATAACCCCAAGAAGAAAAACTTTCAGGATTAAAGCTTATTCCAAACTCTTCTATTCTTGCTATTTGCGTTCCTAAAACTTGAGGTACAGATGCAATAGCCCCACCTCCTGTTGAGTCTGATATAACATTTTTACTTACCAATACGTAAGATATTCTGTCTTCTTGAAGAACAAGTATATCTGTTTCTCTTGCATGCATCTTTTGAATTGGACCAAAAGAAGTTTCACAATCTTTAAAATTTAATAATCCTAAATTAAATTCATTTAAGTTATTGCTATTTGCAGAGCTACTATAAACTCCACTATAAGTCATACCAGCAAATCTATCTGCTTCTTGAAAATCTTGATTAGATACAGCCATAACTCTTTCACCTAAATTAAAAGTTTTACCTGCAGGACTATCATATATTCTAAAACTTTCTACACCATTACCAAAAGTATAACAGTTATAAGCATCTAACTCACAAACCATCGGAAGTCCTGTGGAATCTTGATCTTGACCTCCTTTAGGTATATTATAATAACCTAATGGAGTAGCCGAATCAGGTACAAAATTTCTTTTAGTTAAATGATATTTTTGTCCTCCTGGAATTTCTGGTTCAATAGCTAATAAATCTGAAGCATCATAAAATAAGTTTGGATCAACTTCTTGAGGTTCTGTTTCAAAAACAAAAACACCTCCTGCTCTTGTAACCTCAATTGTTAATCTTGCTCTTCCTGGGAAATAACCAGTATCACTCCATCCAATTTCTGCACATTCTTTTAAAGCTCCGTTCCAAACAAAAAACTGTCCAGTACCATTTGTACGAATAGAACATTCAATAGAATATTGTCCTGAAGCACATGCAGCCGAGGTACTTGTATGTAAGGTGTTGTTGAAACTAATACTCATCCCATTAACACCACTTGTACCAGGTCCAGTTGTAGTCATTTGAGACTGTAAATCATCTCCTATAGCCCATTGATGAAAAGAGCCATAGTCAGCAGTAGATGTAAATGATCTTGAATAAGTAAGCGATTTTGAACATTTAGATCCCCCTCTCCATGATTTACCAGATATCTTAATGGTAGAACCAACAGGTATAGAGTAAGGTATACCAGAGGAATCATTTAAATTATAATCATTAATACAAGATCCTGTTGTACTACTACTACTTCCATTCTTTTTCTCTTTTTTACCTCTAAAATAAAATACATCATCTGGTATGTCTATACTCCATCCTGAAGGTTTTAAAAGCATATATAAACCAGTTAAAGAAGTTTTTGTAATTGCTTTTCCTGAAAAAGCCTGTATAGCTAATACTACAGATTTAGCCTCACTTTCGATAGGACCTTGAGTATCTTGTTTTACATAAAGTTCGTCTCCTACTTTTAATATGTTTTGGTTTTGTCCATCTAATTTAAACCATACTTGACTTGGATCATTAGACTCAGCAATAGGTAATCCTCCACCAGGAGAAGTTGCTGTTCCATCTTGTTGATAAAATATATTAGAGTAAACAGTCTGATAAGTTCCTTGACTTGGTTTAACTACAAATTTATATTTAGTAGCCCAATAAGGAGGTAGACTTTCTAATGTTATTTTTATTTTATTTTTATAAACAGAAGTAACTGGCTCAAAGTATGTTGTACATTCATTACTTGTAAGAACAGTAGATGCTCTACCAAAGTCATCCATATAAACAATACCTGTTTCGTAATCTCTATTTGAATGTAAACTTCCTGAATTATCGTCTAATAAAAATGCTGCAGTACAGCTAAAAGGTATAAAGTTATAATATCTGTATGCTTGACTATAAACTCCTGCCGCTCCAGCTGGATCTCCCGAAAAGTATTCGGTTGCAGGTACTTGAATAGAGAATTGAGTTCCTGTATTAGTATATCCAAATCCATCTGGACTACAAGGTACAATTGATGATGATCCAGAAGTTATTTGAAAAATTGTTCCATTTGTTTCTAATGTAACTGAACCACCTGTATTACCTGGAGTCCCATCATTTAAATCTGATATAGTAATAAAGTTATCTCCTATAGCTGGTAGTGGTGCAGCAACAGAAGCTTGAAGCCCTGATATTTGGTCTGTTATTATATTACCAACAGCTAAAGGTAAAGTCATAGAACCAAAGTCAAATCCATCAACTGTCATTTGTCCTGCTGTACAAGGAGTTGGAGGAGGAGAAGGCTGACCTGCATCACAAAGTGTAGTTCCATCTAATAAAATAGCAGAACTACAAGCTGCAGGGAAAGGATTACTAATTAAAGAACCAGGAGGACAAGCTGCATTATTTATCCCACCACTAACTAAATATAATGTGCTACCCGTCATTGGGGTGTCAGATTTAGAATAAAACTTATCACTTAAAGTACCCCCTGCTGCAGAATTATTACAAGCGTATAAATCTTGAACTACAAAAGGAGGAGTAAACCCTTGAGCAATACTACCCCCTATTCTGTCTTTAAAAGTTTGAGAAGAAAGCATTGTATTTACATCTACGTAATCAATAGGACAAGTAAAACTAAACCCTACATTAAAAGGGCTTGATTGATTAGAAGTGTT
>Ga0207896_1000188_pt1 | contig 13783 bp, 18 predicted proteins | sample LinPmetageLP36_FD_184049 | JGI IMG/M metagenome (GOLD analysis project Ga0207896, IMG submission 184049) | Marine viral communities from the Pacific Ocean - LP-36 (SPAdes) | ecosystem: Environmental > Aquatic > Marine > Oceanic | place: Pacific Ocean | collected 2010-06-15 | reverse complement strand
CCAGAACTAATTCTAAAAGATTTTATTGAGCTTCGCTACGAGTATTACAAGAAGCGGAAAGAACATCTCATCAAAGTTCTGGAGGCAAAGGCGCAGATGTGTGATTACAAGTCTCGATTTGTATCCATGGTCATCAACGGTGATATCATTGTATTTCGCCGTAAAAAGCAAGAACTCGAAAACCAACTTTCTGGACTCTTCCCACAAATTGGTGGAACATATGACTACCTTTTGAATATTAGAACCGTTCAGTACACGGATGAGAGTGTTCGTGAACTTCTCAAAGAATCCGAACAGGCGAAAAAGGATCTCGAGATTATGAGGTCTACTACAGCTATGAACATGTGGAAGAATGATATTAAAAATATATAAACAATAGATAAGTATGGGTGAAGCTGCAAAGATTTCTCTCAAAGCTATTGGAAAGCAAGATACACACCTTCTTTCCAAAGACCCAGAAGACTCGTTCTTTAATTATAAGAATGATAAGATACACTCAGACTTTAGAAAATATCATAGAAGTCGTAATGTTATTAATCCTGGTGCTATTTCAGGTTGGCCATTTGGTCAAACTATTAAAGTGCAATTCAATCCACAAAATATGGGTGATCTTTTGAGTAACATGTGGCTTAGTGTTACAATGCCACGTCTCACAGCACCAAATGGTACTAATTATGCTGACCAATTGGGGAGACATATTCTAAAAAGTGTCACTATGTTCGTAGATGAACTAGAAGTTGAAACAATTCATGATGATTGGGGTATTATTTACGATGAGCTTTATTTAGAAATATCTGAAAAAGTAGCTAATAGATTTCTTGTAAATAGAAACATAGGTTATGACGACTCCACTTTGGATGCATTTAAGGTCCTTTCACAATATTCTGCTGATCTCATGATTCCTTTACACTTCTTCTTTTCTAGGAAATACGCAAGTGATGAATATTCTTCAAATAAACCAAATCGTCCATACTTTCCAGTATGTGCTGTACACCGTCAAAAAATAGAATTCGAGTTGGAGTTTCACCAAAAAGCTTTTTTTACTGATACGTCAGATACACTCTCACTTCCCGAGTTTAAACTCATTACAGAAGAAATCACAGTAACTCCTGAAGAACGTCAATATTTGGCAACTAAACGTCAAACATTTATAACTGATATTGTACGTAAACATCCTAGTATTATAAGTACACCAAATGATACAATGATTCGAAATAACCTTGTACCCAACATTCCAGTGAAATGTATTCATTGGTTTTTAAGAAATGAAAAATTCGAAGATGCTAGTGAATCTGGTGATCAAGTTATACAAGAAGAGAAGTCTTACCAAAATCGTTTCAATTTTTCATCTAATGTACACTTTGATGAGACTGGTACATTCTTCTATCCCATAATGGATGAAGCAAGTTTTTACATAAATGGAAGCAGATTACCAAATGTTTCTAAAACAAACCACTATTATTACAAATATCTAATTCCATTTAGAAATAGATTAGCAAGGCCTATCAGAAATATTTACACTTATAGTTTCTCGATGAATCCGATCAATGTGGAGCCATCGGGGAACTTGGATTTTAGTCAAATAAAATCTGATAAAACGTCTATAGAAGTGAAGTTGGACACATCGTCCGGATCACTTGTAGACACGTCTAGTAATAATTATTCGCTAAACATGTATTATACCGGTTATCAAACGTATATATTTGATAAGGGATTTATGTCACTTGCTTATTAAACAGTGAGGTCTTATTATTGGAGATATAGTCTATGATATTATTCTTAATACACCATTTGATGAAATTCAACTGTGCTAGAGTTGTATGAATTTCATGAGATGTCCCAGGAATGGTATACGGAAACTTCTGCGAACGACAAAATGGATCAAAGAGTTTCTTCGAGTACCCATCTAGACTCGACTTATATGCACAATGTACAGTAAAGAGCTTACCATCTTGTGTCGTGTAAGTTGTATTATTCTTTTTTGCGTAATTCGTTATAAACCACTCCAAATTTCTAAGTGATATACCACTTGTCTTGTCTAGAATGTTCATTAATTTAGTTCGATTCTTTTCCTCATTATAAAAGTTGTTTATTGATGTTAGTAGAATGGTCGATTTACTCATTATTTAATATAAGGACACAAATCTATAAGCTTGTTTTTACTTTCACATGCGGGGCACCCTCTAACGAACATTTGTTCGGGTCCATGTGTATGACTATTTACACTAGATAGATCTCGTTTTTTAATTTTGTCACCTTGAACTTTATGAAATTTACAGTACCCACTGTCAACGGCTTTAAATGAACATCTATGTGTGACACCATCTTTGATTTTTGTACCTTTACATATGGTAACATCATCCGCCCCCCTCAATAATAGATCTAGTGGGATACCATGCACTTTGGATACTTCATCAAGTTTTTTATTTACTCGTTCATTAGCTTCTTCATCAATCATGTCGTAAATAAATTCATTGCATGATTCTTCTACGAGATCGGGAAGATGTTCGTTAATTATATTTTTGATATTGTCAATTACAATTTTTGTAAATTTATTTTTGTTTGTCATGCCTTATCATTAGATTGCGCGTAGCTTTTAAATAAGTCTTCAACAGAGTTTTGTTTTTGTCTAAACATTTTAATACGATCCCGTAATACCAATGCCGTACCTTCACCACTAAGATTATTCTTTTCACATTCTTCAATCAATTGTTCCTTTTTCATACCACTCAAGGCTGGACCAGTGACTTTCTTTGGTGGTTTATACTGTTCAATAATGTCACCAAATATTTCCTGTTTTGTATTTTCAAATAGAGGGTCGAGAAGATCACATACAGGATTCAAAAACTTATTCACAAAGTAGTAATGGTAATCGACAGGGATGTTATGCTCTTCAACATAATTTGGATCCTCCGATTTCTCAAAAGCCTTCGCCTTAGAATTGTCAGTTTTTGTAAGTAGATATGGCACCCGGTCACCGGATTGTGGCTCAGATCCAGGCTTTCTTTGTCTCATTTTATTAACCACTTGAACATGTGCTTGGTTTATATGTATACTTTCGGGGCTATTAATCGAAACACTCTTTCCACCAACTTTGTATGAATCTGAGAGTGATTGACTCAAAATAAGTTTATCGTGTGGTATTTCACCTGATAGGAGTTCATTTGCTCTCTCCCTCGCAAGTTCTTTTGGAGGACCCGGATCTCCAGAAGTTAAGACCACATCTAATAGCTCCTTACACACTTCTCTCATGTGAGGTGTGTTGTCTCGTCGAACAAGTTGGAGACCTTTCACATCTATATAGTCCATGTGCATTTGATCATCTTTACCCTTTGTCCACAACTTGGCTGCATATCGTTTCTTTGAGTACAAAAAATAAGGCCAATAGACCTTCTCAAGCTCTAGGTTATTTGGCTTCTTGAAAAGGGCTGAGCACTCCTCCGCAGCTCGTTCACCAATCTCCCAACTATACTCAATAGCTTCTAGACCCTTACGATCACCTACATCAAACTCAACCATGACCGAATCCGTGTCACCATACCTCACCTTCGCACCAGGGAAGTTTGCCTCAACATAAGTCTTAGTTTCTTCAATCATACCACGACCCCTACATGTTGTCGTAGATGCAATAGGTACACATGGGAGAATACCTTTACCTGCGCCTGTAAAACCATACACAGAGTTCATCGAAACTTTGTAGGCCAACTGTTTACCATTGTACACCTCCTTCATATAACCTGTTGCTTGTGCCATATCTCTTTTGGCTTTTTTACGAAACTGTTTAAGCTCCATAAGAATGGCTGGTAATAGACTCGGTACATCTTGTGCAAACTTATACGTCTTATTTCCAATGTTAAATGTTTCGTATGTAATCCCAGGGATCTTACCATATCGTCGCTCGTCCATGACGTATGTAGAATAACAGAGGTTGTGGGCCATCATGATAGATGGGTACAGAGCCTCAAAATCTAGGGCTGTGATTGGAGTGTAATACGCGCCCTTTTGGGCTTCTAGAACCGTTGCACCTTCGTATTGCTCTTCGGGGAGAGAACCATATTTAATCGTTGGTACCATGTAACCCAATTCACGAGCTTTTTTAGATAACTGACTAAATACCTTGATTTGCTGTCCACGTTCAACCAAAAAAGATACAGGTACCCATGTTGCCTTTGCCATCTCTACGAGGTTTAGTAGGATGCACATCTTTTTCATTAGTTTGTGTGGGAGAAGTGTATCTTTGATACAGTATTCTGCCACTTCGTATAACTTTTTAGGATCACCTTCTACAAAACGAGCAAACATTTCTTTAGGAGCCATATCAATTTTTTGATCACCAAGATACAGTTTAGAAACGTTGTTGAGACTGTACGAATCTAACTTGTATCCCTTTTTAACCTCATGAAACATATCGAATACAAAACGACCAGACATAGGCAAGAGTTTTAGAAAGTTATCACCCAGAGCACTCGAGCTTAATTTTTTCATCACCAAGTGACACTCTGTATCCTTGAGTTTTCCAAGCTGATAAAAATCGATTCCACACCCAACCATAGTAGCACGTTTGTAAATGTACTCTAAATCAAATCCAAAAATATTCCACCCAGTGAGAATGTCAATATCCTTTTCGTTCATATATTTTTTAAACGCTAAAAGCATTTCTTTTTCAGTATCAAAACTAATAACATCAGGTCCATCAGTCTTTTTGTAGCATAAACATACTTTCTCATATGGTTCATCACTACCAAACTTACATAAGGAAATTGCGATTTGAAAGCAGGCATCATCGGGGACGTTTGGATCTGGAAATTTCCCAGTAGAACTATTACACTCAATATCAAACGAGGCAACGATAAATGGGGCAATATCATCTCGTTCGACTGGTTTAAGTGTTGACCAGTCATTACACCACAAATCAATATCAGTTTTAGCCAGGTGAGAACGAACACATGTATCACCAGTGTCCAACCAACCTGTGGATTGGATTCCTGTTCTATGCATGAGTCTCAGGACAGGGTCGATATTTGATTCATAGACATGATATTGTTTGAACTCATTGTTATACATGAAAATTGAATTAACCTTTCGTCTATGTTCAAGTGATTTGAAATTGAGATGCATAAAATGAAACTCTTCATTATTTTGAAATCCCCAGACGTCCTTCTGTTTCGTCAAACTATAACTAGTTACATGGTCTCGTTTTAATCTACATATGTCGTTGTAAAGACGACTGACATCCTGGTCTGTTGTACCCCTTGGGAGCTTCACAAAAAAGTATGGATCGAATGTTGTTGTTACACAGACCGATTTACCATCTTCAGTCTTACCAAAAATACTGATTTGATGTTCACCTTCAACATCCCGTGCCTCCCATGTCAACGCTTGGAATACTACCATATGTATACTATGAGCCAAAATTTTAATATCATTTATTAATAAATGTCTGCTGCTTTGATCGAACTCGTTTCGGTGGGTGCCCAGGATGTTTTCATCACTGGTGATCCCCAGGTCAGCTTTTTCCGTCAAAATTACAAGCGTCATGCCAACTTCGCTATGAAGCCAGAGCGCATGGATTACATTGGTACATTTGGTGCGAACAATGAAATTACTATTCCCATCCGCTCTAAGGGTGACCTCATGAGCTACATCTGGATTGAAGATTCGCTCGTTTCTAACGTACAAGACAACCCAGACGGACTTTTCTCTTCTACTGCGTCTAACCCTACGGAATTCCAGCTCTGGATAGGTGGTCAGAAGGTTTGTCAGATTGATTCACTCTTTATCCAAGGTGTACACAATCCCCTCATGCGTGACAGTCAAGCCAAGTCTTCAATGTGCGCTTCGACTGCCACCCTGAAGTCCAACCATGGTGGTGATCACTTCATGATCCCTTTCTTCTTTGGTGAAGATTACACTAAGTGCCTTCCTCTCGTTGCTTTACAATATCATGATGTCGAGATTCGCATTAAGTGCAGGGACGGTTACACACCCGTCGGTAGTCCCAAGATTTGGGGTAACTATGTGTATTTAGACACAGATGAGCGTAAGTACTTCACTGATACTCAGCATGAGATTCTGTTCACCCAAACCCAGCACCAACTTGCTGCCAAGGAGGATACTGATATTGATATCAGTTATTTCAACCACCCCGTCAAGTCTCTTCACCTTGTCTCTGGTAACACCACCGCGGGTGCCGATTGGGACACAGCCTTCACTTTCGACACGGCTACCCTTTACATCAACGGTACAGCTCTATTCGAAGAAACTTCGGCTATGTACCACCACACAGTCGTACCAGAAATGCACAGCACAGATCTCCCCGACGATGTTCTCGAGGATTTACCCACTTACACATGGCCATTCTGTATCAACCTCAGCAAGATGCAGCCCACAGGTACACTAAACTTCTCTCGCATCGATAACGCCAAACTCAGCCTGACCAACCCATCGGGTGGTAACGCTCTTCATCGGGTGTACGCGGTCAACTATAACATCCTTCGTATCAAGGATGGTATGGCCGGTGTTGCGTTCGGTAACTAAACCAAACCTAAGTCGTATGTAAATTTTGAAAAAGTAAGTTCAAAACATCCAACATGGTGAAAACTAAAACTCGTAAAACTCCAACTCTTGATTCTGTTCGCAAGGTGAAATCTGGTGTCACCGAACTTGTATTGCAGAATCAAAAGTTGAAAAAGAAGTGTAGAAAACTGAAAAAAAAAGTTGCTAAACTTGAAACGACTTCAAAAACAACATTTCGTAATGACGAGAGGACCAGTATGGAAGCCCCCACCGCGGCGCGTTCGCTATGGCACGCCATGACCTTCGCGGACGTGGCGAACTTTGCGTCGGGCGCCCAGTTCGCACGACGCGACAATGTCTCTCTCGAAGTTTCAAAACTAACACCTTATCAACAAAACATTTGGAACCACACCATATCGATGTTTAAAACTCTTGATATTACTGTCAAACAACAACGACCTTATTGTTTTTTGAAATTTATCCGCAATATCCCCCCCGCGCTCATGTCCAGGCACGCAAAAACTATCGCAGCAGGATTAATACATTCAAGTGTTAAACCTGAATTGAACAAGAGAGTCATGCAAGAGAAGATTGGTGTTTCCGTACCCACAATTAGTCAAATTTCTAGAATTATTAACCTTATTTAATAAGCAATCTATCAAGTCTCGGTTTTTCCTTATTCATGAAAACTGTGAGTTGCATAACTTCACCTTCCAAATTTACCAATCCATGAGTCGACTTTTGGTACTTTGATATTTGGTCAACCCTAACAAGATCCACAGGTGACATCTTTGTTTTTGGTGTCTTACTGTGATATACTGCGAGAACTGCAGCATCCCTTTTCGTCTCTCTAGGTAGTTGGTCTCCTTCGTAGCATACTACAACATGTGCACCTGGACAGCCAGCTACATGCATCCACCAGTGTTTAGGGTCACTCGTCATTGTCAATTGGTCATTTTCTTTTGCACTCTGACCAACTTGGATTTTGATACCGTCGTATGACGTGTATTCAAGCATGTTTTTTTGTCGTTTTAATTCCTTATCTTGTTTTTAACCTCAAGATATGATAAAAGGGACATTATAATATTTTTTTCTCTCATCGGAATTTACTATAAATATTGTTATTATATATTTAGAGGGTCCATTTAAAATGGTATTACCCTTGTGTAAATGTAAATGAGTTACGGGAAATATTATAACTTTCCCACGTTCAGGTTGTACTTTTCTACCAGAATTGAACTCAGTTGAACCACCATTTTCTTCATCTATGTCGTTTAAATATAAGATTACTGCAAGCAATCGATTTGCGTCAGCCATGTCAGAATGCCAGTCAAAATGACCACCCTTATCAGTTCTTTGTATTTGTGGGAGCGTAGGATAACCCATGTCCAAATATCTTATACCACACGACTTTCTAATACCACTCATATGTTTTGTGTATTCCACATGAACTTTTCTTACCCCTTCATAAAACGTTGTGACCAAATCACGTCGCTGCAGTAATACGTCTGTTGTATTTTTCAGTTCAGTCCCCACCTCCCCAAGTCCGGTCGTTGAATTTAATACCAACCCTGGTTTTTGATTATGACTTGTTTTATGATAATCTATAAACAATTTACACTCTTCAGCAGTAAAAACGTTTCTCATCTCAAATATAGATCTATCATATACATCAATTATATCGTGTGACATACTTTAATAATTATTTTATCCTTTAATTAATATGCACGTCGTATTACATCCAAGTCCTTCTATTACACATAAATATAGGGTCACCTTACCAAATAAACGAAGTATTGATTTTGGTGAGAAGGGTTTTCAGCACTATCCAGACCATGGTAATCCAAGACTTATGCGTGCACAACTTCTTAGGAAAGGTGCTATCATTCCTAAGGAGCTGCGAATAGAGACAAACCCGTATGAGATACAGAAAGAAATGTTGAAAATCAGAGAAAGTTCTAAAGAAGATTGGGAAGATTTCTTCCGGGCTGAATATTGGGAGAGGTGGATACTATGGTCTTACCCGAATGTAAACAAAGCAAAATTATCTATGGTCATGAGTCATGGTATACTTTTTATGCCTAGACCAGAGGATTTATGGTACTGTAAAGATGACTTTACTGACCAGTAGATCCAAATCCCCCATCACCCCTGAGTGTCTCTTCAAGTAGACCAATTTCCTTGATCATAGGTGTATCACACCTTTCCAAAATAAGTTGAGCGATACGATCACCCTTCTTGATTTCAAAGTCTTCTGTACCATGATTGAATAGGACGACCTTGACTTCACCGGTATAATCGGGATCAATAACACCCGCACCTACATTGATGCAGTGTTTCACAGCTAGACCAGAACGAGGGGCTACCCGACCATATAAACCATCGGGTATGGAGAGAGCAATGCCAGTCCCAACTAAAGCTCGCCCCGCTTGACACGGTACAGTCGCATCTTCGGAGCTATATAAATCATATCCCACAGCACCATCAGAACCACGAGTAGGCAAACGAGCATCGAATGAAAGCTTTTTGACTCCGAGGGGCATCTAACCATCTTTCGGGTGTTCCCCTTAAGTTATTTTTTAATTTAAAGTATATCGTTATTAATAATAAAATGTCAATTGAACGTATTGAGATAAATCAAGGAACTATAGCACAACTCTTCAAATTACCAAAAGATATGATTGACTATCTATGGGAACGTATTGATGTAGCAAAAAAAAAGAAGATATGTCAGAAAAAAAATCTAGCCGGTCACGTATCTCATTCATACAAACTTGAGGATCCACAAAATTTAATTGTTCCTAATTTATTTAATATTTTAGAAAAAGTACAACAGGATATTAATTCCGAAATTCAAAAAACCTTTTTCAAACTTTCACGTGAGGACTCATCCCCTTCCTACGAATTACAACCACATTTAAATAGTTTATGGGTTAACTTTCAAAAGAAAGGTGAATTTCAACCTCTACATGACCATAGCGGTCTAATGTCTTTTGTAATATGGATGGATATTCCTTATCATTGGAAAGACGAGGCTAAATTACCTTTTGCGAGATCGAGTAATGCAGACAGACCAAGCGGGGGTAACTTTAGCTTTTTGTATTCTAATGGTAATTGTAGAAATGTACAAACACGAATCATAAAAATGTCACCTGAAATGAATGGATATTGTTGTTTTTTTCCTAGTGATTTATCTCATATGGTTTATCCATTTTACACAAGTGATAAAGAAAGAATTAGTATTAGTGGTAATATAGTTTTCAAAATGGAGGACTCTTCCGAACAACGATCCCAACAATTTCCTTTTATTGTATCCAATACATAATCATTTACTTCACATATTTTTTCTTTTCGTCGTCTGTAAGGGCTCTCCACATCTCACCCAACCTCTTACCAATGTCGGTGAAACTGAGATCTGGGTTCTCTTTCACAACCTCGGGTCGCATCTTCTTGACAAAGTTCATGTATGCATTAGGTTTACGCTTGGGCTTGGATTCTTTGTCCCCACCACCTCTGAGCCTGAGAACTAGGTGCAGAGTAGACTCCTTTTGGATATTGTAATCAGCTAGGGTGCGTCCATCCTCTAGCTGCTTCCCAGCGAAGATGAGTCGCTGCTGGTCGGGAGGGATTCCTTCCTTATCTTGAATCTTAGCCTTGATGTTATCGATAGTGTCAGAGGATTCAACCTCAAGAGTGATAGTTTTTCCAGTAAGTGTTTTCACGAATATTTGCATACTACTTGTATCATAGATTTAAATCTTAAAGTATAATAATACAATGGCTGCCGTACCAATGTTAGCCGGTGTTGGCATTATGATGGTGTGTTGTTCTTCTTCCAGTGTAGCCTCTCTAATGATGGGTGGTGAAGAGAAGAAAGTACCAGACGGAAATGACGCAGCCGGTGAGGCACAAGCAAAGGCTGATGCAGTTGCGGCAGATCCTAATTCAACCCCAGAGGAAGTGACTGCCGCACAAGCAGAAGCTGATACCGCACAAGCAGAAGCTGCTGCTACTCCTCCACCTCCACCTCCACCTCCACCTCCTCCCACTCCATCAACCGTTCGTGGAAAAGCAATCGGAGGATATTATAAAACTTTTGCGGAATGTTGGGCAGATGCTTCGGGTGAGTGGGGTGATAACGGTCAATTCAATTGCTGTGAACGACTTGGGAAAACTCCTTACCCCGAACGGTCTGATGGTGCGGGTTATATCTATTGCCAAGATAATACCTAAACTTCCTTCAAAGCGGGGTTCCTCTTCGAAAAAGTGAGTGCACAAATACCACAACTGAAAATATTTATGAAATATTGACATCCAAGAACGTGTAATTTCGTATACATACTCTCACGTGCATATAATACCCATAGTAACAGTGTCATACAGGTCTCATAGCCAGCTCGGATGATTACATTAGATGCATGGTACATCTGGTCTATCGTTGGGTACAAATAACTGTCTCTAGGAGTAAGTCTTCGGATGGTTAATAAAGATGTATCAATTTCAACTAGACCTGCAAAACTAAGTATAAAAGCCTCCTCGGGGTGCATAAGAGGTCTAAGAAGAGCTAGAAGACATACTAAATGATGAAGTATGATTAAATTTCTAAGAGTGTGTATAATTTTCGGCTGAAGAATTATCCACATGAGATCATATGACATGTACGTAGTGAGAGCATGTGTTAGAAACATGGGGTACACTTTATAGTTAAAAAATACATCAGCCACACATAATGCCGAGAATGGCGCGAGAAACAGTAAAGACGCCACATCATGAATAACGACAGCACGACGGTCCTTATTCATTTTGTGATTAGACAATATTCTTTTTATATCATTTAGACGAAATAATAAATGGTAAAACTGGTTTACTTCGCTCATCCCTTTCTCGTCGAGACATTGTAATTTTTGTTGCAGGTTCTACACATAACCCATTTGTTGCGATATATTTAACACCTTTTTCGAGAGTTTTACCACAATGAAAATAAGTCCATGTACAAGGAAAAAATACAATTTTTCCAGCCTTGGGTTGTATAATTTTTCCACAAGAAAATTCAGTAGTTCCACCTGAACCCTTTTCAACGTCGTTTAAGTAAATTATATAAGTAAAAAGCGACCAATTTGGGGGATATTTTTGATCATGATGCCATTTATAGTACTGACCAGGTTCAGTTTTCTGAATTTGTGGTTGATGTATATGGGAATTCGTTAATATACCAGAAGTCTGTTTCTTCACTTCGTCGTCAACATCCATTTTTAACAGAAAAGTTTCATACTTTTTCATAGCTTTTCGTATCATATCATGAAAATACTTTTCTTCTTCTATCCATTCGGGTTCATCGTATATTCTTAAATCTGTACTTTGTTTTATGGATCCCGTGAGACTACCATTATCGACTGTACCTAAAAATTTCAAATCACTCTTTTCAAACTTATCTATAACACGATTACAAAAATCAACTGGGAATACATCGTCACATTCGTATATGAATTCCATTTTGTTATCATAATAATATAATCCTTAAGTAATTACATTTTTAAACATGGGTCTCATGTTTAAAAATGCACTCAAAGGGTTTCGAACCCCTGACCTCAAGCTTACTAAGCTTGCGCTCTACCACTGAGCTATGAGTGCGATATGCTGAGAGCGGGGTTCGAACCCGCGCGTGCATAGCACAGGCGATCTTAAGTCGCCCTCCTTAGACCACTCGGACATCTCAGCATCATAGAGTCTCCCACTCTACTCTACTAACCCATCAAATCTTTAAGTGTTTAGGTGGTGGTTCAAATGCTAATTTATCCTTGAGTTCTTTACGTTGTTCTTCCTTTTTCGTTTCGATCCCTATACAGTTGTGGACTTCCAAACGAAAACACTTCATACAAAAGTCACCTCCGCAATACTTACAATTCATAGGAACACCACATTTCTTTCGGCAACGTTGACAAGGCATTTACTAAATTTAACTGAGATAAAGATTTTAACTCCATTTAATCAAGAAAATGTCTCTCACTTACGCTTTCAGTAAACCGATTCACACCGAATATGCTCACCTGAAAAAAACTCTAAAAAACTCTACAGCTGCTTATGGTTCTGCTTTGAGTGCTTCTTACTTCATCACACAAGGTGCAGATCAAGGTGTATCTGCAATGTTAGGTGCGGTAGCATCTTATACGTATGTGAGTCTTCTCTCTGATCGGGTGGATAAACTCGAAAATTCGACAATTCAGAAGGAGTTCTTTGCACCTCTAGGTGCAGCTGCTTTTGAAGTGTCATGGAATAATGCACCATTTGCGTTTGACTTTGATTATGGTGCCACATTTGTAGGATTTTTGGCGTATAAATTTGCACTCTCAACGGTGCTGTATCAAATTGTGAGAGAAATGATGATTGGGGATAGTGCAAGTTTCTATGACACTGAGGAGAAAGTCTATAATGACCTTAGCGAAGACGAGCCAGTTCACGAGCCAATCGAACAACCTTACGAGGTGAATGTTGATTAAGACTGAGCCTGTTCACGAGACTGAACTTATTGCGACCATTGAGACCCTTCATAGCCATGATACGCTTCCTAGCTACATCCTTGGTCAGGGGCATAGCCTTCTTTTGAGGCTTGGGCATAGGCATAACAGCCCTGATTGTGGCACGAGTGGGAGTTACGATTCGCTTAGTCACCATACCCTTCATGAAGTTGGTGGCAACCTTCTTGTTGAGAGCCTTCTTCTCGGCGCGCTTCTTAGCGGCAGCGCGCTTCTTAGCAGCCTCGGGGTATAACTTAGCTAGGGGGACGTTGTTCATGCTGTTCTTCGCCCTTGCCTTGATGTAACTACATAACTTATTGACAGTTTTCTTTTCTGCATTGGGAACACCGTAATTTTTCGCAACCTTCACCACATCTTCCTTCTTGTGGAGACGGCACTTACGCTTACCGAGCTTGAGATCACCTGCCTTGTCCACAGATACGAGTACTGGAGTCATTTTGTATTATACTGAGAAAAAGTTTAAAGAGGAGTTCAGACCTCTTTATATATGAATTGCTGTTTCACTAAAAGAATTCTTTCTGGTGTTGATGATTCGATACCAGTTTTTAGTCTTAATAATTACGAGGGATATGCAAAAATCACGAGTGTATATGATGGAGATACATTCAAAGCGGTTATCATACTTCATGGTCGACCTCTAAAGTTTACTTTTAGAACTCTTGGATATGACTCAGCTGAAATGAAACCTAGTCTTGGGTTGAGAGATAGAGCCGATCATATTCATCTAGCTA
>Ga0207896_1000184_pt1 | contig 13902 bp, 6 predicted proteins | sample LinPmetageLP36_FD_184049 | JGI IMG/M metagenome (GOLD analysis project Ga0207896, IMG submission 184049) | Marine viral communities from the Pacific Ocean - LP-36 (SPAdes) | ecosystem: Environmental > Aquatic > Marine > Oceanic | place: Pacific Ocean | collected 2010-06-15 | reverse complement strand
TCGTAGCAAACTCTTCAGATAGTGGTAATGGCGGGTCTGGTATAGACGGCGCGTATCAAATATCCCCCGGCTTAGATACTTATGTAGACGGCACGGGTTGGGGCGCAAGCTCATGGGGCAGCGGAACCTTTGGCTCTAGCAGTGCGATTGGTTCTAATAACCAGCTAAGGTTGTGGTCTTTAGACAGCTTTGGGGAAGACTTGATTGCGTGTCCTCGGGGCGGAAGCATTTACTACTGGGACTACACAAATGCTAGCACTAGGGCCGTTGCTCTTGCCGATTTAGCTGGCGCAAACCTTGCCCCTACATTGGGCTTGCAGGTATTAGTTTCAGACGTTGATCGTCACGTTATTGTTCTTGGCGCAGACCCTATTGACGCTCCGGGCACAGGCCGAACGGGCGCAATAGACCCGTTATTGGTGGCTTTTTCTGACCAAGAAAACGCGGCGGAATGGCAACCTTTATCCACCAATACCGCCGGTTCACTGCGGTGTTCTGCCGGATCTCAAATAATTGGTGGGCTTAGGGCAAGACAAGAAACTTTAATCTGGACGGACGTTGCTCTGTACAGCCTACAGTTTATTGGCGCACCGCTTACTTTTGGTTTAACGCTTATCAATGAAGGCGTAAGTTTGATTGGGCCTAACGCTACAGTAAACACGCCTACTGGCATCTTCTGGATGGATAAGAAAGGTTTTTACGCATATCAAGGTGCGGTACAGCCCGTTCCATGCAGTGTTCATTCGTATGTATTTGACGATTTTAATGAAGGTCAAGCGTTTCAAGTGTTTGGGTTTTTAAACAAGCAGTTCAACGAGGTAGGCTGGTTTTACTGCTCGGGCAGTTCAGAGACTGTTGATCGTTATGTTACTTACAACTATGTAGATCAAACATGGTCTATCGGCCAGTTGGCTAGAACGGCTTGGCTAGATGAAGGTATTGCAAACGTCCCCCGAGCCGCGGGCTATGACGGGACAAGCAACTACATCTATTCGCATGAAACAGGTTTTGATGATGACGGCGCTCCGATGGACAACGTGTTTATTGAAAGTGCCGATTTTGATTTAGGCGAAGGCGAAGACTTTCAGTTTATCCGTAGGTGTATTCCAGACGTGAAATTCACGGGTAACGGTGGTACAGATCAAACAATTAACTTTGTGCTAAAGGCGCGAAACTTTCCCGGCGAGTCGCTGACCACGGATCAAACGACTCCTTTTACGGGGACTACTACCAAGATTGACACTAGGGCAAGGGGTAGGCAGGCTGCGGTGCGGTTTGAATCGGACGATGATGGCGCAACTGGAGTACGAACAGGGGTAGGTTTTAGGATTGGCGGTACTCGTTTAGACCTACAACCTAACGGCAGAAGATGAGCAAGCTTTTACAGGGTCGATTGCCTTTTGCGCCTATGGCGCAGAACGTAGACGGCAATACCTTTAACAAGGCTGTTCGTCTGCTAGAGATTAGTTTAGATGCGTTTAATCCGGACGCTACTCCGCAGTTTACAAGAGCGGAACGTGATACTTTAAAGTTTAATGCAGGAGACGTTATTTGGAACGTTTCTATTGAAAACTTACAGGTTTATGATGGTGATAACTGGGTGAGTTTATCGGCAGAATTGCCGTATACTCAGGACGGTTTAGAAGCTACGGGACTTGTAGGTAGTGTTCAAGTGATTAACAAAGGTTCTATCGTAGTAAACGTCCGTGGTTAAGAGCGTTTTTCTTCAATAAAAATAGGCGTATACTCGTAACATGGCACAATCAGCACTTAAATACGATGAATTTGATCAAATGGATCAAGTCCCTATTCCAGCAGGCGGAATTGCTACTTTTTTGACGGCGGAAACCGGCTCTTGGGCCGATGATGACGATGTCATGCCAAAGAAAGGTATTGCGCAAGTCCATCAGATAGCCGACAAGCTAGCTGAATATGGCCGTAATGAAGACGAATACATGGTTCACGCTGCGGAAGGCGAGACTGTTATTCCGATGGAAGTGTTTGATAAAAACCCCACCCTAAGAAACAAGCTATTTGCTGAAATGCGCCTTATGGGCATTGAGCCAGAACGTTATGTTGTGGGTAATGAGCTTAACTCTATCAACCCTGTTACGGGTCAGCCTGAGTTTTTTCTCAAGAAACTGTTTAAGGGTCTGAAGAAGATCGTAAAGATGGTTTTGCCGGTTGTTGCAACGATTATGTTAAGCGCAATTGTTGGCCCCGTGGCCGCTTCCGCAATTGTTAGCGGTGCGCAAACAGCTATTCAAGGCGGTTCTTTTAAAGACGTTCTTAAATCGGCGGCGATTGGTGGTATTTCGGCAGGTATCGCAAACAAAGTAAGTAATACTTACGATTGGGCGGGCACTACTGCTAGAAGAACTATGATTCAATCCGGTATTAACACGGCGCTTCGCGGTGGTAGTACGGGGGATGTGTTGAAAGGTGCTGCGTTAGCCGGAGCCGTCAGTAAGGGTTTTGATGCCGCTACTGGGAAAGGACTTGGTGAGCAAAGAATTGCAGACGTAGATAAAGTAGACATGTTTAACAGGCCGCTTAATCCGGAGCTACAGCCTAAAGTAGAAGTTATAGACAGTGTTGCGGACAACGCGGCATTTGAAACTCCCGATCTTCAAGCAGATTTTACGCCCGTCGATCAACTTCGTTTAGATCAAGCTACTGGAAGAATGCTTCCAGAGGGAACGGACATACAAGCTCAATATGACGCAGATATTTCAAGAATTAATGCAATGCCTGTGGATGCTACGCAGCCTGTTGCAGGCGCAGTTGACCCGTCAACCGGTTATGGCGTAGATAACACGTTGACGTTTCTTGAACAAGGCCCTCAGTTGTCGGGGGATGTTTCTGACAGCGGTTTAATATTAAATCCAGACGGCACTATAAAAACCGATTTTATGACTTCGCCGGATCAAATACAAACCGATGATGTAAACATTTTAGGCTCCGATGTTAGTGTAACGGGAGATGTTTCCGGCGCTCCGGCAGAGGTTTCAGCTTATGACCCAACCAAATATGCCGACACCGTAAAAAGAATTACGGGGATAGAAACCGGTGATCAAACTGTTGGGCAACAGTTTGGCGCTGTCCGAGACTTGTTCACGCCTAGAAGCAGCCCTGCAATACGAGCGCAAATAAAAGCTCAAATGACGGCAGATAATAACGGTGTTCCACCTTCTGAGCTTCAATTAGACGCTCAAGTTAAAAACTCAATAGGGCTATTAAGAACATACGGTCCTGCCGCAGCAGCGGGCCTCGGTTTAATGGCCTTAGCACCTGCACCCGAGCAGCCCGAGCTAATGGACCTTAGCAAGATGCCCTCGGGCCAAGATCTAATTGACGCTGATCCTAGTAAGTACCGTATCTACGCCGACGATTACGTGTATCAACAACCAAACTTCACTGTTCAAAACGTTGCCGGCCAGAGCGGCGGGTTTTACGGAGATAACCCTATTTTCCAGCCCACTGCTTTAGCAGCAAAAGGCGGCATAATGGACGTATCTGACTTTCCTCGACGCAACGGCGGTATAGCGGGACCGGGAACAGAAACATCTGACGATATCCCAGCAATGTTGTCTGACGGTGAGTTTGTGTTTACTGCACAAGCGGTTCGCGGCGCAGGCAAAGGTAGCCGAGAAGACGGAATGAAAAACATGTATCAGATGATGAGACAATTTGAGGCGAGAGCATAATGGTTGAAAAAACACAAACAACTCAGTATGTACGCGAAGCGCCGGGAATTGAGGCATACAAACTAGCTGCTTACCAAGACGCTAAAAAACTTATTGACGCAAGAAAAGGGGTTGCACCTCCTACTCAAGCTGTTGCGGGTCTTACCAGCGAACAACTGGCCGCGGGTCAGCTTACCCGAGAAGGTATAGGCGGATACGAACCTTATTTACAGGGCGCTTTAGCTGCAAATCAAGCCGGTCAAGGCATGATTTCCAACACGGCGATGCCTATGATGGCTGAATCACTTGCGCAGCAGCAAGCCGGTATTGCCGGACTTGATCAAGCGCGTGCTTTAGCTGTTGGTCAAATGAACGCGCCTTATGCCATAAGAGATCAAGCTTTGGCGGGGATGTCGCAAGCTAATTTAGACTTGGCCCGTGCGGGACAAGGTGCGGGTGCTCAAGTTCTTGCTAGTCAACAAGGCATGGCTAAAGCCGGCTTAGGAGCAGCAAACCAAGCTTTTGCAGCCCAACAGGGCATAGCTGGAGCGGGTCAGTTAGGTCAACAATCCGCTAACCGAGCAGGCACAGTTGCGGGGCAGTCTGCACAACAAGCCGGTCAATACGCCAACCAAGGTGTAACAGCTATTGGTCAAGCGGGTAGAGGCATTCCGGGGCAGATTCAATATGCTCAACAACAACTCGGTCAAAACACCGGACGTTTTGATCCTAGTGGTATCGGGGCGTTCATGGACCCGTACACGCAAAACGTTATTGACGCAGAACAAGCAGAAATTGCACGTCTTGGTGAAAAACAAAAAGTTCAAGCGCGTTCCCAACAAACACAAGCGGGCGCTTTTGGCGGTTCTAGAGGCGCTATTGCGGAAGCAGAGATCAATCGAAATACCTTGGAGCAACAAGCGCGGACCGGGGCACAGCTTCGATCACAGGGTTACCAGCAAGCAGCGCAGCAGGCGCAGCAAGCCTTTGAAGCTTCTCAAGGTCGAGGCTTACAAGCCGCAAGCCAATACGGGCAACTTGGTCTATCGGGTCAAATGAGCCAAGCGCAACTGGCACAGCAAGCCGCGCAGCTTGGTATTTCTACCGAGCAACTACAAAATCAGATGGCGAATCAACAAGGTCAACTTGGTTTAAGTGCCGCGCAAATGCAGCAGCAAGGCGCACAAGCCGGCGGGCAATTAGGTTTATCTGCCGCGCAGCAACAACAGGCGGGCGCACAAGCCGGTGGGCAGCTAGGTCTTTCTGGGCAGCAGGCTTTGGCTCAAATGGCCGGTCAACGTGCCAATATTGCGCAACAAGGCGGTCAAATGGGCTTGCAGTACGGCCAATACGGTCAGCAAAACGTCAATCAACTCGCGGCCCTTGCACAACAGCAAGGCGCGATGGGTCAAGGCATTGCTGGGCTAGCGAGTCAAAGCGGGCAACTGGCCGGTCAACTAAGCAACATGGGCACACAGCAAGCTCAACTTGGTTCGCAAGCTCAACAGCAACGTGCTTTCGACACTCAACAACTAATGCAGTACGGTGGCGTTCAACAACAGCAAGCGCAAAACGTGCTTAACGCTAAGTACGCCGCCGAGCAGGGTGCATACAATCAGCCGCTGGCAGACGTAGCATTCCTTGGTGACATGACCAAGGCGTTACCTTCTTCACAAAGCGCCGTCTTTCAACAGCAGGCTCCTTCGCCCGGTCTTGCTCAAACAGCAGGCGGTTTAGCGGTTGGTGCCGCAGGCGTAGCAAGAGCTTTTTAGGATAAATTATGAACGTAATGCAAAGACCTTTGTTTCGCGCTAGTGGTGGAGAAGCTTTTCCTGATCTAAGTGGTGATGGAAAAATTACTCAAAAAGATATTCTAATGGGTCGCGGCGTTATACCGCGAGGCATGGAAGAAGGTGGCTTGGCCGCGTTAATGCCGGCACCCGAAGCGGCCATGATGGAAGAAGGAATGGTAGATCCGGCCATGATGCAAGGCGGGCCGTTAAATCCCGCGGAAGCAGAGTTTGCCGGTGATTTAGTGGGTGCTACTCAAGAAGGCGAACAAATGGGCCTTGGCTACTTGGCTCAAACGATGGACGGCATAGACAGCGCCTCTAACACCGAAGAGCTAATTAACTCTATACGCGGTAAAGCGCAGCCTCTAGAAGCTAGGGTTCAAGAACTGGCTACCTTTGTAGGCGAAGAAGACGCTATGCGAACCCCTGAGTCTGTTCTAACGATGGTTCAGCCGGTCATTATGATGACTGAAGAAGGCGCAATAGACAGCGGTATTGGTGAACTAATGCAGGGTGTCATGGGCGACACTGAAATGTCCGCGGACATGGGCCAAGGCGTAGGCGCTTTGATGGCTCAAGGTCAGCCTGCGCCAGAAATGGCCTCACAAATGGCACCCCCACCTCCGATGCCTGCGGCTATGCCGCCTATGGCACCTCCTCCACAAATGGCGCAAGCGCCTATGGCACCACCGCAGCAGTTCGCGGCTGGCGGGCCAGTAGTGCATATGGCGAAGGCAGGTGACCCCGCAAAAAAGCAACTAGCTTTGCAGGCGTACTTTGACGAGTACCTGCCTGTATATGAGAACCTAATTGGGTCTTCTAACGAAGATCGTGAGAAGGACAGAGCTTTAGCCCTTGCCAAAGCCGGATTTCAATTTGCGTCAGGCCGTGATGCCAAAGGTCAAAACATTGCTGGATCTGGATTTTTAGCTAACCTAGCTAGTGCCGGCGCAGGCTTCACCGACGATATCGGTGCGATAGATCGTGAGCAGCGTAAACTAGCTCAAGGCACTAAGACTTTGGCGCTTCAATCTGCTTTTAGTACCGATCAAGCAAAACGTGCTGCTGAAGCAAGCATGGCAGAAAAAAGATATGACCGGCAAACTAAAAAAGATGTTGCAGAGATAAACGCTGCGTCGAAAAACCAACCAAAATATGGAACGTTTACTTATACTAACAAAAATGGGCAAGCGACTGACGGGCTTTTTGTAGTAGAGGGCGTCAATGCGGGAGCTATGTATAAAAACGGACAGCTTGTTCAAGCTCCTCCCGGAATTTTAAACCAAATAATGCCGAAAATTAACGCAATGAATAATCAAGCACCTACCGGTGAAGCAACTGTCGGTGGAGCACCTACCGGTGAAGCAACTGTCGGTGAAGCACCAAGCACTAATCCTAACGAATTAATAGTAGGTATGGATGTAGACGCTCCGGGCGTTGGCGTAGGCACCTTGCAAATTTTAGAACCGAGCTTGTTAAAAGGTCTTTCGGAAGGCACTTTATCCGTCGGACAAGACATGCGAATGGTAAAAACGATAAATAACACTATAAAAGCAAGACTTGAAGGCGGAGACGTTAAAACGGACCAAACGATTCAATTGCCTGTAGCTATGGCTATTTTAGCTCGAGTGCAATTAAATGAAAAGACTGACCGGCCTCCGGTGTTCGACAAGTATTTAATTGCCGCTGCGAGAAAAGCGGTTGAGAACACTGGGGCAGATTTTAAAAATCTACAAGAAATTTATGCCGTAGACCAAGCTAAAATAGACTCCGTATTTGGCGCGGATGATTTTAATCCAAAAGCAGTTTACGGCGCGGCAGATATAATTAAACAAGGCATGACGGGAATTGGTGAATTTGTTCAAGAAAACGCGCCCGGAGAACCAACAACCCCGCTGGAAGGATCTAAGGTGTTGGCTACAAGAGCCGCTATAACAGATCTTGCCCGAGTAGCGCAGTTAAAATTAGCTTTAGATGATCGCGGAAGACTTTTAGCCGCAGAATTCAAAAGCGCCGGGGAAGCCGTGAAGGATCTGCTTCCCTCTTTAGGGGGGACTAACGCATCCGCGCTAAGATCCGCCACGCAAGTTAGAAGGCGTTTAGAACAAAAACAACAAAACATGCAAACGTTTATTAATAATTCAGGAACTGCCGCGGCTAGCGAACCTTTAATAGCCAACGCGCAACAAGAAATATTAAATATAACATACGTTATTAACAGCCTTAGAAAGCTGGAAGGCGGGTTAAGTTTAGCGATAGACACCAGAAGTAACGCTCTTGATCCAAACAATCCGGAACCTGTTAATCCGGGAGTTCAAGAGATGATAACCCGTTTGATAAAACCACCAGTTTTGAGGCAACAGTAATGGCAGAAGAACAGTTACCTACTAGAAAATTATTGCCTAGCGAAGTACTTGAAAAAAGAAAAGCAGCTTTCACTTCTTCTAACATTGTTTCCGCTAACCCAAAAACGTTTAGTCAAGCGCAAGAACCTTATCTTTCTTTTCCAGAAGAAGGGCTTCGTGCAGACACGCCTTACTTGGGCGTGCCTATGGCTAATCCTATATCTTTTGACGCTAACGACGAAAAATTAATGGGTATAATACGATATGGCGCGGCACAACCTCAAAACTCCGAAGACCCCGAAGAAAAACGTGTTCCAACAAGAAATTTAGAGCACGCTGTTAAAGGGTTTGTGGATAACAGCGCCGGTCCGGGTGTTTATGAAGATTTGCGATCCAACGTTGGAATGAATGATTTAGATATTCTTTCTAATGTGGTCGGCATAACTAAAAGACCCGTACCTCGGCTAGACGCAATGTTAGAAGCCGGCATGTCTAGCGAGGACATGGTTCAAATTTTTCTTAATGATTTAGGTTTAGATAAAGGAGAGCTAAAAAAATCAGGCGTGGACCCAATGGATTTGTACATGGCTTTTCACGAAGGTGTTCGCGATCCGTCTTATCCCGAACTAATGACAGAAAGTGCTATTAGAGGTGGAGCTACGGCATATACCGCAGGAAAAGTAGGGGCGGCGACCACTGCCGCTTTATCACCTTTAAGCCCGTTTGTTTCAGTTCCCGCAGGAATCGGCGCGGGGCTGATCAGTGCTATCGGAACCAATGTAGCATTAGATCAAGTGCTACCGTCAGAAGACATAATTGATAGCAAGAAGCGTGCGTTTTTGCAAGGCACTCAAATAGCTGCGGAAGGTGTAGGAGGGCTAACCTATGGGTCAACTGTTAGAAGCATTACCGATAAAGCTTTATCGGCTCAAAGCGGTTTTTTAAAACGATTAGCGGACACTGCTAAAACACAAGATTTTAATTTAGATACAAACCCTTTATACAGCATTGGTTTAGCTCCAGCTTCCGAAGCAACTTTGCTTAAATCAGACCCCGTACTTTTAAAAATGTTTAGGGATGGTTTAACCCCCAAAACTAGGGCGTTGTTTGAAGCACCTGCAATTGCGGGAGCTTCAACCTTTGGTGGTTATGCCGAGGGAGAAAACATGGGGATGGCTGGAAGCATAGGCATGGAAGTAAGCGGCGGTCTAACAGGCCAAAGCTTGGTTAGTTTTAAAAATTTATTGCCCATATATAACGCCGCTAAAAAATCTATATCAGACGGTAAGTTTGATGACGATTTTACAGAAAGCAAAACAGAGCAACGAGTTGGAGAAGCTATTCGAGACACTCTTTTTAAATTTGAAGAAGGCAATAAAAAGCTTAATTCCGCGGGAGAAGTTGAAAGTTTTTCTGTAGACGAACTAATTGAACTTTTAAGAAGCAGTGAGTATGCAGATCTTGCAAAAGGCGCAAGCAGAGAATATGACGGAGAGCTAAGACCGTTGTTAGAAAGCATGAAAATTCCTGCGCCATCTTCCGCGGCAGTTACCGGAAGTAAAGTTTTTGAAATGATTCAAGGTCGTTTAGAAACCGGCCCTGACGTGTCGGCTGAGTTTAGAGCAAAAATGCAAGCGGCGCGTGCCAGAGAAGCCACCGCCATAAATGAGATAATTGTTCAACTTAGGCTTACGGGCAATCCTAAACAAATTCAAGCAGCCAATGCGTTAACCGAACGTTATTTTAATCAAATGGTTGGCGAACAACTAATAGGGTTGCAACAAGACGCTCAAAAAGTTATTGATCGGTTAGCCGTTCCACAAATACCTTTAGATCCAAATAAATACCTCAAAGGTCAACAAGAAACAAACACCACGCAAGCTAGTCGAAAAATCAATTCGATGATTAAACAAACTTTGAACGAAGTTAAACAACAAGAAAATGCGTTATATGATTTAGTTCCAAACAATATTTTAGTTGGCCAAAACAATTTTTTAGCCGCTTTAGAAGACATAAAAAGAACAACCGATCCAAAACTACTTTCCACGGTTTTGCCAAAAGCTATTCAAGGCATGGATGAAGAAGCAAGCACCGTAGTGAGAGCAGTGGCTTTGCAAACTAGAATAGACGAGTTGTCTATATTTTTACCCAATATACGACGAGGAATGCCCGGAGGCGACCCTAGTCTTCCTTCCTTTGCCGAAGCTGGCGGGGAAGACGCACTTGGTTTAGCCAATTATAGAGTAGAACCAGAACTGACAAAATTACAAAAAGAACTGGATTCTTTAGATGTTGACCCTGATTCAATTCAGCCCCGCACGTATGAACAAAGAAAAGGGTTGCGCACATACTTGAATAAATTAGAAACCGCGGCGTTATCGGGTAATCCGGACGCTCCGGATGCTAGGGTGTATAAAATACTAGCGGAAGGCATTAGAAAAGATTTAGCTGATTTAGAATCTTTACAGCAATTAAATGGCACGGATGTAGCAACCGCAGACGGATTATTGGCCGTGGAAAATGCAAGAGCTTTTAGTCGCGCAAAAAACGATGTTTTCTTACGAGCTTTTCCACAAGAAGCACTTAAAAGTAGGGCTACCGGCGAAGAATTAATTGATCCTCAAGAACTATACTTAAACATTCTTTCTGGAAGAGATTCAGTTTCGCGTAGAAAAATACAAGAAATTGATAAAGCTTTTCAATTTTTAACGGATGAACTAGTGCCGGGAAATTTGTCGAAAGATTTAGCTGCGCAAGGGGCCGCTTTTCGTAGATCAACCGACTTACAAAGCCAAGTTTCTTTGTTAGTGCGATCTATGGCGCAAAACAAAAACATAATTGACCCTAGCACGGGTATGCCTGACGGAGTCAAGATAGATGCTTTTATTAACCAAAATAAAGAAGTTTTAGCGTTAATCCCCGGTTTGACAAACGATTTACAAGATGCGGGTCGAAGGGGCGTGTTGTTTAAACAAGCTCAAGCTAAAATAGAAGCAGATAAAAAAGATTATTTTACGCCTTTAGTTACAGATATGACCGGGGAAGCGCCCAGAATAGCTTTCTTAAACATGTGGCAAGGTTCTAATCCCGAGGAAACTATTAGATCCGAAATTAATCGGCTTCGGAAAGGCGTTACGCAACTAAGAAACGGGGATAGCAAAATTGTAGGGGAAGAATTAGAGACGTTTATACGAAAATACGGTGTAAACCCTAACGATCTTACACCAGAAATTTTAAACGGAAGAATTAGGGACACACTTTTTGATACTGCGGAAGCTTTTTCTCAGACTAACGACAAAAACCCTACCATAAACGGCATCCCTAATTTTAATTACATTAGAAATTTTTTCTTTGGCACAATGTCTCAAGGACAGTCTGTTGTAGCGGGTGGAAAACCTTACAGCGGAAAGCCCTTAATGGAAATTTTAATTGATGAAGACATTTTTTCAGCGGAAGAATCGCTTAGGCTTCAAAGGTTACTGACCGCTGGCGCGGGCACACAGAAAAAAATATTGGACCCCGGTTTTGACATTACAGCCGACATAAAAACTTCTGGGGACGTACTGACCAACCTTTTAACTAGGGTAGTAGGTGCTAGAGCCGGTACGCAAGTAGCCTCTCTTTTACCCGGAACAAACACCAACGCGCTTATTGCGGGTGCTGCGGGTTCGCAGGCAGCGCAAGCTTTAATTCAAAAAGTTCCTATAACGTCAACTTTTAAAGTTTTAACCCGAGCCATAGAAGACCCTAAATACATGGCAACCTTATTAGAAAAGGCGGAGGTCAGTCGTAAGGCCGGAACAACTTTAGGGCCGGTGGATGTATCTTCTTTAATGGACAAAACAAAAACAAGCTTTAAAGAAAAAGCTCAAGCAGGTTACACTGCCGCAAAAGTGGGTGCAGGGTTAGTTTTTGATCAAGCTAAACAAACCGCCGCATTAAGTGTGTATTTAAAAAATGCATTAGGGTTGCGACCAACAGAGCAATTAGTTGAAGGAGAACCTACAGAAGAAGAGTATGAAGAAGCTCGTACTTTTAGAAAAGAAAACAGAACTAACCGTCGAAAGCTTATTGAAAAACAAGACCTAAAAAAGTTAGAAGACAGTTACCGAGAACAGCTTACCGGGGAAGAAACGCCGCCTATGTTGCCTGTACGTTCTGTAACACAAGCACCGGCATCTCTACCTTCGCTACCGCCACCTCCCGCAGCAGCGCCAAACCCGCAGCAGCGACAGCAGTTCGCGGCCCTGTTCCCTAATGATCCGATCTCAAGCTTGATCACTCAGCAAGGTATTGGATCTCTGCCACAGGCTCCGAGTTAATGTTTAGACAACAACCCATGCCTATGATGCAGAACGGTTTGATTGGTCAAACGCAGCAAGAAGCCCCTGAAAACGTTCTTAACGTTGGTGGTGGTGCCCCTAAACAAACGTTGCAGTACGAATCCGAACCTTTGCGAGGCGGCATTGGTAGTCTTGGCGCAAGTTCTGTTGGTGAGCAAATGGGTAGCGGGCAATTTGGGCAAATGGGTAGCGGGCAATACGGCAACGCTTCTTCTAAGTCTTTGGAACAAGTGCTTGCGGAGCGCGGCTTTGAGATGCCAGAAATGCCGACAGGTATGCAAAATGCAATGCAATCGTTGTTCAAAGACCCGATCACTGGTGAATATCGAACTGGTGGCTCACATGAGGCAAACCACGCCTACGCTTTGACTGATTTTTACGGGGAAAACCCCGAGGCTCTGGAGATCGCAAAGCAGTACAACACCGATCCCACACAATTTGGTAACGAACCGCCTCAAATACGAACGCGAGGGCCAGAAAGCCTTGCAGCACAAGGGGTATTTGGAATACCCATGCCAATGCAGCAACCGATCAACCAACTAAACTCCATGCAACAGTTTGTTTCCAATACGGACAAGGAAACATCTTCTCCTCAGTATCAAGCTCTTGTTAAAAGAAATGAAGAAAGTAGGGGTCAAGATAAAGATGCTTTAGGTCAACTAAAAGCATACAACTCTAGGTTTGAGACGCAACTGTCTCAAATTGATCCAGTGCAGCAACAACAATATGCACAATCGACTGCTTTATCTGGGACACCACCTTTAATGATGCCAGATATGTCTTTAAAGCAGCAAATGCAACCGCCTCCATCGCCAATGCAGCAACCGCCTCCATCGCCAATGCAGCAACCTCAGTATAGCCAGCAAGATATGCAGGGCATGATGGGACTAATGATTCAGATGTTTCAGAAAGCAATGCAAAACAGCGGCGGACAAAGTAACTATAACGCGGGTTCTTTTGGCGGAAACAATATGCAGTTTCAACAACCGCAATACGCGCCACCTTCGCCACAACCAATGACCGGACGGCAACGGTTTTTAAAGAACTCTGGGAACAGCCCGTTTGGGCAATATTAGATAAGCCACTTCTTAGCTGACTCGCCCAAGACTTCTTGGGCTATGTCTATCTTGTCCTTCAACGCCTTTATTATTTTTTCGTCCACAGTGTCTGGGCTAACCAGATCCACGTACAGAACATGTTGCGTTTGACCTATCCTATGCGCTCGGTCCTCGGACTGTAGGCGTATCTCCAAGTCGTACTGGTTGTTGTAGTAGATCATGTTGGTAGCCGCCGTAAGCGTCAGTCCGTAGCCCCCGGTGCGCGGGTTAGCCACAAAGAACCGAACTTCACTGTCTGGATCTTGGAAATCTGCCACGATCTGATCCCGAGCATCAGGAGCCGTGGCCCCATAGAAAGTACGCACGGCGCTCGGGCCATAGGCTGCGCTCAGTTCTTTCTCTATCTGCTCTATGTCATACACCCAACTTGCCCAGATGATTACCTTGCCGTTCATCTCAGAGACTACGTTCAGCATCTCGTTCATACGGTTACTGGGTATGGCTTGTATATCGCCATCGTCAGTCTTCAAGTGCCCACAGCAGATCTCCTGTAGCCGCATAATCTGTGTCAAAACGCTTTGTGTTGTAGCCAGTTCGCCCTTTTCAAGCATAGCCAGAGCCATGTCCTGCATCTGTTTGTAGGCAGAGGCTTGCTCCTTGGTCAGCGGTACGCTGCG
>Ga0207896_1000183_pt1 | contig 13964 bp, 7 predicted proteins | sample LinPmetageLP36_FD_184049 | JGI IMG/M metagenome (GOLD analysis project Ga0207896, IMG submission 184049) | Marine viral communities from the Pacific Ocean - LP-36 (SPAdes) | ecosystem: Environmental > Aquatic > Marine > Oceanic | place: Pacific Ocean | collected 2010-06-15 | reverse complement strand
ATGCCACCGATTTATTTCAGCAGCATCTAAATGTCTTCCCTCTTGTGTAGCAGAGCAATGAACTATTATTTTATTTATGCTTCGCATTAATCTGGTATTAAAGCTTGAAGTGAATAAGTTTTGCTATTATATTTAATAGCAGGCCCCTCTATATTTTTTCTAAAATAATCATCTGCTTTTGGGCCACCTTTCATTCCGCTATAAGTATTTATAGCTTTCATAGCTTGAGCAAATTTAGGATGCTTAACTTTATCACCTTCAGGTATTGGATTATCGCTCCAATTAACTCTTTTGTTTTTTATCACCCCAAGGTTTACTTCTGGTAGTTTTTCTGTTTTTATTTTTGGGTCTATTTCTTTTGAAATGTATTTTTTATATAATCCTGATTCCATATTATTTTTTTTCTTTATTTTTATTACAAAAGCTTTTTGCAGCGCCAACACTTCCAAATCCCCATTTTTTTAAAGCCATAGCTTTTCTTGTTGGCTCACCTTTAGCATCTTTCATAGCGCCTGCCATACCTGCAAATCTACACGCAAACGATACTCTTCGTTTTCCAGTACCTGATGTTTGTCTCGATCCTAAAGTTTTACCTGTTTCTTTTTTGTACTTAGATCGCATTTTGCGATTAGACTTTTCATAAGCTTGTTCCTTTATGAAAAGAGGTGAATTGTTTTCCATTACTTTTCTTGTTTAAGTTTAATCCATTTTGTTAAAGTATACCCTATGGTTATTAAGAGTAAAAAAATTTTTAATCCATCTTCTATTTGTGTAAAAGTGGTTATACTTAATGCCCCTGCATTAATAGCGTATAATTTCATGTCTGATATGCTCATTGGTTAGTTGTTCATAAGTTCTAATATTTTATTTACTCGGTTCTTTTCGTATTGTAAATCTCTTATTTCTTTTTTTGACAATCCAAACTTAAGCAATGTTTTTACTTGATCAGGTTTGTTTTCATCTTTAATAGAATCAAACTGTCTTCTAAGCTTTCTTTCCGCACTTTCGTTTTTAGGTTTTATTTTTACTTTTGGCTCTTCTTTAACATCTTCAACTTTAGCTTTAGGTTTAACCTCTGGCGTAACTTCTGCTTTTTGAAGTTCTATTATTTTTTCAACTCTTGCTTGCTCTTTACCTAAAGCTTTTATTTCTTTTTTAGTAAGTCCTAAATCTAAAAGCATATCAACTTGTTCTTTAGTTTTAGTTAACTTTTTCATGGTGTCAATTTCTTTAGCTTTTTCTTCGTCAGCAGTTAAAACTTTTGCTGCATCAAAACCTCCATAATAACCAAGACCTACATCCCATGTGGACCAACCCAAACCTAATGCAACTTTTTGCCAAAGAGCAGATTGTTCATTAACTATACCCCTTACGTTATTTATTTTTTTAACAACTCTATCAAGAGGAATGTTAGTAAGACCAGTTGTTATTTGAGCACCCGCTAGATAAGCAGGATTGTCTAAACTAAACCCTTTTTCTTTCATGTCTTTCATATTCCAGCTAAAACTTCTAAGACCACTATTTATTTTTTGTATTTTAGATCCAAGAGGTGGTGAAAATCCTAACAAATCAAATGTAGCTTCTTCGTATGCAGGTCTGTTTTTGGCATGCTGCTTACCTAATTCCATTAAAGCAGTTTTTAATGCGACAACCGCAGCCCCTCCTATACCTAATCCTTTAAGCTGCGAATCAATCATTCCGTTTGCTATTCTATATACTTTTTCATTTTTCTTAATATCTTTTTCTTCTTCGTCTTCTCCAAAGCCTAAAGCAAACACAGCTTGTTGCAATGCGTTAAATATTAAATTTTGTATAGCACCATAATAAACAATTTTAGATACATTTGTTTTCCAATCTCCGCGACCGTTTATAAGATCTTGTGCAGATCTTTTTTGTATACGAGCATACTGCATAGGTGTGTTTGCCCATGCTAATATTACACGACCCGCACCAGACGCTTGTTGAGCACTAATTCTATTTGGATTACTAGATTGCTGGCTTTCTTCTGCTATTTGTCTAAAATCTTCAAAAGCCTGGGCCTCTGCAGCTTTTGGGTCCATACCTTTAGCTAATAAAGCTTTTAACCTATTTCTATAAAAAGTAGCGCCGCCTGTTGCAATAGCAAAACTATCTGCAAATCTAGTCATAACAAAACCTTTGCTTAATAAAAGCGCTATAGCAGACTTTACTTTGTTTTTAGAATCTTTTACGGCATCTGCTATTTCAGATTCACTTACGTTTATTTTAAGCCCGTTTCTACGTTCTACTAAATAGTCAGAATTCATAAGAGCCATAAAGTCAGCCCAAAATTGTTTTTGATTTGCAAACGCTAAACCAGCTTTAACAATATTATTATCACCCCAGTTTATAAAGTTTACCGATGATATAGTTTGAAGCAACGCAGATCTTGTATTTAAAAACATTACAGCACCTACAGAGTTGTTTAGCCAATCCAATAGGCCATCGGTAACTCTGTTACCCCCTGGTGGTCTGTTACTGCCAGATTTCATTCTACGTAAAGAATCTTCCATAGCTTCACGCCATCTAGTTCCATAAGCAGCTTCCATTTTATTTAGGTTAGCTTCTGAAAATATAATATCTACATTTTCTCTCCACTCTTGTTGATACTCTGCTCTATTTACTTTATTAATATCATTTATAATATCACTAGTTATATTGCCGCCTAGCCAATTATCACCAGGTTTAGGATAAGGTTTGCCTTTTTGAATAACTATTAATTCATTAGCAAAAGTTTTTAATTCATTATTGCTGTTAACAAAATCATTTAATTCTTTAATATCTCTTTTAGAAAGACCCGGTATATCCATGCCTTGAGCTGTCCAAACAGCAACACGTACCGCATGAGAATAAGTAAATCCTCCAATTCCTGTTGGCACACTTAAGCTTTTAGGTAATGTTTTTAATTGTGTTTTAAGAGCTTTAAAATCATTAGCCGCAGCTATTTTAGCTTGTGTTACAGCTGATTCTGCTTTGTCATAAGGATCAAGCAAATTAGTTTTAAGAAATGCCATTTGAGCATCACCTTTTTTACCTTTACCTAACATTTTATATAATAACCCTGTAAAATCTTCAGCAGAGTTAGGTATAAAGAAATTAAACTTTCCTTTGTTGGCTCCAACCGTTTTAGCTCTTGCAGAAGAGTATTCTTTATATGTTTCAATTCCAGAGGAATCTTCAATCATGTCGTTTATAATGGTATCAAAAGTTTTAGTTTTGCTAAACTTAGCTATTTGAACTTTTGACTTAACATCTACTTGACTTAATACATCTTCAACAGCTTTAACATTTTTAATTGCATCATCTGCAAAATAAAAATCATTGTATCCTTCAGCCGCTTTACCCATCATCCAACCAGCTTTAGCTTGAGGTGTGCCATCGCTTAATCCCGTTATATTTTTTAAAGGTATATCTATGCCATTAGCTTTCATAAAAGCTTTTATAGGTCCTGCGGCTTCTTGAGGCCTTGCTGTAAGTATAAATACATCTTCGGTTCCTCTAGCATCTGCTATTTTTTGAGCTACATTAAACAGTGGTCCTTTTTTTCCTTTAACAACTTTACTAAATTCAGTAAAATCAAACTTAGCGCCATTGGCTTCTAAGTCAGCTGCTTGTTTTGCAAATTGGGTAGCGTTAATTTTTTTACTAGAACCATTTGGCATATTGACAATAACCATGCTTTTAGATGTTGCTAGCGTATCGTCAAAATCAAATACTCTTATTTTTTTAACACGAGGATTTAATCTCCTTGCTTTGTGCAAAGCCTCGTCTGTTTTAGCTAAAGCATTTATTAATGTTTGCGTAGTTACAGGTTTGTCGTATGCTATAGCATCTGGTAATAAATCACTATCTAAATCATTTGCTTTTGCCCTAGAGGACTTTGAATATGAATCAACTTTAACACCTGTAGAAGTTATATTATGAATATCATAAACAGATTTTCCTCCAGCTAATATTAAATCGCTAGGGTTTATACCACCTGCATTTAAACCTACATTTATATTAAAATATCTTGCCCAAATGTTATCAGACATATTCCAGTTTTCTGGCGTTTGCTCTACATAGTTAAAAGCTTCTCCGTTTAATTTTGTACCTTTAAGTTTGTTGTCATTAGAAACTGACAATGGCCCTTGAAAGTAATTTTTCTTAACGTCTTTAAAAGAATTTTTTACAGTGCCATCTAATGCTTTTTTAAATAAATATTTTCCAACTATAGTAGCAGGCAAAGTATGCTCTAATCTATTTCCACTAGAGCCTGTTTCCATATATCCTTTTTGATAAAATCTAAACGGAGCAGCAGATCTAAGAAAATGACCTTGCCCATAAGAGCTAGAAGAAAGTAATGCTCCTACGAATAAAACACCTTCATAGTTTACATCACCATTTACATCTCTCATTATATCATTTTGAAACATTTCAAAAAGCTTGCCTAATTGATCAATAGAATCGTCTTGTCTTTTTATAAAAGCAGGGTCATTCAAATTATTTTCTAAATTACCTTTTGCAGAATATACACCTTCATAAGTAAGCATGCTTTTCATTGCTGGAAAATCACTGTCTTTAGGAAAAATATCTTTTCCATTTTCATTTCTAGTTTTAGCAATCCACTCGTTAGCCTCTATGACATTTCTAAAAGGCAAATTTCCTGTATATTCTCTTAAATCACCTAATTTACCGTCTGCAGAAACAATAGTTGCCACTTCAACCCCTTCTTCTTTAAATGCTTTAAGCTGAGCTTTAGTAAAAGCGCTTTCACTAGTAAAAGCAAGTTTTCTCCAAAACATAGGAGGAAGCTTTTTTGTTAATCCGCTGCTAATTGCAAAATCTAAAAACCTTTTTCGACCCGCATCTGTTTTCATATCGATACGTTTAATTGGCTTTCCTTCAGCATCCTTTACGCCATCTAAAAGTTTATTAAGAGTTTTAGTATAGTCATAATTGTAATCCCTAAAGTCTGGAGCAAAATCAACATCTTCGTCTAATCCTAGTTTTTGAAAAGTATTTTCTACTGTTTTGCTAAACTTAGCATTTTGTGAAACTTGTAATTTTTCTGCAGTCTTGGCTCTAACATCTTGTGGTTTAGCCTTAAAAGCTTCTGTACTAGGCGCTGCTTCTGCTATAAATTTATTTGCAATTGCTTTAGCTATGGCTCTTTTTCTATTACTATTATTTTGAGGTGTGCTTCCAAAAAAGTTGTTTACTACAGCCGCTACTTTAGGTGTTAATCTATTATAAAGATTAGCTCCAGCTTTTTGCTGTGTAGTTGTAAGATACGGAACACGGCCTTGCATCATAAATTTTTCAATTTCTGATTGCTTTGTTAACCTTCTGTTAACTTCAGTAAATAGTCTAGGCTGCCCTTTTTTTACTCTGCCATCATCAATAGCAATTAGCTCCGTTATATTTAATCCTTTATAAAAAGTTGGATTTTCATTTAAAAATTCTCTAAACTTTTTTGGGCTACCTATTATATCTTTAGCTATTAAATCTACAAAAGCTTTACTTGGTTTAAAAGCTTGTTTTCTGAATTGTTCACTTTTAGGATCTAATCCTTCTAATTGTTTAGTTACAAAGCCTTTTACCTTGTCTTTAAACTCAACACTTAATGGTTGTTTGTTAATTTTAATATTATCAACAAGTTTTACATCTGTATCTATTTCTGTAGCTGCAGCTTTAGAAGTGTCCTGTATGCTTTCTAGTTCTTTTTGTTGATCATTTGATATACTCTGCGTGGATTGTTGCTTAGCGTAATCTTCTACTAGCTTAGGACCAACTCTTCTTCCTAAAATGTTACCTATATAAGTACTAAGCTTTTGCGGTTGACCTGTAGCTTTGTTGATAGGAGTATAATTTTTCATTATACTTGGAAATTGATTTAGCACATCACTTTCTATACTTTTAAAAGTATCTGGATTACTCAACAAATTATTAATTGGTACGTTCCTTTTCCCACTCCACTGTTTTAATGCATCAATACCTAGTTTAGTATATTGCTCTTTTAAATTTTGCGTTTCATTAGCGGACAAACTATTTGGATCTGTTTTATATTTGTCTGCTAAATTATCTACATTAGTTGTTTTGGATTCTTGTGTTTCGCTTGTTGTAATACCCTCACTTTGCGTACTAAGAGCTTCTGCTCTTGCGCTTTGAGTCCCTTGTTGTATATTTTTTTGATAATCTTTTATAAATTCATAAACATCTCTTCCAGTTCTAAACTCTAACTTACCGTATCCTTTTGCTCTAAAAATATCTAGTATAGGCTTAGCTAACTTCATAAAAGTTTCAGTAAGATTGTCAGCCCAGGTTAGTTCTCCTTTTCCAATAGCATCAGAAAAAGCAGTTAAATACTCTTCAGCCTGCTTTAAAGGGCTAGCGTCAGCATAGTTTTCATCAATACGTTTTTGGATTATTGCTAACTCACTTTTACTTAATATTTTTTTAAACTGCTCAACTAGTTTTAAAGCGTTTTCAGGATTTGCAAATGTAGATCTTAATATTTGATGTAATCGCTCATGAGAGGCTGCCGTAACCGCTCCTACCTCAGCTGCTCTTTGCTTGTTTATGTATATTTTACCATCTTTTGCAATAAAAGCGTCTGCGTCTGCATCTGCTCCTGTTGCTTCTACAAATTCCTTAGTTGTATCATAACTAAATACACTTCCTTCTGGCGCGAATTGTTCTATTGTTTCAATTTCACCTTCTATTTTTTGTGTTCTAGAAGCAATTACTAAATCAGATAATGTTGTATTTATTTCGTCTAATCTAATAGCTTCTGCTTTTGTTAAGCTAGGATTGTCAACTTCTTTAATTTTATTTTTTAATTTTTTTTGCTCAATCATTAAATCTATAAAAGATGATTGATTTTCTTGACTTACATCTATACGGCTTAACGCGGTTGAAGAATTTTGTACATCTCTAGCTCTTTGTTTAATGCTATTGCCCTGGGCCTCAGTTATAGTACCAGCCTTTATTTGTTTATTAATACGGCTATCTATAACTTGTAAAGAATTTTTTACACTTAATATATCTATTTCACCTTCAGTCGTTAATGTTTCGGTGTTGAAAGCTTCGTTTAAATTATTTAAACCATATTTTAATAAAACATTGTCAAGTTTTCTGTTTGCAATTCCATTTTTAACGTAATTCCTTGCTTGCATGATGTTGGTAGGAGAAGAATATAAACCACCGCCACTCATTCCTAATATAAAAGCATCAGGTACTCCCTCCATAGGGTCTAACCCTTTAAGCATGTTCTGAGTAATTTGCGTTGCAACCTCTTCAATACCTTCACCCAAAAGACCTGCTGCTGCTCCGTATTTTCTTAAGGCAGTTTCGTACATTTCTATAATGCCTTTTCTAAATATTTTAACCCCTTCTTCTTTTCCCTCTTTTGCAATTATGGTTCTGTAGCTTTTACCAATAGTCCCTTTACCTATAAGCCCAAAAACAGTTTCAGCGCCTGCTATACCTAAGGAAGTAGTTATTATTTCAAGCTCGCTCATAGCTGGGTGCTCGTCTCTCATTTCTCTTATTTCATTCCCTGCAAAACCTATAGTACCCGCGGCTAAAAATTGTCCAGTCTTCATATAAGCACCGCCTACCATCATAGACATAGAAACAGGCATACTATTAAAAAGCCCGCCTCCAATTTGTTTAAATCCATCCATATAATTTCCAGCGTTGAAGCTATCAGATATACCTTGTATTTCAAAATTTTGTAAACCAAATTCTTTATTTATTAAGCCTAACTTTTCTTGCTCTTCTATATAATAATCCAGTATGTAATTTTTAATTCCAAAATTTTCTTTAAATTTTGCAGAAGTAGTTACAACTTCTTCTCCTTTAAAATAAGATGCTATAGGATCTGTAACTCTTGCTGCAAGATCATATAATGTTTCAGGTACGCTTGCCATATACTGACCTGCGGTAGTGCTACCTTCTCTTAAGTTATTAAATAAGTAGCCCAAAAAACCCATTTGACTTGCTATCCTTTTTGCCTCATCTCGATCTGCTGTGTTGTAAGCTGGGTTTGAACCTAATTCGTACTGGGCATCATTTGCTAGTTTTTTTCTTACAGCAAGCAATCTTTTAAAATATGCTTTACCTTCTTTAGTCTTAATATTTAAAGATTTCTCTTCTTTATATTTTTTAGGTTGATCCATAAAAATAGAAGGATCTTCAACTACTTCAGTCACCGTAAATCCAGCTATGATTTCATCAATTTCACTTATTTTTGCAAAAACATCTTTTAAAGACATATTCCCAGTAGAATTAGACATGCCTTCTATACTTTTAATATTAGAAAATTGCCATGATTCACTTTCTGTGTCTTTAAATTCATCAAAGCTAGGTAGACCGCTAATTGTTCTTTTTTCTTTTTTTTGCCCTGACAATTGTTTGTCATATAGCTTTAAAGATTTTGATTGCTTTTCATCTAAATGGTCAAATACTTCTGCAACTTTAGCTATTGCGTAGGTGTCTGTTTGTAATTTATAATCTCCTGAATCTGCAGCTTTAGCATAATAATCAATTGAGCCGGTTTTTTTATTTATTTCATATTTGTAATCGTAATTACCTCTAGGATTATAAGTTTGACCTACATCTGCTTTTGTTTTATAAGAGTCAGGTAAAGTAAATACAGGCTCTAATCCTACTTTTTGAAAAAAAGTTTTATCTAAATCTTTTATATCAAAATCGCTTTCTACAGGATCTAATAAAGGATTGTCTTTACTCGTACCTGGCGTAGCGTTTAACCTTTGCGACAGAGTTGTATTTTCTAAGGAATCGAATATTCCACCCCCAGATATTGATTTCATAAACTCCTTGTTGGACACTGGTTCCGTTTTCCCTGGTGTAGTTGCATCCGTCTCCACAACAGGGTCTATCTTTACTTCCTCAATAACTTCTTCTACTGGTTCATTTTTTTTCTTCCAGTCTTTAGTTAAAGCAATTTTTTCTTCTAAAGATATATCAGAGCTTAATGATTGTACATATTCTAATAAGTTCATTTAATTTAATTTAAGTTGTTATCATCTAAAAATTTTTGAGCTTCTGCTTTTTTAGCATCTGATAAATCAAACACAGCAGCATCTTCTTTTACTGTAGGTATTTGGTTTTTAGTAAATTCATTTAGATAATTATTCATAAAGTATTCTTTATATTTTGTTTCAAATAAAACTTTTTTATCTTGTTGCAGAGGTAAGTCTAACTCATAGCTCCAGCTAGAATTTGCAGCATTAGCATCTTGAGCCATTTGATCGTCTTCTGTAACACTTGTGTCTTTAGATATATAAACGTTCCAAGCAGCTATAACGTCTTGCTCAGAGCTCATTAAACCAGCAACTTCAGCGTTTATAAATGGGGTTACTTTTTTTTCTATCTTAGCCATGTCATACTTAAGCACGTTACGCCCTTGTCCATTGCCAATATCTATAACTTCATAATCAAAGCTGCCGTCTGGATTTTTAATTACAAATTCCTCACTTATTTTTGCGTTGCTTTTTAATTGTTTATTTTCTCCAATCATTTCTTGCATAAATAAGCCAGTCTCAGAAAGAAGTAATAGCATATCTTTATTTATATTTGGTGTAGAAGCTAATAAAGACGTATCAGAATCAATTAAAGCCTGTAAAGATGTGCTGTTAATAATTAAAGGTTCTTCAAAAGCAGGTCCATAAAAGGCAATTTGTTGTGAACCACTTGCTAATAAACTTAAATATACATTGTAACCATCGTCTTTTGAAAAACCCGGCTTAGCCATCATTACGCTATTAGCAACCGTATATCTGTAATTATTATTTGGATCAAAACTTTTTTCTTCTGTTACATTTAGCTGGGTTATTAATGTATCTATAAATTGTAAAGAATTGTTTGGAGCCTCTTCTAATTGTTTTAACTCAGCTAACTCAATTGCACAATTTGGTGATTGACATTTATTTGATTCAATTGCTATTTTTAACTGAGCGTAGTACTTGCCTGCATCTCTGTAAGCATTGTCTAATAATTGAAAATTATAATTACTAGTGTTTTTTATAAAGCTTTCATTATAAGCAATAGCATTACTTGCGTTAAATTGCTTTAAATAAAGATTTTTAAATAAATTTTCGTTTTCCATGTTTGTTTATTGTTGTGTAGACATATATCCACCTGCTATCTGGGCTAAACCACCAAGCGCTCCTGTAATTGCGCCTGTTCTATCTGATTGTGCTTGACCTTCCGCTGCTCTTGAAGCACCTAACATAGATGCCGCTCTATCTAACTCTTGCATTTGACGGGTTTCTCTAGTAGAAAACATAAATTGTTCACCTGCAACATCTGCTTGTTGCAATCTTTGTGCTTCAGCCATTTGTCTTTGCTCCATTTGTTGTTGTCCTTGAGCTCTTTTATCTTCGTTTTGTTTTTCTTGCATTTCTATACTAGCTGAAACACCTTGTTTAGATTTTAAAGCGGCTTGAGCTAAAGCAGTTGCTCCACCTGCTCCAGAGCCGGTTGCTCTTATAGTGTCTAGTGTATTTGCTAAAGATATATCAGCTTCTTCTATTTGCATTTCAGCAGCACCTGTGGCTACTGATAAATTTGCAAAAGGATTGCTTATCATACCACTTAAATCCGTAATTCCTTCATAAGGATTTATAATTTCTTGCCTATTATTTTCTAAATAATTTAATTTAGCCGACAGTCTACGTCTTTCGTTTGCCGCTGCTTCTTCTCTTTTTTTAGCTGAACGGGATCCAAAAAAGCCTCCTAGTAATTGAGCGCCTCCTCCTATTACAGCTGCTGCTAATGGTAGTGGCATAATATTGTTTTTTTATTGTTCATATCCATTGTTTCTTGTGTATTTTGAGCTAACAGAAAACAATTCTTTAACTCCTGTATTGTCAGTTACTCCATCAGTTTGCATAACAACTGTTACATAATTACCTTTAATTCCGCTAATAAAATTACCAAAAGCAACTTCAGCTTCTGCTGCGGGAGTGTTATTTATTAGATTAGCAACATAGGTATTTTCTTTTCTATTAAATCCAGCATAGTTTATCGGTGGATTTAATACAGCAGGGTATTCGTTTCCGTAGTTATCAAAAGCTCCAGTAGTATAACTTCTTATTAAAGCAGCGTCGTCTTTAGTAAATATCCAACCTGCTCCATCGGGATTTTCATAACTAACCCCAGCTCCAACTGAGTCTGAAGTTATGCTGTTTACTTGCCACCCGTTTGTTCCTTCATAACTAATAGTTTCAAAAGATTTACTTTGTTCTGGTTCTGGATTTAAAACAAAAGTTATAGAGGATTGATAAGTTATATTGTAAAACTTTGTAGGTCTTGTAGTATAATGCTGCCAAAGACCTGCGTTTTTAAAACTGTACGTTTGATTTCTTAAATTAAATATTTGATCTGGCTGATAATTGAAAAACCCAATCCAGCCTTTAACTCGTTCGTCCCATGACAATGTTTCATAACTTGAATCTTGCAAATGCACATTTTTTTGAATAGATACTACATATTGTTTGTTATATATATCATACCCACCTATTAATCTAGCTGGAAAAGAAGGCACTGAAAACTTATTTATATTATCTCTAAAAAAATCAATCATGCCGGCCGCTGATATTTCAGTTATGCCGTCCATGGAAAGTCTTAATATTGCGTTTTTATTTGCATCTGAAAAATATTTTTGGTAACCATAGACAGCAAAGCTTTCTGGGTTAGTACTTATTCCATAATCCCCAGCATATGCTTGTACAGTACCTATAACTAAATTTGAAGCAGTTACAACGTCAGACCCTTCTGCGGTATAAATTGCGTCTCTATCTATTAAAGCTCTGCTTACTTTACTTTCTTGAAATATAATTAATCTATTATCCTCAGCATAAAGTTTTTGTATTGAACCATTTGCTGGGTCTACTGATTTAGTTATATTTTCTCCTATTGAAAATACATTAGTTCTATTTATGCCTGTTCTAGAATTAAATATACCAGAATATATTAATGAATTTATTCTATTAGAAGCATTAGGTTCTTCTTCTACTAAATAAGCCTTTACTCCAAAATCTACAGTTGTATTATTATAACCTCCTCTAATTCTAGATTCTTCTATTGCCCAATTCCCAGGGTCTACTAAATTAGATCCTGGTCTACTATAACCGCCAATAGTTTGAGGTATGCCAAATGAGCCATTCCACACTGGTTTTTCAGGTGGATTGCTTATAGTCTTTTTTAATATAAAAGTGTTAAAATATTTTACTTCTACTACTGCTCCCATAAATAATTATTACTTGTTTTTATTGATATTACCATGCTAAGGGCAAGCGATCTGAAATGGCTGCGGCCCACCACCGCAACTAGAATAACTACCTGCACTACTTACTGGTGTAAACCCGCTAACAACATAAGGGGCATTTCCTGCAACTGCAACCGGACAAATGGGACTTGCGCATTGAATATTGTTAACAATAAAACAAACTCCCCCATTATACCATGACGGAACATCTACAGGGTCTGGAAAGATTTGGAAGGTAGATGAATTTGTAGGGCCATTTATAACAAACGAAGTATAATAATTAAAAATTGCATCACAACGAGTGCCAGCTTGATTTATATATCCTATTTGTTTTTTTCCAGTACTAAATCTTAATTGAGTTTTAAGAGGTATAGTCGACCAATCAACCGCTGAAGTAGTAGGTCTCATTTTTATTTGGCCACTATTATTAAGCCCAGTTTTATAATACTGTATTCCCTGTACATTAGTCCACGCTCCGTTTACAAAAGCTTGTATTGAAGAAGATCTGCGAAGCCCAGACACGCTTATATTTCCAGCTTGTATATTTCCGTCGGCTTCTTGGTTACAATAGCTATATATATTTGCAGTAGGATTGTTAAGAACTATAGATTCAATTTCAATTAATTGATTACCGTCTGAATAATTGCCACTTACAACACCGTTAAATACAGCAGTTGCATCAATAATATTTCCTTGTGTGGGGCCAACTTTAACAATATACTGTTTTGCGTCAACGCAAGGAGCGTTAATTTCAACAGTAAAAGTACAACTTGTTGTGCTTGTTGACAACGAACCTGCTTCGGCTTCTCCTTGAGCATCACTTAATACTATTTCTATTGTAAAAATGCCCGCGGAAGTGGTGTTTTTAGTTATATTTATATATGCTTCTCCATCTGTTCCTTCTGCCGGTATAAAAGGAGTGGCTGTAAAAGGCCCAAACCCGTCTGCTAAAACAACTCCAGCAGAATCTTTTTGAATTATTTCCCATACTAGATCTTGTCCTGCTAAATTTGCAACAGCTGGATTTTGTCCAATAGCGGCTTTATAAGCACTTCCATTATAACCTTTTATTTGTGTTACAAAAGTATCAGTTATATTAGTAACAATAGTTGCAGCGTTAGGGCAATTAATCTCTGGAACAATATTTATTAAATTTGCTGTTTCAATAAATAAGCTTTGAGTTCCATCGATTGTTGTAGCTTGGAATGTAAAAGTAAAAGTTCTAGGTGCAGGGTCAATTCCATACCAAAATAAGCTTTTAGTTCTTATTTGGTAAGTTCCGTTATTTAAAGACAAATCTAATTGAAAATCATTTAATCTATCTACTGGGTTTTCAGAAGTTCCACTAGTTACGCTTAGCAATTCAAAACTTAATATATCTGATTGCGCAATTTGTGCGCCAAAGCTGTTAGTTAAATAAAAAGGAGCGTCGGTTATAACAGTTCCTATAGCTACAGCCTCTGTAAAATTAGTTGTTGCAAAATTTTCTAAGTCCGCTCCTCCTAATGATTGATCTAATATAGCTGTATTTAAATCAGATACTAACCCACTAGTTGAAGTTTCCCAAAATATATCTAATAAAGATTCTACTGGTTTAGTTTCAAAAACTGCTAAGTTTTGTATATTAATAGGCGCAACTTGCGGAGAAAACAAAAGCAATGTATCGTCT
>Ga0207896_1000179_pt1 | contig 14179 bp, 8 predicted proteins | sample LinPmetageLP36_FD_184049 | JGI IMG/M metagenome (GOLD analysis project Ga0207896, IMG submission 184049) | Marine viral communities from the Pacific Ocean - LP-36 (SPAdes) | ecosystem: Environmental > Aquatic > Marine > Oceanic | place: Pacific Ocean | collected 2010-06-15 | reverse complement strand
TGAAGCGTCTAACATATTTAAAACCATATTTGTCATTTTCAAGATCAACATCAGGAGAAAGAGCTCCCCCTAAAAAATCCACGCTCAATTCTTTTGGAGAAACGGCTTCTTCATACACGTTTTGAAGATTTAAGGTATTTGGTTCACGATTATATAAATTTTGGTTATTAACAGAACTAAGGCGCTTTTGTAAACCGTCACTCCTCCTGTTGTATTCGGGCATAGTAGGAGGAAAGTTGGCTAAAATTCTGTCATCTACTCGTCTTTTATTAATTGCATCGTCCACTCCAACGACGGCTTGTGGGGCAATACTGGCTACACCAAAATCTTTTTGAACATCTATAGGTGGCCTCTCCGGTCCAGACTTATAAATGTCTTCAGCGATTTGAGAAGTGAACGGCCCCGTATATACCTCTGCCTTTTGTGGCGGAGGAGCGGTAGTCGATACTTGATCCATTGTTGCTTGTTGAGCCGGAGGCAATGAAGGAGGTGGAACAGCCGCTGCTCGGCGGCCACCGCGGATAGGTTCTTGAGCGTCTGCACGTTGGTTTTGTTCAGAATTGGAATTGGAATTGGAACCACCTCCAGAATTTCCTCCACCATCACCGCCAAAGCAATAGAACTTAGACTCAAACGCGTTTAAGTGTTCAAAATCAGGAAACGGAGCATCGGACCACAGTTTTTTCTTAAACACAGCTATGCCTCCGTCCTATAATGTCCTCTTGTACGCCTGTAGCGTAGCCCTTTTTCTTACCATTCATCTGCCGCAGGAAGGTAGCCCCGTCATACGGATACACTTCGATGTAGCGACTTGTTAACTCCTGTTGAGCAAACCGACCTATCTTTAGCGCGTTGTTGTACGGCGCAATAAAGTCGATGACATACAGCTTACCGGCTCGTGGTCCGTAGTCCCAATCCTCTGGTTGAAGCTTGCGTGTACCGTCTTCGTACCCAGCCGCAGCCTCTTTTGTCAGGAACGCATGGCTGAACAGGCCCGTGGGCCGTGGAAAGATTTGCGTCTTACAAGTCAGCTTGTCCTCGTACACTACCGTCATCTTCTTTGCTTTGACGGCGGGTAGCACAAGGCGTTCAAGATCAGACACATACCAGTCGCGGTGCATGTCGGACTTGAGCATCAGTTCCAGTACATCTTCGATCATCCCATCAGGCTCCCGATACCTTGTTGACGGATGAGTCCAGAGGCCACGTCGTTAGGGAACAGGGCAGCGTACTGCTGACGCACCGGTCCACTAGGGGCCGCGGGCGGTGGAGGCGCTGCCGACGCAAGGGTGGTTGTGGGTTGTGCCACCGGTTGCGCCGGAACTGGGGGTGTCATCCTTGCTGGTAACTGTAAAGACGATTGCTGGTTTATTAACTCTTGTGCTCGTCGTTGAACATCTTCGGTGCGTTCTTGCAGCGTCAAAGGTTCTGGAGCATTAGATTCTTCTAAAACCGGTTGGTCGTCCGGAGTTGCTACACCCGGCAGAGCTCTACGCATCGGAGCGATTAGACCCTTATCTACTAGCCATTCTTTAAAATAAGATAAAATCCGACTTTTTTCTTTTGCGGTTTTTCCTTCTTTCAAAGCTATAGCCAAAGCTTCTGGATCCTTTATAATTTCTTTTAAAAGGTCTATTCGAAAGGCGTTAGGTAAGTCTTTAAAGACGTTTTTGTAACCTGTTCTAAAAGCTTCCGCTCCGCGGCCCGCTGCAATAATGGTAGCTGTTCCGGAATCAGGGGCAATAAACTTTTGTAATCTAGTTCCCGCGCTAGACCCTAAAACAGAAACAACAAGTTCTGCGCTTGGGCCCATTTTTGAAACAAGTGAATCCACATCTGCCGCAGAGCCTTGGAAAATAGTGCCTTCAAACTCGACCATTTTGCCAACAAAATCTTCGATGTCCTTCATTTCACCTTTTGTAAAAACACCTTTTTCTACAGCCCAATCAGCTAATGAAACTTTTCCTTGCGCTTTTTGGTTAGGAGAAAAAAGAAACATATAAGCGTTTCTTGCGTTAGTGCTGCCGGTTGAAGCTCCAGAGTTGATAAAAACCGCATCTAAAATTGCGGATTTAAAGCCTTCTTTAGCATCGTTAAGTGAATATTCTTGACCGGTAGCTTCGTTTTTCCAAGTTTTTGGAGCGTTTGATAAACGATCCCAAAATTTATTCAACGCCCGAATAGGGTTTCCTGAACCAGAACCAATGTACTTTGAAATAACAGTAGCGGGGCTTTCTGCACCTTTGGGATCTAAAAAAGAATAAGCTGAAAGCAAGGCTTTTTCTTCATCCTGAGCATCTTTATTAATTCTTTTTTGGTTGTCAAAAAGAATCAGTTTACTGTTATCCCCAGAAACAATATCTTCTAAATCCATTCTTATAGCTGGGAAAACGTCTAACAACGCTTTGTTTTCAGATTTTTCCATCCATTTACGAAGGCTGGTTGCACTCACTTTTTCCGGTGCTTCAGGATCAAAAGCTTCTGACTTAATAATTCGAAGAATATTTTCTTGTGTACCTCTGAGAGATAAGCTCGAAGCAACTGTTTGATTTACGTTGTCTAATAAACTTCCACCTTCTGAAGCTATTATACGACCTTTTGCGCCTTCCCGCAGCTTAACTCCGGGAAGCTCCGCAAGTTCATCTTTATTTTGTTGCACCCACGCTTGCAGAGAGTTCAAATCAAAAAACCCTGTTTCTTCATTAAACGAAGCTTTTTTAGCACTGTCTAACAACGCCCCGCCATCCGCTGAACCCAACATTTCTGACAAGGATGCCGTTAATTGAAACTTTCCAATGTTGTCTAATTGTTTGGCTCTTTCGTAACCCCCGTGAGATGCAAATAACTGACGACCAATTTCTTCTGGGGTAATACGTTGAGCTCCGGTTTTTGTTCTTTCCAAAATTTTTCCGGCAAAACTTCTAGTGTAGGTATCGTTTAAAGCACGTGAGAAAGCACGAGCTATGTCGTAAGCTAAAACTTCTCCTTGCGGAAAACTCTCAATATCCATTTCAATAGCGGAAGCAAACCTATTTGCTAAATTTTCAGTTTGTGCGTCGCCCCTAGCTGCGGCTTGTTTGGCTAACGATAAAGCTTGGCTCCGCATAGAAGTTAACTCTCCAATGGTTACGGCTCCTACAGGAGCCCCATCTACCGCATCTAAAACAGGCTTGGGGCCTTCTACTAAATCTTGTGCACGAGCTCTAAGTAACTGTGCTTGTTGTTGAAACCGGTCTGCTTCAGAAAAAAGCTCGGCTTGTCTTTGTTGTGCTGCAAAAGTTTCCATCCCTTCTGCTTCTCTTATCAAAGCATCCGGGTCATCTATGTCTAAGGTTTTGTTTAATATATTACCTTCAGACGCATTTTTTAGTAGCAGATTAAAATCGGACACCACCTCCGCAGGAAGCTCTGAAGACAACTCTTGCACAGCGGTTGGCGGCGGCAGCGCATCTTTTTGTGAAATTAAAGCACGACGTTTAGCGTCGTATAACTTTGAAAGTTCTGTTCCTGACCGTCTTCTTCCACGAGATTGCGAAGATAACTGAGCCAATTTTTCTATAGACGCCGTGGTAGGGTCGTTCAAATTAAATTGCTCAACCATTTTATCAAAATACTTACGAGTATCTGTTCCTTCTAAATCTCCGTATAAAGAACGAAACTTTGATATATTCTGCGGCACGGCAGGCGCATTTATTGACCCGCCTAGCCCCAACTCAGTTCTTTTCCGGTCTGCAAATTTTACTAAAGAAGAAAGTTCAGAAAGGGTGTCATCAAAAGCTTCTGGAGCCGCGCCCGCTGGCACAGCGTCGTTCCACATTTCCAAAAAATTAGGGACGTTAGTTTCGTTTCCGTCTGCATCCACAAATCGGTTTACAGTAATCGTACTAGGCACGTTTTTCCAAAGATAGCGTTCTTTTGCTCTATCTAATTTTAAAGAGTTTAAAACTCCATCAAAAATTTGATTTCCTAATTCGGACATCCGAACCGGATCAGTTTCAGCATCGCCACTAGACAACCGTTTTACGGCATCCCGTAAATTAAGAAGCCTAGAATCCAAATTCATTTGCAACCCTACCTCAAACAAATCTTTCATTTGAGTAGATACTAATCTAACCATTTCAGTGTCACCGGTAGAGTGAGCGGCTAACAAAGCCATTCTAAAAGCTTCTACAGCGTCTCTGTTAGCTATACCTCGTTGGTTAGCTAGACCCGGTGTTACTAATTCCAATTGTTTTTCTAAAGCCAAAATTAAGGGACTTCGGGACGCAACACCGGCAGTTAAATCAATCGTTTTTCCCGTTTTTCGGGCATACTCTTGAAGAGCATCCTTCATTTTAGCATCAGTTAAATTATTAATTATTTGGTCTACGTCGCCGTCATATTTTTCAATATAATCAATCAAAAAGTTAGATATTTCGGCTTGTTTTTTCGACCGTCTCTTTTGTAAAGCACCTTGAAGCCCATCTTCTTTAGCTGTTTTATAAAACCCTTTTATAAATTGAAAGATATCGACCGTTCTTTTAAGTGCAAGATCACCAGCAACCCCGCCTAAAACCCCGCCCACAACTTCTGCCGTCATTCTGGGGCCCATTTGACCCGGAGCAGCGTCTTCCGCAGCTTCAGCTAGCACCGCAGACATACCGGTTGCAGCAGCTTCCGCGCCAAGATAAGTAATGGGGCGGTTATAAGCTTCTTGAGACATCCTATTCAAAAGGTTTTCAGTTCCTCTTGTCATACGGTATCCCAGTGTAGGCTTGTACCCTTTACCGCCGAAAATAAGACCTTTTTTTCCAAATTTTACAGGAGTAAAAACTTCTGTCATTTTTAAGCCACTAAGGCTTACGTTTTTAGAAACACCGTATGGAATCAAACCGAAGAAAGCATTTTCGGCTACAACTTCACCGAAAACTTGATCACCTTTTGTACTTGGTAAAATTAAAGGCGCATCACCTAATATTTCGCGTGTAAAAGAATCTGCTGCGCTGCCCGCTTTAATGGCAGCTACAGTTCCTGCTGCCAAGGGAGATAGTATGCGATACGCCGCTTGAGGAGCAGTTACGGGGACAGCCGTCAAAGGGTTTATCTGGTTAAGAGCGTTAGTGGTTTTAGCCGCTGCCAAAAAAGCTGCTGTAGAAGCCGCTCCCGCTCCTATTTTTCTTTTAAACCCTTCTTTAAAAGTACCCGGTTGAACAGGGCGGCCTTCCATATCGTATGCAAACATTTGAAGAATACCTGCATCAGTCTGCTTACGTTCGTTTGACGAAAGCTCTGAAAATTTTGGAAATAAATCAAAAACAGGCGCAGTCCCGTTTTTTAAACCGTCATAAGTAATAAAATCAGGGTTGTCCGGATAATCCTTACTTAGCGTTTTAGCCAGCATTTTAGCCATGCCCTGTTCAGGGTCCATGCCGTCCCGACGAAAAATATCTACAGTCTTGTCAAACTCTTCCGCGGTAAACTGAGCAAACGGATACTTAATTTCATCGGTCATTAATTTGACCCCCCTCTTTGAATAGCACCGCTTATAATACTTTGAGCTTCTTCTTGAGCTTGTGCGTCTAACAGTTCTCCTTCAACTCCAATCGGAACGCCCGGAAGAAGGTTCATCAGCCGCTGTAATTCAAAGTTATTGGCTTGAACTTGTTTGACTAATGTTGCGTCTAAAGTCCCACTAGAAAGTTGACGTAAATTGTTTTGGTACTGCTGCATAGCAATTCGTTTTAACTCAATAAATTTCTGAGCCTCTGAATCAGGGTCAGCTAAAAATGCTTCCGGGCTAGGGAAAAGCGCCCCGACTGTAGCCATTTCTGCAACAGGGAATCGCGGATTAACCACCAAAGCAGAACGTCCTAGCACTCTTACTCCACGAAGATACTGACGAGCTTGTTGAGTTTCGCGGCCAAATACTTCTAGCCAATTTGGTTTCAAAGCAGACGGAACCAGCGAAGAAGCTCCGTCTAAAAATGCCGTAAAGTTAGAGTAAAAGCCTGTGCCTTTACGCGCCATACCCATAGCATCTTTTACGGCTAAAAGATCCGCTGCTTCTACGCCTTCCTGACCGACAAGAGAAGAAATCAACATTTGATCAAACTCAGCCAGTTTTTCACCCGCAATTCTACGAGCTTTTTCTTGTTTTAAGACGTTATATGAAGTTTGCGGGGAAACAATGATTGAGTCTGCTGGAACAGGCTTAGACTGACCGTCCAAATCAACGTAAGTTTTTCCGTTGTCATAGCTAAGACGCATTGCTCCGTTTATTAAGAACCCTTTCGGAGCTATTTCCGAAGTAACTCTTGTTAATGTTGCACTGTTTCCGTTGGCTAAAGCTTCGTTTACACGTTTTTGAACCGCATCAAACGAGGCGCTGTTAATATCGACGTAAAGCTGTTCGCCATCAATAGTGGCCTTCATTAATGATGGCTTTATAGGTGTCTCAGTATCAATAACAACTTTAGGAGCGTCAGGATTAGACACATCAACAAGGCGACCCCTTGCGTCTTTCACAACTTTAGGTTCAGGCGTAATTTTCATCAGCCGGTTTTGAATTTCGGGGCTATAGCTCAAGAATTGTGCTTTGCTTGGAACACCGTATTTCATTAAGTAATCGCGATCAGTAATTACCGTTAAGCCCATTTTTTCGGCTCTTTGGTCGTCCGTCAAAGCCTTAAACTGTTCTTGCGTCATGCTCATCTTCATAAAGAAGTCTTTAGCAGACAAGAACGCATCTGTCCGAACAGCCATCCGTTCGTTTGGAGTCATTTGATTTAGCTCAGATATGCTAAAGCCGGTTCTTCTGAAGATATCCCGCTCACTTATCGGCCTATCCGACGTAGGAGCCTTTGGCATACCCTGCTCTTTATATTTCTGACCCATAGGCAACGGATTATCTGTCACCCAAGCCGCCATAGCCTTTTGACCTTCTGGCGAGTTTTTATCAAAAGAAGGAGATTGAGTTCCGCTTATTTGGTCATATAAAACAACCGTGTTTTCTTTAGAGACACGAGGAGAAGTCGTAATCGGGTAAAGTGTTTTGTCAGAAGCTAACAATTTATCATATTTTGTTTTATCTGCTGGGATGTTTAAATCAAAACTACCAACAACTTTTTCCCCGCCACCCGTAGTGGGTTTGACGACTTTTACGCGATCCGATTTATCTTCTTTATCCGTACCGACCTCAAAGATATCTCCGCCTTCTTCTATCGCTGCCGCAGCGTAAGTATCATACTCGTCAGGGTCTGCGGCGTTGAAGAACCGGTCAGGTTTACCGGGCACAACCAACTTCATAGGCTTGGCCGCTTTATCCGTTCTTTTAAGCCTAGCAACCGCAAGCGCGTCTTCAGAAGCAATTTCTGCCGCCAGTTTAGTTTCAGCAGATTGCAACGCGGCCAAGTCCATTGTGCGGCCTTCCTTTTCTGCCGCTCGCTTGTATTCAAGCTGCTGTTGAGCTCGTGCACCAATAGTCTGAGGCAGTTGCGTGGTCCGCGCTGCCATAGCCAAGCGTTCTGCTGGGCTCATACCGGGCCGCTCACCCTCCATAGGTGCGGCAAAAGCCAATGCGGTGTTTGCGATATCAAACAGCATCTGTGCTTGCGTCATTTTTCTTTGCTCTTCAAGGTCCGCGGTCCGCGCTTCGGGGTCACCTAACCCATATTCCCGATAAAGACCTCTTTGAGATTCTACAAGGTCACGCAAACGAGCACCATCGCCTCGCTCCGATTTAATTGGAGGAAGATTAGCCGCCGCAGCAGGGCTTAAACTAGCACGAGACGCTGCCTCTAGTTGCGAGTTATCAATGTTGTTCAAAAGAATATCTTGGCGCAGTTGCCTAAACTTTTGTCCGGGAAGATCACCTACTGTGCCCGATAAAAGTGTTCCGTAATCGGTTCCGCCAAACTCAAATTTTTGAACCGGCTGGTTGTCGCCTCGGCGGACCAGCCCGCCTTGGTTAAAATTTACGGGCGGGGGCCCTCCCATCATGGCAGGATCCATAGGTGGGGCCGCGGGCGGCGGTGGGGGTGCCATAGTAGACATAATGCCTTGCGCCATAGCGCCTTGCACGGGCTCTGTCATTTCTTCCGCGGCCAAACCGCCAATGCCTTGGTCTACTGCGGCCATAGCCATAGCAGGCTGCACCAGTGTAAGCACAGACTCCGGAGTCTGTTGAGCATCTTCAGGACCAACTACGTCAGCAAGTTCTGCATACCGCTCCTCAATGGAAGCGTCATCACCACGGATAGAGTTCATTACAGTCGCGTAGTCTTCAGCTTCGTCCAGATTGCCGATAGATTGAGAGGCTTCGCCAAGAAGTCCTTCAAGAACCTGCGGGTCAATAGCCTGTTGACCCATTGGAGCTTCCGCAGGCATGGGGGGCGGCATATCGGCAGGCATAGGTGGAGGAGGCATATCGGCAGGCATCATACCTGCAATACCACCCTCTTGCATAGGAACACCGCGCCCCATCAGGATATCCTTCTGAGTGATCTTGCCGTCTCCGCTCAGATCAGGAAAGGCTGCGCCGCCTTGAGCAAACATTTGTCTTGCTAATACGCTTCTGTTCATCCGAATAACCCCGCCTTGTTTGCGCCTGCTGCGGCTGATAGTCCAGCTATGCCCAAGCCTAAATACTGTTGCACTGGTGATACTCCGGGCGAGGTTGAGCTAGCAATAGTCTGCTGGCTAGACGGTGCCCCCTTATAAATGTCTGATAGATACGACAACCGCTGATACGGCTCATACAACTGAGCCATGTCGCTTTGACGCTTGGCTTCAAGCCCCGCCTGCTGCTGAAGCTGTTGCTGTTTACCAAGATCATACTGAGTCTGGATATCTTTAAGGCCCATATTCTGAGACAACTCACCAAGACTAGCTTGGCGTAAACCTAATGTACCCAACGCCTCACCGCCCTGCAAACCAAATTGACCGTATTGCAGACCAAGATCACCTAACTGTCCCGACATAGCAGCTTGCGCCTGCTGACCCTGCAAACCAAGCTGGGCCCCTGCTTGAGCGTTGCGAGCCGCAAGCTCTTCGACTGAAATACCAAGCTGGGCCGCCTGTTGCGCCATTGCTGCCTGCTGCTGTGACGCTTGAAGCGCGGTCCCTGCTCCGGCCTGACCAAGCTGTCCCGTAAGACCTGCGGACTGTATCTGACGAGCACGAGCCTGCTCAAACGCCTGTTGCGCTCTGCCCGCTGCGCTCTCAAAGCCTTGCGCCCGCATCTGAGCCGCGGTCCGCGCTTGTTGATCCAACACGTTTCTGTCCAACTCGCGTTGAGCTACCTCTGCGCGAGAGCCTCCAAACGCTCCTGCCCGAATGGCTTGATCCGATACTTGCGACCGCTGTATATCACCTTGACGGCGAACATCCGCCAAAGCCTGCTGTACTGCGGCGTCCTCATATGCGCTCATAAACGGCTGAACACTAGTTGGATTAAACGTGCTGGCACCGCCTTGCAAAGATCTTATGCCTTGCTGCGCGGACCCTACCCCTAATGCTCTAGCTGACGGTATTTGTCCTGCTGCCGCGCCTATTCCTGTCATGCCGGTGCCTGCAAAACCGCGAGAGGCCCCTGTTGCCCCTTGAAGTCCGGTTTGACCGGCAGTCACCTGTCCCGGTACACCGCCCATAGACGACAAAATGCCCGCTTCTGCGGCTTGTCGGTAAGGGTCGGCAGTTTGCATGGCAGACCCAACCTGACTTTGAGCGCCGCCCATCGTAAGGCCCGCTTGAGTTAGGTATGGCTGGTAACCACCGATACCACCAGCTTGACCCGCGCTAGTAAATGCCTGATTTTGCAGTCCGGTAAAGTCCGCTACCTGTTGAGTTGGAAGCTGTACCCGTTGTCTAGTTTGCTCGTTACCGGCCTCGTCCGTGTATGTCTCCATGATCGGGTTGCCCTGATCATCAACCATCGGGATACCAACGGGGGTCTTAGAAAGCCCCTGCGCGTCTTTCATCAGCGCAAGTTTATAGGCTTCAATCTCCGGGGCTTCTCTTACTATTTGGGTTTCGGTAGCCATTACGCCATAGCCCTTCCTTTAGCTTCAAGGCCGCGCATCATTTGATACATGTTGTTTATACCCTGATCGTTGTTACCGTTGCCAAGTCCCTTGACGGCATCAGTAGTCATAACAAACTCACCGGGCATTAGCATGGCGCGTACACTATCTTTTCCGGGGACGCCCTCGTCAGGCATAATACCACCTACGCGGCGCGGGAAGATCTCCCCTCCTTCCGCGGCGTATTGTGAAGCAACAACAACGGGCCCTTGAGATTCTCTTGTCCGAAGGTTTTGTTGTCCAATCAAGTACTCATAAGGCGTTAAACGCAACATGTCTGCGCCTGTAGGACCAAGATCAGGCTCTTCTACTTCAGGTGCATCAAATGCGCCAAGAGCGTAGGCGGCGGTTCCTGCTAGAGCGGCACTAGGGCCAAATTTCGCTAGGATTCCCGGACCGGCAGCGGCTTTAGCGGCTTCTAAACCCGCCTGTGTGGGAGTTATACCCGCGGCGGCCATGTCTTTTAAATAAGCCTGACCAGCTTTTTCTTTTGCTAAATTAACAGCGGCATCGCTTTGACCACCTTGAAACAAATAATCAGTAGCCTTTGAGCCATAGTCTTTAAAAGTATCAACAAGGTTTGTGCCGTCTCCAGTTAGAACAGGGTTTAATTGAACATTAGCCAAGGCGGGATCCGGACCAGCAAATAAATTTGCATCGTCAAAAGAAAGGTTAGCGGCGTCTGCTGCCGCTGCTCTATTTTGTAAGAACTTACCGGCGTCTGTCGTTCCAGTACCGGCGTCTGTTGTAGGTATCTCAACTCCCTGCGGAAGACTACCATCTGCACTAGCTAGCTGTAAATTCTTGGCTTCTTCAAACGTGGCCGAAGCGGTTACGGGAGCCGAAACCGCTTGTTCCGCCAAGATTTTGTCATAACCAGATTGTCCAAACTGACCAGTAGCTAGCTGCTGACCGGCTGTGGTCAAGTTAGACAGGCTGGCCGCTTTCTTAATTCCGGTTACTGCGCCTTGTGAGAAGGTCTGGCCGGGGGCCGCGTTCAGTCCACCAGATATACCGGCTGTCGCACCACCAATAGCACCACCAATTAAAGCGTTCTTCATAGCGTCTTTTAAGCTGCCGCCCTGCACCAACGTGCCAATTCCAGACCCTAATGCACCAGCATAAATTGCTCCAAGACCGGGAAATATTGCGTTTAAAGCAAACGGTATAATAACCGGAGCCGCCTTCTTGACGACTTTAACAACCTTCTTGCTAACCTTCTTGATGGCCCTAGATACTTTTTTAAATATCTTCTTGAAGAAAAACTCAGGTAACCCCGTATCAGGGTTAATAGAGTTGGCTCCTGAACCCACAACATACCGCTCTGGATCCTCAATGCCCATGTCGCGCAGATGACCAAATATGGAGTCGCGCAGCTTGGGGTTATCTTCAATAAGTGCTTTTGGAACAATCAGTTCGCCTGTTTCGGCGTGTACGAGCTTGTCGTCGCCATAGCGACCGTAAGAGGCCATGCGGGTGGCTACATCTTGGAAGTTGGCAATACCGTTATTTCCAAAGGCTCGCTGCGCGTCTTCTCTGTCCATCGCGGCAAGTTCTTCGTCATCCTTATAAAAATCGGCAATACCTCCCGCCGGGAAGGTAAACTCTTTTTGTAATTCCGCTTGTGCCATATCCCGTTCCTATATTACGGTGTTTTCGTACTTTACGCTTTTTTTAGTTCTACGTCTACTCTAGGAAACAGCTACTGTGACCGTTCCAACAGAAGTAGTCGCACTTACTGACCCACTAAAAATGTCTGTCTGGGCAGCTAACTTTAAAAATCCCCCATCTGCAATATACAAATCGCCTTGAAGAAAGGTGTTAGAAATCCCCATGCTAGGTACTTGTTGAAAGTTTAGCTGCGGGTTCTGTAGCTGTGTTAAAACAACCTCCAAGGTTCTTACCAAGTCGTTTATATACCGCGGATCAATCTGTTGAGGCGGGCTCGGTAACCTTGGAAAAGGTGTAACATTACTAGCCATTAACGCCTCCCGTCCGGTCTTAGATCTACTCTGGGACTGCCCAAACGCCAACGAACACCCGCAGTGGTACAATTCACCTTTAAAGAAAAAGAGCGGCCCCTTACCCGTAGGTCAGCTTTGTCCGTAAATTGTTCAAAAGGAACGGTAGTAGACGTTGATGTACGACTAACCGTTGCTAAATCAGCTTGCAGGTAATCCCCGCCCGGAAAGTTTTTAGTGCTAATTGTAACATCAACCTTCGGAGTATCTGCGGTGGAACCGTTGAAAGTAAAATCAGGAATTATACGCCTAATCGACGTAAACTGCTGCCCGTCTCCAATATCTATTGGACTGGATTCTATTGAAGACGTAAAGGCTACGCCGTCATCTAAATATCCAAGTTCGTGGTTGTATAAGTAGTTGTCTGCGGCAGCTATAGGGAATTGTCGTATGCCCCTATCTATGAAAGCTGTACGCTTTAAGGTGCCGTAATACCAAGTGTTCTCTAGATAATTATAGGTGACATAGCGGTCGTTTTCTCCCGTGCCACCGTTTGCCAAAGAATTGGTGTTAGAGGGGTAGAACCATGTAACCTCGTTAAACTGTGAGTTTACACAGGCAAATGTTTTGTCAGTTTGTGCAAAGTCAAAATCAAAGAATACACGTTCTTTTACGCTACAAGGTATTGGTTTGGTGCCGCCATCGTATAAATAGAAGTTTTCTCTACCCATCCAGAAGACTGCGTCTTCCACGGCTACCGCTGCATTTGGCCCCATGATTGTAGTATTTGTAGACAAGGGCTGTATACCAAAAGTAAACGGGCTTCCGATAAACTGCATTGAGTGCAAGGAGCTATCCGTAAAAATAATTATTTCGCGCTTGGTCTTGATGGCTCTGACAAACTGCGAACCAGAAGCTATTCTTAAATCCCCCGCGGTGTTTGTAGCCTTGGGCTCCCAATCAAGGATGTTTTCCCTGTCTGAAAAACGTATTAACAAAGGATCTTGGGCTGTAGCCCCTAAAGGATTGGTGCCAAAAGCAATAACATGCCTGTCATTGGACACCATTACCTGTTTGGCTATCGAAGGAGTATCGGTTGTGCCTGAAAGAGCGCCTACCTCTACCGCTCTGTTTGTAACGGCATCGCTTTTATCCCAATAAAAAATGCTCCCATCTCTAGGGTTTATGACCAAGTCCTCGCCAAAATTATCTTGGCTCCACAACCTTAACTCGGCCACGGTAGTTTGATTAGAAGCCTGTCCCCAACCCCCTGCACCCCAAGTGCCCGCACCCCAACCGGTGCCGCCGACCTGCGTGTTAAGGCCAATATTTATCTGATAGGCCGCGTCCGCACCGGATCCGCCGTTGCCGCTATCGCTAGAATTAGCTGTCACGGTAGCCCCACTAGTGTCTTTTGCTACAAAAGTAAACGTGTTTATGGTTGGTACGGAAACAATCTCATATTCTTGATTTAGTACATTCGCTGTCACCAGACCCCCTAAACTAACCGCTCCCGAAATAGTGACAAAATCTCCTTCTACTGCGCCATGTGTACTGTCAGTTGCTGTAATTGTAGAGGACCCGTTTGTGGCAGCAAAAGTTATACCGTCTGTTGTGGTGGCTCTAATTGGGGTAACATCATAAAAAGCCTGACCTTGCTCAATGTAGAACTTTTTTTCAGTTCCAACACCCAACAAATCATCGCCGTTCAAGGCTGTCCAATTAAATAACGACCGGGCTGTACCAATATAAGTGTTAGAAGAGTATTTTTCCCAGCCGCCAATAACTTCTGGATAACCCTGTCTAAAACGCACTTTTTCACAGTCCACCCAACCCCCTTCATTTGAGTAAGAGGTTACGTCCCTATTAATTCCGGGTCTAAACTGCAACTTAGTTAGAGGCAATTTACTCTCCTAAGAAGCTGTGTAGCCTTTTCCAGCGTTGATAGCGTTGGTTGTGGCAGTCATAGACTCACTACCCCAATCAGTCTTGGCTTTCATTAATTCTAAGTGTTCTACATTTCTGTCCACACAAGATTGCTTGTCAGACGCTTCTTTATCTGCCATTGCATTACCAGCAATAACATCAGTAATTAGGGTAACGCTGTGACCCATTGCTGTGTAATCTTGTGCTTTTTGTTCTGTTGTTCGTGCCATTTAA
>Ga0207896_1000178_pt1 | contig 14205 bp, 21 predicted proteins | sample LinPmetageLP36_FD_184049 | JGI IMG/M metagenome (GOLD analysis project Ga0207896, IMG submission 184049) | Marine viral communities from the Pacific Ocean - LP-36 (SPAdes) | ecosystem: Environmental > Aquatic > Marine > Oceanic | place: Pacific Ocean | collected 2010-06-15 | reverse complement strand
TTTTAAACCATTCCATTCTTCTCTTAGTTGAGAAAGTTTGTATTCAAATCCACATCTATCACAAAGAGCTCTTGCAAATTTACCAGCTGCATAAGCCATTTTAGTATCCGTGTCTTAAGTATGGTGCAATTCTAAATGAAGAACTATCTTCGTCTTGAGACAATGCTCTTTCAAACTCGTCTTCATACATTTGCTTTAACATAACAACTCTATCTGGTGCTTTCTTAATAGCTATGTAATAAGCAAGACCAGCAGCGAAACAAGGAAAAAACCTAAAAGGCATATCCATTGTATTTGTGGCGGTATCAGCATCATCCATCCTCACTAGTTTATTAAAGACTAATACATCTGTACTATTCTCTGGCGTAGGCCATATATTTAAAACAGGACTTACTTGTTTATCAAGAAAGAACTGAGTAGGTCTAGCTTCAGTAGATTTAGTTGGAATATTTAAGTATTCACTTCTACTGATTTTAGACATTTGTAAATCAAGATTAGCCCCATCAGTATTTCTTCTGATAGAACAATCTAATATATCAATGACATTAGAGTTTAAAGTATATTGATTAGTACCTTGAGTAACTGTTTGAGTTGTTTGTTCTATAGTCCACTGATTAAGACCACGGTTAGCCCATTCAGCTAACATAATATTAATAGATCTTTTTGCTGTCTTTAGATCATAACCAGTACGAAGTTCAAGGCCGCATCTTTCAAAGGCTTCCTCTATAAACTCAGTTACATCTGGCTCAAAGTCTGTACTACTTGATGTTGTCATTATTTCTTCTTCTTAGTTTTCTTTAAAGATTTTTCTATTTGTGCAGCCTGTTTAGCATGCAACTTTGAAGCACCCTTTAGCTCTTTAATTAATTTTCTTTTTGCTGTTACGCTTAATTCTGTCATATTAATCTTCCTCTGGAGCGTATAGATTATTAAATGTTACATTAGGATCCATATAGCTCTCATGTTGTTCTGCTGAATGCGTCCATTGAGAAGGCATAAAGTCTGGTGCTCCTTCTCCAACACGCCATAAAGCAGGGTTTGTAGCTCTAACCCTATTATTAGGTAATGCTACAAAGTTACCAGTATACTCACCAGCGTCTGTTAAATATAACACATGTGATTGCTTATGTTGAGCAGAATCATCAGCTATTGAATTTTCTGTGTAATCTACTGTAAATAAATATTTGCCTGTATAGAACTCTCCACCTATTTTACATACCCAAGGAGATGAACTAACTCTATCTAAAACTACAACAGAATGATCATGACTAAGACAATCCCATGGTTGAGCTAAATGATCTTCCATAGGAGAAGGCCATTCTTGTAATGGTATATCTGCAATTAAAGCTTGAATAGGCATTCTTGCCCACATAGCACCGCCATGAACATTAGGTGCATCTTCTTCGTTATCTATTTCGCAACCTGTAAAGACTACTTGAAACGATAAGGATCTATCTGGAATAGTATTAACACCTATAACAAGAGCATGTAAATACTCTCCGTGATAATTACTATGGTTAGCTGTAAACTCTTTTCTCACCCAGCATTTGAACTGCGGGATGTTTGAAATTAAATATGACAAAACACTCTCTCCTTTGTTTTTGTAAAAAAATTATTATACTTTTCCGCCTTTAGACGTGTACTTAGTTCCCTTAGATGCCGCTCCTCCTTTGGACATATATTTAGTTCCCTTAGATGCTGCTCCGCCATTTGACATGTACTTAGTGCCTTTAGATGCTGCACCTCCGTTAGACATGTACTTAGTTCCTTTAGACACTCCACCTTTAGAATAGCCTTTGGTTCTTTTAAACATAATTCACTCCTATGAATATTTAGTTTTTTTTCTTCTATTGTTCATTACTTTACCACAACCTTTTGCAATCTTTCTAACCTCTCCACCATTCTTTAAAGAAACTTTTGCTTTCTTTGTATTAGCAACAACAGTCTTTCCTTTTCTACCTGCTGCTTTCTTTTTCTTAGCTGTGGTTGATCTTTCTTTTTTAGAAAGACTTTGTGCTTTTGATTTTGGTAAACAACGATCTGGATTTTTTTTATCTTTGCTTGTACCACATGGGCCTTTTATAGAACCATCTGTGCCTATACGCACCCAGTTTTGTTCTCTCCACTGAGCTAGTTGTCCCATTATCTAAGTCTTTCTTTCATAACAATGCCTTGTCCCTTTATACCAACAAGACCTCCGTTCTTCATCTTCTTCGCTTTAGACTTCTTAGCATAGTTAGGATCTTTGCAATACTTAGATGCAGCCATATTTGCATAAGCTGAAGGATATGTATCAAAAGTTCTTTTTGCCCAAGCCTTACCAGAAGGACAAATTTTACCACCGCTCTTTGCTTTAGCCATTTAACATTTCCACCTTTTGCGTGCTTGACGCAATCTTGAGTTAGGATCTTTTGCTGCTTTAGGAAACTTCTTCATTTGTCCTGCTGATCTTGCACAATAAGACTTACGTCTTTTTGCAGCTGTGCTTCCTTTTTTAACTGATCCAGTAACTGCTGTTTTTAGTTTACTGCCTGGGTTCTTTCTTCTATGAGCAGCAACACCTTTCTTCGTCATACCAGCCCCACTTTTGGTGGGGCGATAATTAGCTGATTTACCCTTAGTAGTTCTTCTAATAGGTTTTTGCCTACTAGCCATTGTTAGGCATGAAATACTGTCATGGTTAAAAATGTTGATACAGTGTATTCAACAAAAATACCATCAGTAAATAAAACACCCTCATTTGGTATTACTACATCTCTTGTTGCATCTGCATCACCAACAGAGCTTAATCCCATAAGACTTGTTCCGCTAGGAGAAGTAGTTAAGAAATCAACAGTGCCTGCTGTGGCTGTACTTGTTAGGTAAATACCTTTAAGTCTTGATCTTCCTGCAAATATAACATTTGCTGCTGAAGCATTAACTCCTGCTGAAACATTACCTGCTGGATTACCAACAGCTGTTATTGAAGCAATGGTTAAAAAGAATTTAGTACCTGTAGCCGTACCTGCATTAGCACCTGTAATGGATTCTGTTTGAGAGTCTCCATTAACATCAGTACCTACTACAGTAAATGATTTAGCTGCATCATTACCAGCAGAAAGGATCGTTACAATTCTACCCGCATTAAAAGTACAAGCACCACCTGAAGCTAACGCACCACCTATAGTAAGTGCTGCGTTATTTCCAACTGATGCTGCTACTGATATTCCATCTGCATCTAAGGCTACTGTATCAGCAGTTATAGTAACTGCCTTTACGTCTGAATATCCTGCCATAATTTACCCCTTACGCTATTTGCGTATATTCAATAATGAAAGTAAACGAACCTGCGGTTGTAGCATCTACTGTATTAGTAATGTTACAGAAAATATTTCTTGCTGTGTCTGTATATTGAACAGAAGCTGGAGCTGTTGTTCCATCTTGTGTTTGAAGAACTAAAGCAGTTTGAGTTACGTTGTGAACAACGACAGTTGTACCAGCATCTAATATTTCGTCTGTTTGAGCAGCAACAATTTGTGCTCCAGAAGAAGCTGTACCAACCTCGTAACCAATATCACCTTCTCCAATAACAGGAGAAACGTCACAAAATATTTTAATATCTGTAATGATTGTGTTAGCGGGTTGTACGAATGTACCTATAGTTGGTGAATCACCTGCTGTACTATTTACTGTTACACCAGATACAAAACCTACATGTTTTACATATTTGTTAGTAACAATACCTGTTGATGCGATGTCTACGACATCAGTTTCTGCACCTGTAGTGCTGTTTACTGAGATTACCTTAAAACCATTTTCAGACCTAACTGGCCCACTAAATGTTGAATTTGCCATAATTTCCTCCTACGGAAATAAGTTCTATTGTCTCGGCTTGTCTGCTAGGTCAGTCGATAGAACAAGTTAATAATCCTAGTCCTTTGATTGTATATTAGTTTGATCTAAAAAAAAAGGGAGCCGAAGCTCCCTTTAAATAATCAATTAAGATTATGCACCTTGAGATGCAAACACTGCTCTTGGATTTGAGAATCCAAATGAGTATCTTTCTCTAGCTTTGAATCTGACGTTGCCAGTATCAAAGTCACCTTCCATAGAAGTTGAAAGAGGAGATCTCTCGAAGTGTTTAAATCCATCAGGACAGTCTGTCATCAAGAACCACGCATCGTTATCTGTTAAGAAGTTATTAACAGTGTACCCTTCGGATACCATGCCCATATTCTTAATAGCATTGATGTCATTGTCAGATGTATTTACTCTACCAGGAGTTTGAAGTAGTCTATCAACCACAAATTGTAATTGTGGTGGTACTACTAACTTCTTACCTTGTAAAGCAATAACCATATTTCTGTCATCAACAAAAGTTGAAACAGAGATAAGAGCATCTTCTAATGAAGTCTCATTCAAGTCTGAATAAGTGCTAGGTCTATTACTAAAAGTACCGCCACCTGATAATGGGTGAGCTGTACTTACTAGTGCAACACCATCGCCGCCTGTAAAGCTTGATGAGAATGCGTTGTTAAGCACAGAAGCAGCTTTTACTTGCTTCGTATGTGCCATAGATCTTGCTAGAGCTTTTGTATATCTAGCTCCTAATCTGTCATACAGATTGTCTTCGATTGCTTCTTCAGTTAGTGCAAATGCTAACGCGATGGTTTCATGTGAATACCTAGAAGTAAAGCCTTCAGATGCAGAGTCATAAGCAACCCCTTGTCCTTCAGTTTTAGTCTTCGCGTTACCGAAACCAACGATCATGGTTTCTTCTTCAAATGCTCTATCTGAGGATTCTGTCTCAAATATTTCTGCATGTTGTGATTCATACCTAGCATATTCCATTCCGAACAAGGCGTTTAATCCTGGTTCTAATTCTTTCGCTAATTGCGATCTACTTATAGCCATTAGTTATACTCCTATTATGCTAAACCAGCGGATTTTTGGCCGCAGATATGATTTTGAATTACGCATAGAACATTGGTATTAGCCGTTGCAACGTCTGAATTTTCAGGATCGCCTGAAATATCAATCGCTTTAAGCGGTAAACCAGCTGTTGTAGCACCTGTTGTGACATCTAACTCTGCACCTGAGATACCTGTTACGGTACTTCCTGCAGTTGTATAAACAATGTCAAAGTTACCAAGTAAGTCAGCCACTGGGAAAGTGTCATCGGCTTGGATTTCAAAGACAACATTAGAGTCGTCTATTATAAAAGCAATTATATCTGCAGCAGCGGTGCTAGCAGGATAAAAATTACTAAATACTGGCTCGTTAGTTGTTGGATCTGTATAAGTACATCCGTTAAAAACACCAACAATCGGTACAGTACCACCGTCAGCATGTATTTCTACACCGCCTCCAGTAACCTGCATTACCATATCTCCTTGAAAGATACTGGTACCATAATTGTTAGCAATTCTATAACGACTTTGTCCGCCTGTGTAGGGTGAGCCACCCATCATTCTTACAGGCTTTAATCCAAATGAAGCATCTTGATTTGCCATTTTTTTATTCCTATTTTTATAAAATTATTTCAGAGTTCCCAAGGTTATCCCCTGTTTCCTCCACCAAAAGTCACCTTTGATTTAATCTCTCTTGAGATCGGCATCGCTGGATTCTCTTCACGCATTAGGTCATTTTCTACAGCAGACATTTGGTTTTGAGTTTGTTGTTCAAAGAAGCTATTTCTTTGATCTGCGATTTCTTTGTCTATTTTGCACAGTATCAACCCACCCACTCCAATTACTCCTGCGTGACGACCATCATCGACCGTAGGTAAGTCATGAAAACCAGGTAACTCATCTGGTCTAACAACCTCAAATCCTTCACGAAATCTTTTTGAGACATTCGTTTTGTCATCTTGGCCTAGTACAGACTCTCTGATCCAACGATAAGTAATACCTTGTGATTCAGCTAAACTTACAGCTTCCTCAGGTAATTCTAACGCTGAAGGCATCTTCCAAACTTTAGGTCTGGCTTTTGTCTCTCTAGTCTCAGAGTTTCTAGTAGCTCTGTTATCTTCAGTTTTGTTATCTATTTCTTTGCTCATGATTTTTGTAACCTCGCTTTTTGTATTGCGTAATCTTTAAATGACACTCCAAGCTTCTTAGCTAGTTGCTGTTCGCTCGGTGTCAACTCGATACGATTTTGTTTGCGTCCAGTCGATGTGTTGCGTGTGGCTGAGGCGACGGTTTGGACGGGTTTCTTGTCTGCCTCCACGTTAAATCTTTGAGGCAACTCTTGTTGCACTCGCTTGTTTATCTCAGTGTAGTATTCATCGCTCTCTGTGTCAAAGCCTTCATTCTCTAATTGTTTGTGAACTGCAAAGGCAACACTCGTTGCAACCTGATCTTTTCCAAACCAAGTATTCTTATTTGCCCAGTCACGAGCTTTGTTTGATGGCTCATTATATTCTTCTTGAACGGGTTGAGATTGTTGATAAGCTTGTTGTTGTTGAGCTTGTTCTACATAAGCTTGTTCTTGAGCTTCGTATTGTTTCTGTTGAGCTAGATACTGTTCGTGTCTAGCTTTATCAGAAGTAGCCATACTCAATGCTTCAGTTGCGGTTGCTATTGCTTCAGAATCTCCAGCATCAGTTGCTTGTCTTAATGCTTGCTTTGATAAGCTAAGTTGAGATTCAACCCTGCTACCAAACTCATCACCATAACTAGTTTGAAAAGACTTTTGTGATTGTCTTAACTGTTCGTTTTGATCCTTAAGATCTTTAGCATATTGAATAGCCATCAGCTCCCTTCTTTGGAACTCCTTGGCTTGTGCTACAGCTTTGTTGATTCTGTTTTGTGCAAGTGTAGCTCTCTTCTCTACATCTGACTGATCTTTAGCTTTCTCTTCTACTCTAGGAGAAACTTCAAAATCTTCTTTCACCTCATCTTCTGAGACAGCTGATACATCTTTTTCTATTTCAATTTCAACAGCACTATCTTGTACTTCCTCTTCTACTCTTCTGTTCTCAGGAAGTGCTGCTTTTTCTATTTTTTCTTCTGTAATTTCTACGTCTATGTTTTGTGCTTCTTCGCTCATTCTTTACTCCTATAAAGATTTAATATCGTCTGGATCAAGGATTGTTGCAATCACTTCATCATCATTAATAATGCGAACTTCGTTATCGTCTTCTAATCTAAAACGAGTTCCTGCATATCTGCCAATCAAAATCCAATCACCTTTCTTACACCAAGGAGATCTTTTATCTGACTCGCCAAATTTATTATCTTTATAAGCTAAAGGGCCTACTTTTAAAACGTAACAGATAACAGTTGATAGAGCTTCTCTATCTACAGTTTCTTTTACTAATTGAATACCGCCTTCTGTTTGCCCTTTACCTCTGTATGGTAATACGAGCATACGCCATCCCGCAGGATTAGGCATTCTGTCAAGTAGTGATTTGTCTAGTAATTTAGGATCTAATACCCTTTCGTCTGATTTTATAAAAGCTTTGTCTAGTTCTGAGTTTTCTTCAACTTTTTGCTTTGCAACATCTTCTTTGTGTTGTTCAAATTTTGTTTTTTGTGCGACTGTATCAACCATCGTTATCATCCATTTGCAGCGTTTCTCTTAAATCTTGTTGTAGGGAGCGAATCGCTGATAACTCTCCCATAAGATATTTGTAATCTTCCATTGATTTTATATTGCCACTAGCAATAATGTCAACAGTGTTTCTTTCTCTATCTCGCAAAGTCTTAAGAAAATACTCTGCTAGTCTTATTCCGTCCAATTAGCTCTCTCCTAATTTTGAACCGTTATTAACGTCTACCCCTTCCTCCCATCATAGGCATCATAGGTAAACTTGGTCTTTGTAATCTTGGTGTTGGTGTTGCTATTGGCCCAGGCATTTGCATTCTTGGTTGCATAGGCATTGGCATTGGCTCAGGCATAAGCTGAGGCATCATAGGCATTGGTTCAACTTCTTGAGTAAATGGTGTAAATTTTCCACTCATATCTGGTTCTGGTAATTCAAATGTCCCTTCTTTAAGTATACTCATTTCGTATGGTTGTGTAATTGGATCTTGTGTAGGCATCATAGGAGGTAGAGCCATTCTTCTTTGGATATCTGCTACCATCTCTGGATTTCTTGGCATTGCTATAGGTTCTTGTAGAGGAGTTTCTCTCATATTCATATTTTCAAATGAAGGCGGCATGTCTCTACGCATTTCTCTAGGCATATCTCTAGGCATCATAGGTGGTGCCATAGGTGGCATTGGAGGTTTTGGAATCATATCTTCCATGGTTCCATCTCCAGGTATTGTAGTGTTAAATTTTGGTTCCATAATTGGATTGCCATCATCATCATAAAGATATTCTGGGCCAGCACTTCCAAGTGGGAATCTACCATAACCTGATCCACCCAAAGTACCAAAGCTTCCACCGCCCATTCCTGGTGGAGTAGGTGCAGGGTTTGCAATAAGATCTTCTTTTGGATTTCTTGGCATTCTTGGCATATAATCTCTAGGATCGGCTGGAGGCTCTGGCATAGGTTCCATTCTAGGATCACCTATTCCATCGTTTCCTCCTACTCCTCCTATAGAAATAAAATCATCTCTAGGATCTCTAGGTGGGTTTTTCATGGGTGGAGGCCCTGGTATTCTAACTGGTGGGAGCTGTCTTCTAAACATATCTCCAATAGGATCGCCCATAGTATCTGTAGGCATGAAAGCTTGTTCTGGTTGCATTGGAGGTCTGTAACCTTCGGGAGTAAAGTAAGCTGGGCCGCCTTGAACTAAGGTAGGTCTAGGAGGAGCAGGTCTAGCCATAGCTGATCCCATGCCACCAACAGAGTCTCTGCCAGGTATGCCTTGTTTTTTAGCGTTACTAAATAGTCCCATTAAGAAATGCCTTTAAATTTCTTGCCTCTAAGAGCAGCACCTGTTCCTCTTGACTCACCGCCACCGTAACCTTTAGGTTGTGGTGCAGATCCATTAGGAATCTTTTTAAGATCAGAGTAATTAACAGTACCTTGGTCTTTAATGGTTACGCTTGCTTTTACATTTTTCATATTACTTTCCTCTTTTGTTTGATCTTTTATTTTTTGCTTTGCTCAGAGCAATAGCAATAGCAGTCTTTTGTTTCTTACCGCTTTTAACCAATTCACCTATGTTAGCAGATATAGTCTTTCTACTGCTACCTTTTTTTAACGGCATTATTTTTTGTTCTTAGTTCCTGCTGGTCTGCCTTTTTTCTTAGCTAAGGTCTTAGCTTTAGGCTCAGACTTAGTTTTAGCTTTTGGCTTTTCTTTTTTAACCTTGACTGCGGTTTCTTTGAGGAGCTTATTGGCATCTTGGTCTGCTTTCTTGGCGATAGCTTCGATGTCGATTTTTCTATCTGCATCCTCATTGATGATCGTCCCATTGCCATTACTTATCTCCTCTTCTTTTTTAAGCTGTTCTTTATTAACAGCCTGCATTTTTTGTCTAACTGAACTCATAATTATCCTCGCATTATATCCATAGCTTTAAACTGTGCGGCTTGATCCATACGATCTCTAGCTATGTTGTCCTTCATTGTAGCTATTTCTTTCTGAATTGCCAAACGCTGCTCTGCAAGGTTGGTATTCTCCATAGATTTCATAGCATCAAACTCTTGTCTTTGTGCAAATTCTTCACGCTTACGCTGTACATCGTCAGCCTTAATATCTAATTCTTTACCCCTTAGTTCTACTAAAGGATCAGGTTGAGGTTGCGGTGGCATAAACATAGCATTGATCTGTTCTGTCAACTGAGCAATCACTGCTGCTATATCTTTAGCAACCTTGTCTTGAAGTTGTTGTTGATATTGCTGTGACACTTCGGGCGGTAGTTGTTGAATCTGTTGCATCATTTGCTGGAACTCTGGATTCTGTGCATTCTGCTCATCAACTATCTCAGCGGCTCTAAAAGATACGTGCTGATAAATGTGTGATTGAATTAAAGATAGCACCATAGGATTAGCTTGAGCTGTCATAGTTCCGTATAAGGACATGTGAGAGTTAATGTGTGCATCGTGATCTTGTCCTGCAAATGCTTGAGCTGGCATACCTGATATCAAAGATGCATTCTCATTAGCAGGATCCATAGGCATAGGTTGTGGTGGTGGCGGTAGAAGTTTCTCAACATCTTGTACACCCATAGCACCGTACATTCTTCTGTATGCTTCATGCATTCCAGTTGGGCCATGTATCTCAGGATTACTTTGTACGGTTCTTAATATCTCTTGAGCCATCATAACTCTCTGACTCATAGAGAAAGTATTAGGATCTGATACAGGTAATACGTCTACTCTTTCATCAAAGTCTTGAGCTTTAATAGTTTGGTTGCCGTTAGCTGTAAAGTAAGGATAGTCTGGTGGTAGATACTCACTGAATACAGATGCTAGTATCTCAAACTCAATCCTTTGAGACGAATGTAATCTTTTATGGATCGCACTCATAACTCTAGTGCCACGTTCTAATAATGCAATGGTTGTTCCAACAGGGGCATTCTGATTACCATCGCCAACTTGTGTGTCAGCTATCGAAGCGAAACGCCTTCCACTGTCGACCAAGATACCCAGGAGAGAGAGTAGGGTTTGGCTTGGTTCCTTAAAAGGTAACGGTACAAAGGCATCTCGCAAACTTCCGCCTGGAGCATCCATGTCTCTGAACTCACCAGGTTGAAGTGGTTGATCATCATTACGGATACGAATACCACGGGCTTTAAATCCAGCAGGTAGATTAGATAAAGTACCTGCGTCAATTAGCTGTCTTAAAATAGAAGTAGATGCTTTAGACAAGCCACCTATCATGTGAGTCAAACCAAAGCCGTAGAATCCTAGACCTGGTAAAAATTTATAATGTACAAAGTAGTTAATACGTTGCTTTAATTGATCTGTTTCTTTGTAATTCCTACGTATAGATAAGACCTTATCATTAGCTATAGTAATGATATAAGGTAGTTTAATACCTGTTTCTTCGCCTTCTGAGTCAAGATCCTCGTAGCCTTCTAAATCTAATTCGGTATGAACTTCGTGTACTCTGCATGTATCATCATCGTCATAACTAGGACTAACGCCTTGGAGTTCGTCTATCTCTTCTTGAACCTCATCGTAATCATCAGCCATCATATCGCCTGTAGATATATCTACGTCACGATAAAAACCAATTTGTTGTAGTTTCTTAATATCATTCATTGACATATCAATGACATGAGTAATTCTTGTAGCACTATGTAGGTCAGTAGCAGCGTAAGGTACGATTAAATCCTCACTAGGTATAAACTTTGATACAGCTCTGCCTAGATTCTGATCGTAGTAAACTTTTCTAAACGCAGAACCCGATAGCGGTAGATAAAATAACATCTGATCTGTCTCAGAGTCATACTCTTTCATTACCTGCATAAGCTGGTAGTTCATAAACTCTTGTACACGTGATGCCTGTTGCTCTGTTTCAGCGTTAGACATACCAATAACTTGAGTCTTAACAGGCCCTTGAGATGGTAGTATTTCGTTATAAGCCTGTGCTTGGAACTGGGTAACCGATTCGGCTAAAAGCGGGTGCATAACTCCAGAGGCACCTTCAAATGGCTGGGATCTCTCTTCGTACTTCATACCTAAGTATTGAAGTCCGTCCTTGTATGTCTTCTCCCAGTCAGATCGAGACTCTTTATCAGAATCAATGTTGCTCATGAGATCATTCATAAGCGTTTTGAGCTCAGAAGAATCTACATCTTCAGCTAAGTTAGCATAAAAGTCTGTGTCTTCCATCGGCGGTGTAGGAGCACCGAACATAATAGAGCCATCGTCCATTTCCTCAAAGCCTTCGAGATCAGGATTCTCCTCTTCGATGTCAACCTCAACTTCCATTTCCTTTGAACGATCACGAACTCCTAGTTCTACTTGATCCTCAAAAGTAATAGCCTTATCTATGTCTGCCATGTTAGTCCTTTATTAGTTTGCCTAGCTCTCTCTTCATCTCTGCAATTTCTCTTGAGTCTCTGTTATAAGCTTTGTTGCTTATGTATTGAGAATCTTGTTGAAGCCTATTTTCTTTATTATGTATTTTAGTTTTTAGTTTATCAACTTTAGGGGCTTTAGCTTTTTTCACAACTTTTTTTACAAACTTGCTAATGTGTGTAACCCCTGTTTTCTTGATGCTCATTATCTTAAAGCTTTACCAAAACCTCTTTTAGCTGCACCAACTCCTCTTCTTGAAGAAGATCTTCTAGGCTTGCTACTATTCATCATACCGCCGTCAGCTTTCTTTTTAGGCTTTCTAATAAAATCAATAAGACCTTTATCGCCACCAAACTTTTTATCTTTACCTAAAAGAACTCTTTTAACTGCATTGATTACAGGTCTTTTTCTTTTTTTGTTTTTATTAACTTCGCTTACTACTTTTTTAGCAGCCTTGCTAGCATCTACTTTCTTTGCACCGCCAGCTTTATTGTAAGCAGCTAGACTTGAATAACCTTTTTTCTTAAGATCATCTTTAGTTACAGCTGTATATTTTTTACCTTTGTGAGTAAAGTTAGTACCTTCACCTTTGGCTCTAGCTTTTCTAAAAGCATCATCAAATGATCCGCCTTTATTTTTTGCAGAGATAAGAGCACCTGTACCTACAGCCATACCTGCAGCTGCTGCACCAGCTAACCTAGGTAATGTAATTTTCTCAGTTGGAGTTCCTTTAAGACTTCTTGTACCTGTTGCTTGAGGCTTTGTTGAAAATCCAGTTGACTTAGGAGTTGTTGTTTTCTTGGGAGTTGTTTTTGTTACAGACTTACTAGCAGGGTTTTGTGTAGTGCCAACTCTTCCTGGTGGCTGGTTTCCTTGTGCCCTACGTACTTTTGGTGCCTTTGGCTTTGGCTTTGGTTTAATAGTCTTTGCTATTTTTTTTGCTACTGTTTTTCTTACCATGTTATTACTCCTAATAATATATTCGCTGTTTCGGGACTGGCTCATCATCTTCCTCATCTGAGTCCAATCGTATAAAGTTTCCTTGACGAAATCTTAGTATAGCCTGTGTTGTCGAATCTACAAAATCGTCATGCTCCCCAAATGGGAAAGCCGCACATTCTTCTATCACCTCTTCCGCGAAGATCGTATCTGGAGCCCAAACCATGCCAGACTCAAATACTGGTGAAGCGGAATGTACACGTGTGACTTTGTCCTTCCCTCTAGTAGGTCGGTAGTTCACTACAGGTATACCCATCATCCTTAACTCGTGCGTCAAAGGCGTACCACTTGCTTGAGATTCTACCAACACTATGTCAGGTTGCCAAGCCATATATTCATCGTAGGCTGTCGTCTTCAATTCTGGGAAGTCCCAACGCCCCTTCTTAGCATCGAGCAAGATAATAGATTCAGGAGCCCCATCGCTAGGACGGAACACGCCCCATGTGGTAATCGCCGAATAGTCAGCTGTCTGCTTAGAACTAAACGCGGTATCGTAGGACTGTAATATGTAGCTAGTGTTTGGCGGTTCATCGTGTTCCCATATCTGCCACCAGTCTCGCTTGAGCAAAGCACCCTCTTCACTGGTAGGATTCTGCATATACTGAGCATTCCACTTAGCAACAGGGATAGATGCCTTAACAGACTCTAGCTCTTCGATCTTCCAGTATTCGGGCCATAAAGGCGTATTATCCTCTAATATCGCAGGTAATTCTAAGATATCCCACTGATCTGCATGATCTTCGGACATTCTTTTGATGAGCTTCTCAGTAAGATCCAGCGTACTCCAACGCGTCATAACGATAACTATGATTCCGCCAGGCTGTAAACGCTGTCGCGGCCCCGAGGTGTACCACTCGTAAGCGGACTCTAGTGCAGAAGGTGAGAGGGCATCCTGTTCCGAATGAGGGTCGTCAATGATAAGGAGGTCAGCACCCCTACCCGTGATGGCTCCGCCAACACCCGCCGCGAAATATTCTCCGCCATGGTTGGTTTCCCATCTTCCTGCGGACTTACTGTCTGCTGAGAGTCTGACTTTTTCAAAGATCTGTTTGTACTCATCTGTGTCCATAAGGTTTCTAACCTTACGCCCGAAACGAGCAGATAATTCTGCCGTATGGGTAGTTTGCATTATTTTCATGTCAGGATGCAAGCCCATGATCCAACTCGGGAAGAAGACAGATGCGAACTCAGACTTGGTATGACGCGGCGGCATGTTGACTATGAGCCTCTTAGTCTTACCCATGGCTACATTCTCTAGCTTCTTAGCGAAGAGTTTGTGATGTTCGCCCTCGATGAAGC
>Ga0207896_1000176_pt1 | contig 14270 bp, 15 predicted proteins | sample LinPmetageLP36_FD_184049 | JGI IMG/M metagenome (GOLD analysis project Ga0207896, IMG submission 184049) | Marine viral communities from the Pacific Ocean - LP-36 (SPAdes) | ecosystem: Environmental > Aquatic > Marine > Oceanic | place: Pacific Ocean | collected 2010-06-15 | reverse complement strand
ATGTGTCACCATCCATGATGTTTATTTCGGTTGTGGTGACTGTTGCACCATCAAGTATTTCTAGTTCTGCTTCAGATATACCAGCACCACCGATTGTCAGTGTGCCTGATATGTCTACGTTACCATTGATGTCTATAGTAGTAGCAGCAATCTGAATTTCTGTGTCGGCTATAAGGTCAAGCTGTCCATCTGCACTTGAATGAATATAGATAGCTGTATCACGGAACTGCAACTTTTCTGTAGTGGCAATAAGTATGTCATCCGAAAACTCAAAGTAGTCTTCGTCTTCCATCCATTTTAGTTCACCATCATTAGTCTCGCCATCAAAAGTAATAGTAATGTCTGTGCCAGCCGTAGCTGCACCAAATGTTAATCCATTACCAAGTAGTTTAGTAATAGGTCCACCTTCAGCAGCAGTGCCATCATGTGTGTGACCTGTGCTGGCAACAAAGGCCGCAAGAAGCTGATTAAATTCATCGTTGGTGTGTGCGGCAGTAATAACATCTCCATCAGTGTAGGAGGACTGCCTAGTATAAGTATCACCCATTTATCTTCTCTCTCCTAGTTGATATTCTAATTGAAATCCTTTTAACGAATAGGGTGCTGTCTCTGCACTATCTTCTACTCGTAGTGCTACTGCAAATCCTGATCCCTCTACGGACTGCCTTACTAGCGGTTGTGATGCACCACCATAAATAGGTGTGCCATAAACAGATGTTCCATACAAAGCCACAACATCTTCAGAGTCTAGTGGATATGCAGCAGGTCTTGATGAATTTGCCGATTCATAGTCGTATCTAATAATTAAATTAGAACTAATAGCTGCTTCAGGTTTATAGTTAATAATAACTCGCTGCATGTTTTTACGAACACCGGGGTCATTCATAGTTAAGTCGGGGCTTCTGTACCGTCCAAATATTACAGTGCCATCAAAGGTGTTGCCAGATTCTTGTCTATAAACATATCCTGTTGAGTATGCACCATGCAAAACAATTACATTACCCTCAGATACAAAACTATCTGTACACGCCGGACGTATTCCCTGCAGTTCAGAAAACTCAAACCTTTGTCCTTTTAGCACACATATAATACCTTTACTAAGATTTTCTCCTACCGATGCTTTTGTAAAAAATATTCTGTACTGTGTCTTGTCAGGTATAACAGTAGATACAAACTCTGATGCACTACTTATATTATCATTAAATATAGACTGCACGTTAGAACTTATAGTACCAAGTTCCACGTCACCAATCCTTGCTGTACCTGCAATTGTACGCAACCCGTCAGGGCCAAGAAAGATAAGATCACCAGCAAATTCTTGAATGGTGTTACCATTTATACAACCAATGTCACGTGTAATAGGAGTTATAACAAAATCAGAACTTGATGTTCCACTTAATTTAAATATACGAGTTTCACAGAAAATAAATAAATCTTCGCGGAAAACTTTAAGTCCTGTTATAGTGTCGTCTACATTAATAGTGCCAGCACCAGAACCACTACTAAAAGCATCTTCATCTGCTGGCTGACTAAATACTACAGTCTGTGGTATGGTAGATTTACCAGCATAAAACATGTGGTTTTTAAATGAAGCTACAAACTTAGCACCAGCTACATCGCTCTCACTTACATCTGTTGCGGATAAAGAACTGTTAAATACTGTAGGTGCATTTGTACCATCAACAACAACTATTTTATCTGTACCATTAAAGTTAAAGCGTTCAAAGTTATATATACCTGCGCCTGTTCTGCCACTATCAATAGAAGACCAACTTGATCCACCGGGGTCTGCGCTAAATATAGACGTGCCTCTGGCTGCTAATACCTTGCTACCAAATGTAGCTACCATAAGAACTTTTTCAGAGGCAGAAGCAGTTTGTGGAACTATAGCAGACACATACTTAGAGAACCCACTAATTCTTCTATAACCACCCTCAATGTCTGGCTCAAAATTACGTAGTTCTAGTGCCTCACCCGGCTGCATCAAAAAGGTAGAACGATTTAATATTAAACCGCCTTCACAGTTAAATGCGTTAGGTTGTACTGCTGACATTAGTTAGCCCTTACATTACTAGAACTTCTTGAATTACCTGTGTAGGGTATATATGTTGATCTAACATATTCAAATTTATTTATTAGAAGTGTCTGCATATTTTTAATACCCTGCTCAAATCTAGCAAAAGCAATACCATACTGTTGTGATTCACCACGGTACTGATATATGTAAGATACAGCACCATCTATAACTATGGGTGAAAACCTATCAGGTATAGATGTAGTATCTCCATGTGCAGACAAGTCACTAGGAAAAGTAAAATAGTCATATTTTAGTGTAAGTTCTTTATCTGGATATGGATATAACAAATAGTTATTATCTAATGTTCTAACAATAAAAGATGGTGTATCTCCAGAATCAAACTGTGCTACTTGAACACCGCTGGCATGAGTTGCAGCAGTTGTACTTTCTGCGCCTCTAGTACATCCCGTAAGATCATTACCTAATATACCAGTATAAGTTACAATTTCACTACCGATATAAACTTTACCCGTAGAGTCAAAGCCTGTTGTTGATGTAAGTGTTAATGTTGTTACAGAACTTGAATGCGAACCATTCAATGTCGTTGCTGTTATTTCGTCTTCTTGTGTAATAAAATGATTTATATATTCGTTGTAATCTAGTTTATTTAGTCTGCCACCAGAAATAGCATTATCAATGTCTTTAACTATTCTAAATGTATTATAGTCTAAAGATTTAGCATCTGTTGGAATACTATAACGAACTGTACCCGGAACCAATGTTTCACTTTTAGTAGAGTGATTAAATGGATAATTAAATTCACGTTGATTAATATATCTAATAGCTTCATTAACAGCATTCTTAGCTTGAGTCTGAACACCACGTGCTGAACTAAAATTAGCAGAAGTCAACTCTACTTCGTTTAATTTAACTAGTACTTTGTTTGTCAATGTAAGAAATGTTTCAGCCATTATTCATCCTTAAGATAAGTTAGGAGGGCAGCTTATACCGCCCCCCTATATTATTTAGGCTAGTGTATCCCGATCTACCTCATCAGCACCAAATTGTGATGCTGGTTGACTTGTACAGTCAATACAAATAGCAAACATGCGAAGTGAACCGCCTGTTGTTGTACCTGTCATTGCTTGAATTTCAAGATCAAGGGTATCGGTAGCATTAACCATTACAGGACCGCCTTCAGCGGAAGCTGCAAAGTCACCTACAGATGCAGCATCAAAGTCAAAACCGTCAACAAAGTTGTCAAGGTCTCCACCGGTAATACCAAAGTCAAAGTCAGTATTAGATGATGTACCAGCATGTGCTGTTAGTACTTCCAGACCAGCATGAAGAATCAAAGTATTCGCAGGAATAGTCAAACCCGGAATAACATCGTTAGCTGCAAGTGCTGTGCCTTTATCTGCAGTCGCTAGAGCAAAGTCAAGTACTCCTTCAATCATGTAAGGAACACCCGGAGATGCCTGACCTGAACGACCGTAAATGTTAACAGTGGAAGTTGTTTGTGCGCCTAGTGCCATTTTTCAATCTCCCTATGCTAAGTGGTAAATGGCGTTGACAAGTGCTTCAGGACGAAGAATCTTGCGGCCATACAAATGCATACCACGAACAATGTCAGCAAAGCTGTCAGGGTCACGATATGTCTCAGTCTTATTAATCTGCTCTGCAGTTGCAACAGCAGATGAATGACCAGCTACAATCACACCAAAGTTGGTAGAAGAGTTCGTGCCAGTAGTGGACGGACCTGTACCAAGTGTAGGTAGATTGTTAGAAGTGTACACAGTGAAACCATGAATCTGCGTACCAACTTGACCATTCTGGAGTCCAGAACCACCAAAGTCAGCGTTAAACAGACGAGAATCCTCATCTTTCAACAGTTCCATGAACACTGGATCAACAACAAGCCAACGACCTTGTGAGTCTACATTCTGCTGATCCAGCAGACGAGACATACGAGCGATTACTGTTAGCGGGAAAGTATCACCAGCAGCAGGAGTTGAGTCTGTTGCTCCACCTGTACGTGGCTGAAGTGCTAGTGCATCACCAGACGAACCACCAAAGGAAGCAGCATCAATCTTCATAGAAGAAAGAAGTTCATCTGTACCTGCGGTAGAAACGGCTATTGAACCGTTAACAGTAGTGTTTACTGCACTTGCATTTGCATGAAGTGCGGCTTGTTTGTAACCAGACATGTAACCAAGAACATCTTGGTCAAACTGATCAGCAAGGCGATATGCAGCACGGTCACTTGCAAGTGATTGGAAGTTTACGTGTGAATGCGCCTCTTCAATGTCATCAACCTTAAATGCATAGTAGTTAGCTTTGTCAATTGTAAGGCTGAAGTCTTCATCGTCAAGGTCTTGTGGTGTGATCGGCGCACCACGGGTATAAGCCTTAACTGTAATTTCTGGTTCTTTGATGATCTTAACGGAATCACCCATGTTAGCAATCTCTCCAAAGTAGTCAGAGTTAGTGATTGCTTCAGCAACAGCCGACTTGCGGAACGCAAGTTGCACCTGTTTGCTGTAAATTACGGGAGAAAAATTACCGTTAGGAAGATTACCATAACCAGTAGCGGTTGGAAATGCCATTGTTATGTCTCCTAAGTTAGCATTTTACAGATGCAAACTTACAAAACTTATTCAGAGGCTGATTTGCTTGGGTGCGTATTCCAGTAAGATGGCCTTCCTACTGTTCAACGGGCCTTGCTTGTCAGGTAATCCGTAAGACTTTGTTGTTTGCTGGATTGGAGTAAGTGGGTAGCGAACCTACTTACACCTTTGTTACATATAGTTATACGAAAAAATAACTATTTGTCAACACCTTTTTCTTTAGGTATTTCAATAAAATTCATATTCATACTGAAAGACCGTCTTTCACCTTTTGTGTAAAATGGATACACGCAGTGAAACAGTTGTGAAGGAAATACATAGAAGTCACCTATTTGTGGTTTTATTACAAAGTTGGTACAGCTATATCCTGCAGGAGTACCACTCGCAAACTGGATATGACCATTAGCGGGATGATGGTCTTCATAGTCCTTCTCCCACTCTTCTTCTATTCCTTCAGGTAGTTTTAAATACCCTACACACGATAGCCTAGAACCTGTATGTATGTGCAAGGGATTGTATTCGTTTTCAAATTGACGTACAAACCAACCAGAAACTATTTGTAGTCCGTAGTTGTATTTGTCATTATCTAATTTTTTATTGCCCATACTATTTCGGTCATCTGTATAGGCTTGATACATACCTACAAATTTACCTATACCTTCTTGGGCAATCCTAATAATTTCTTCATCAAACGCTAGTTCTTCAGATACTTTTCCTACTAGACTATCGGAGTAGTCAATTAACTTATCAGACATTTTGTCATTTAGTTTATTGACTAACTCCTCTGGCATACGAAAGTATCCCATAGTAGGACCGAAAGGAGCCATAAGATGAATATCTTTTTTAGGCTCAAAGATTACACTCATCGTGCTGACCCAGATACATCGTAGATAAATTTACCACTACGAATAGCATCCATAATTTCATCAGAACGTTTTTCATACTCTTGCGGAGACATTTTTTGTACGGCTGATTCTTTTATGTAGGTAGCAGTTTCATCACTTTGCGGTTTATTTCTTTTATTTTTTGGAGACACCGCCTCTGCTGCACCCTTATCGTCCTTATCCTTAGATTTTTTGCTAATGCCTTTATCTGATTTGTAAAGGTCAATGGCTCTGGCAGCGGAACGTGCATCATTATCATTTTCGTACAGTGCGTCTTGCACCCACTTAGGTTGTTCTTCAGCCCACTCGTGGAAATCATCACTGTCACGAATCTCATCAAAGTCTGGATGCATCTGCATTAGTGATGCTTCTGCTTTTTCTTTTGTAGCTGAGTTTTGCATGTCATCAATTACTTTAAGGCGTTCTTCAAGTGCGCTTGATTGCTCACGTGCCTTCTTCATTGCAATTGTTTCTACGATAGCTGCTACATCTGGATACTCTGCTGCCCATGTTTCAATGTCCTCATCAGACTTAGGTAGCTTCATTTCTTTTTTAGTTGCAGCACTAAGTTGAGATTTTAATGCCTCAAGTTCAGCTTTAAATTCTTCTGATTGTTTTTGTTGATGTCGGCGTAAATCAGAGTAGCGTTTTTTAAATGTTTTTTCTTCTGCGCCAGAAGGCTCAACTTCTTCTGGTTCAGTTTCTTCTACCTCACCTTTTTGTTCTTTAATAAGTTGCTCTAGTTCTTCTTCTTCCATTTGGCGTTTTTCTTCGTTATTATATTTACGGTTTGCAAACGCTACTTTTTTTTGCGGCTGCATTTCTTCAGCCATAATTTCTTCTTGTGCCATTGTTTATTCTCCTCGTTGGGGCCACCGTAGCCATACACCTGTCGGGTAGATGGGGGATGAGTAGCCAACATATTGTAGATTATTTTTTAGAAGCTAATCCACCACGCTTCATTTTCTTTTTAGCTTTAGGTTTTGGTTTAGAAGCTAGGCCACCTTCATTAAAACCTCTACTATAATCTCCTGTGCTTACTGCTTCAGCAACTGCATTTGCTGTATAATCATCTGCAGCTTGTTGTGTTTCTTGAACCCCAGAATCTGCACTACTTTCATATTGATTAGCTAATTCTTGTCTTGCAGCAGCTTGCACATCTTTAATTTTTTGTTTTGTTTCTGCAATCTCTTGTTGTTTTTCTGTTATAGCCCGAACACGTTTTTCATTAGCTGCAACTGCAGCAGCCGTTTCTTTTCTGCGTTCTTCTTTTGATTTTGACATAAAATCTTCTGTCATAGATTTAGAACGACTTGTCAATCGTTTAGATTCTTTTAATTCTTCTAGTATTGAATTTGCTCTTTCTCCTTTAAATCCATTATTTTTTAAGGAATTATATGTAGGAGCGTTTACAGTAACTGTTTCACCATCTAAGGTAAATGTAGCTGTAGCACCTTCGGGAATACCTTCACCCGATATTAAACCCAATGCACCTTGAATAGAACCTGCAACACCCGGTAGTGTACCTGCATTATTAAAACTAACACCTACAAGAGTAGCATCTTTTTTCAATCCTGTACCATCAGAAAAACCACCTAACCCTATGCGTCCACCACCCGGACCATATATTTCTTCATCAGTAGGACCATAAGAGTCACGGTCTTCCCCACCTGTCTGTTCTTCACTAGAAACTCTTGTTGTTTCTACCCTAGTTGTTTCCGTTTCAGGAACAATCTCTTTAGGTACATAGTCTTCCTCACGCACAAATCCTTGTTTTATTTTTGTAACGCCGGGAATAAAAGTAATTAATTCTTTTTCTCCTGTTTCTTTATTGACAATAGTAATTGTTTGTGGTCCTCCCTGTGGAGGTTTCAAAAAATCACCAAAAGTTGTTTGTGGTTGTTCATACCTAACAGTAGGTGTAGCTGCTTGCTGTGATTGTTGTACAAACTGACGGGATGCTGCATCTGGTGCTGCTGTTGCTACGCCCGGCCTGTTGCCTTCTTCTGCAAATTGAGATGGTTGATAAAATATACCAGCATCTTGTGGAGTAACAACTCCACCCTCTTGCATTTCTTTTTTATCATTATACTCTTCTTCATCTTCGTTGTCAACAATAATTAAGTCCATCATACCAAAAGGTAGATCATCAGAAATAGTAGCTTCATCACTATTACCCATCTGACCCATCTCGTCCATCATCTTCAAACCTGTTTTAGCTTGTTGACGCATCATCATAAGTTTTTCAAGGCCAATGTAACGCACGACATCAGCAGGAAATACAAACTCTCCCTCACTCAACTGTGCAGGAATGTCATCTCGCACCTCTGCTTTAGACGAACCCGGTGGTACATCATTACCAGACACAGGGTCTATAGTGCCACCATCGTCTTCAAGACCGCCTTCGTCAAACATTTCCATTTGTTTATCCAGAGCCATTAATTTCATCCCTAAGTTGTTTTAGTCTACGTAATACTGCTATTGCACCTTGCTGTCTATGTAGTGCAATAGTATCTGTTGATTGTTCCATTACTTTGTGATGTTGCTCTATCGCATTATCCAAGTAATTATTGAATGCCTCCCATTGGTCCTTGTTGTTGACCATTGGCTTGAGGCGGCTGATCACCTGCTTGCGGTATTTGTCCTGATTCATTTCCACTAAATCCTTGCTCTCCCGGCACAGGAACCTGTCCAGTGCCTATTGTGCCGCCACCTGCACCAGTAGGGTCTAATGGGTTAGCCGCTGCCTGTGGGTTTTGTTGACCCGCCTGTGGCTGTGGTTGCTCCTGTTGGAACCCTTTCATAATTTCTGCCTGTAGTGCGGCTTCATCCATATTGTTGGTTACTTTGTCAGGGTCTAAGTCCATAGATTTTGCAATCTCACGGATTACATATTGGAACTTAGCAAAAGGTGCGAGTGCTGGGCTGCTTGCTACTTGTAGGAACTGCATTAAACGCTGGCTACGTACTTCGTTAGCCATAAGACTTTCTGTACCACGTGCCTTGACTTCTAGGTCGCCTTTGATTTCTTTATCAAAGTCAAACTGCATATTAAAACGAAAGAAACCCTCGCCTAATGGACGCAGTAAATAGTCATCTACGTTTTTAATAACTGTTTTTGTACCACCCTGTGCTGCACCCATAAGCATAGAGATACCTGATGCAGTACGGCCTACGCCAGTTATACCTGTTTGCCCATGAGCAAAAGATGGAAAACCTGTACTTTCATCTGCTAGTACACGTGCTTTATCAAATAACATCATATTTTCTTGTGACACATTAGGGAACTTAGTACCAAAGATAGCTTGACCCGGTGCGCCACCTTGCCTACGGAATATTTTACCCGGATACAGCGACAAGTCTTGGCCCGGTACAAGGTTTGTTTCATCTACCTCTACAATCAAGTTACCAGACAATACAGCATTATCAACAGCCATACGCATAAAGCCATTCATTAGTGTCTGCGTATCGTCCATATTTTCTGCAATGCCAATACCAAAGAACGAGTATGGATTCAATTCATATGGAGCAGCATGATAAGGAATCTTGCTAGGTTTAAATGGGTTAAGAACCATACGAATAAGTTTGTTGTTACACACCCAGATGTTTGCTTGTAATTCGTCAAAGTCTTTTAGTTCTTCTGGAATTTCTATACCCTGATCCATAAGCATTTCAGTATCGCACATACCCCAGTACTCAAGAACTTCAAAACGATCAATACCATGTTCAGGTGCATAATCAGATAGGTCATCTTCCCAATACTTTTTAGTATAGTTTTCTCCAAACGAGATACACTCATCAATTACAGAGTCACGAAAGTAAGGACGTTTTTTTAGTCCACGCAATTGTGAACGTGACATTTTGTGTCTTTCAATTACAAACTGTGCCTCATCCATGCTATTTGCATCAGGGTCAGGATAAAAATCCCAACATGATACATGTTCAACTTGTGGAACGGTTTTAAACATTGGATCATATTCACCATCATCTCCCCACTTTGGATACTCTTTATCCGTAGCAAATGGACCCTTCATTACACCCGTTCCAAACAACGCCATTTCAAATGCTGCATTGCGTAGATGTTTAGATGCTCCTGACTCCTCTAGTTGGTCATGTATTTTTTTCTGCATCTTTTTAGCTGCAATCATAGCAGGGCTAAATGTAACTGCTGTAGGTGTTTTGCCCGGACCTTCTTTTAATTTGTCTTGCACAGGCTCTAGTTTGTTTTGTACTACACCTAGCTTCTCTTGTAGTGACTGTGCAGTAGAACCCGGTGGCAAATCATTTCCATCGCCAGCAAAACCATATGGGCTAGTAGATAGTGCAGTTTCCCCACGTAGTTGTTCTGGCTCTTGCGGATCAAAACTAACGTCCTCTACTACGCCTTCTGGTAGTTCAGTAGGCTCTACGGATAAAGGAAAACGCTGATTAGCAAACAAAACATCCACAATCTGTCCGTAAGCTGCCAACGTCTTTGTCTTAGTTACTTTAATAAACACACGAGACTTTTCTGCTTCAGTAAATTGTACGTCAGGACCATATAGACCACGATAATTACGATAGGCACGTAGCCAACGCTCTTCATCTGTATAACGATAATCTTCTGACCGTTGGTATCTTTCCATAATAAATGGAATCATACCTGATACATCGCTATCGTCAGTTACAGAATCTTCTGTATCTTCCAATGCAATTGCATCGTCTTCAATCATAATTTCTTCTTCGTTCATGGTGTTTCCTTAATACCCAAAGGTGCTGTCTGCAACAGGCATATTATTTCTTGGTCCTTGACCTGTATCAAAATCAAATACGTTAAACCTTGGTCTTGACATTATTCCATATCTCAAGGCATCATACAAATGGTCTTCACTATGCGTATCAATGTCTTCTGGATTTTTCTTATCCAAAGGGATGGACGGTAACTGTGATATGACATTTGTGCAGTTATTAAAGAAAACAAGTCTAGGTTCCTCTGTAAAATCATCTACCTGCAAACGTCTGTGTATTTCGTTTTTACCTGCTACACGACTACCACGGCTTCTATCTGATGGTCTCCACCTGCATCCTCTACTAATCATTTGTTCTGCAAGGCTAGGACCAGTATCCCCACGTTTATGCCACAAAGAAGAATCAAGCACACCGTACCGAATACCACCATCTCCTGCTTCTGCCTCTAATATCATATCTGCCAAATCTGTGGCGAGGACTTTAGTAACATAGAGTTCTCTATATACAATAAGTTGTTCGTCCGGCGCAACAGCAAACCAAACAACACCAGACTTACTACCATAACCGTAATCGCAAGCCCTAAACTTAACCCAATTGTTAGGTATATCAAAAGGCTCAGTAACGTGAATGTTACGGTCAAACTCAGTAAAAGCTGCACCTTCTTTAATATCCCAATCTCCGTCAAGGAGTTGTCTTCTTTGTTGCTCTGGCATGGAGAGTAGCATGGCTTCGTAGTCACCCGACTCTGCCAGATAAGGATTGTCAGATAGTCTTGCTGGGATAAATCGCCGTTTAAATAATGGCCTTCCAGCTTTTTTATGTCCTGCAGGGTATCGTAATACTTCTCCTGTTTCACTATCTGTTGCATCAAACGGCCTATTATACGGTGCAGGGTTAATAAACATACTCTTAACCCAATGATGTCCCCGACCACCGGGGTTAGTTGTTGCTCTCATGTAGATAGGCAAGTCAGGTGCAGTAGACCGTAGACGTGACCGCATGTAATTCCACGCATATGGTGTGGACCATTGTGTTAACTCGTCAAACCCTATCCAGCTAAACGCTAGACCCTGATAACGCAAAACATCATCATCCCTATCAAGATATGACATCCACAACCTTGCGCCAGATGGTGCAGTCCACTGCATTTTTCTTTCTGACCATTTAATACCGGGCCAGATTTTTGGGTACAACTCCTGCGACTTAAATACAAGTTCTCTTAGTTCTTCTGTTGTATGTCGCAGTAGCAACCCACTAAATGCAGGATGCCCCATGTAACGTAGTGGGTCTGACAGCATGGCATAGCTTTTACCACCACCAGCACTACCACCGTATAATACTTCACGTTCTGATGCAGCTAGAAAGTCTGTCTGTGGACCATCGTTAGGTTTAAACAGTACATTAGCATGTTCTGCTACAGATGTATCATACTCTATGGATGCTACTTCTTCTATACTAACCGTTTGCTTTGGCTGCGCCTGTTCTTTCTTCTTGGAGGCTTTTCGCTTTGGCGATTGCCGTTTCCGCATATTCTGCCCACTTGAGGAGGCTTTTAGCTTGATTCTTACGCTGTCGCTCATTCAGTAACCGTTTCCTTAATCCTACATGTGAGATAGACCTGCCTGTGTTTGCACTAAGCCAGTTAGCTACTTCACGATAACTATATTGATTTACGTGGCTACGTGCCTTTTCTAGTAAATCTAACTCTGTTGGTATTGGGTCAAGAATGTCAGGGTCTTCATCGTTTTGTTTATAACCGAAAGGTACAGTCCTTGCAATGCGAGGTATCTGTATCCATTCGTTTTCTTCTTTGATGTCTGTTGGCTGTGGTAGCTTCCACTTACCTATGCTACGTGTCATGTTGCTTTTAGTCGTCTTTTTTTAGAATCTAATACATCGCCAAAAATGTGCTTACCTCGTGCTTTGTCTTTTGGGACAATAATAATTTTATCTTTTTGAGAAGCTGTTACATTTTTATCATACTTTTTACGTTGACGTAATTTATCATCTGCATTTTGCATATACGTTTTATCGTATTCTGCATGAAAATTTTGTGTTTTATTTGAAGATTTAGATTTTTTATCTTTATAAAATAAACCTGTTTTTGTAAAATCTATATGTCCAAATCTAAGAGCCATTACTAATTATCCTTTGTTTTTACGGTTGTCTACTGTAGATAAAACCATACCACCTACCCGATAGTCAAGTGTTATTGCAGCCATATCTTTTTTAGACATACCTTTGTAAACTTTACCTTCGGCTCCTTTTTTAACAGCCATAGTTTCTTTTTTATCTTTGCCTGTTACTACTTCACGAGTGGGTGGCTTTGTTTTAGGGCCAGCTATATATTTTTCAAAAAAAGTTTGCCTACGTAACGGAACATTAATTTTTTGATTCTTTGATATTTTATTTAAATCTTTTATTTGTGGATTTTCTTTTTTCAAAGACTTTAATGTTATACCAAGTTTATTAGCAATATCACTTAAAGTACTGCTTTTATCACCAAACTTACCTGCTGATACACTAAAATTAGCGTCTTCAGTTTTTTGTTTATTTTTTTGTTTTAGTTTTTTTAACTTTTGTTCATAAGGAGAAAGAGGTTTGTCTTTAGTTCCTTCTGTACGCGCTTTAAATGGGTTTGTCATTAGTCATCATCCTCTACAATTGCTTTAGGCGGCATAAGCATTACACCGCCCGATGCTTCTACTTGCATCTTTTCAGTCTTTACTAGACCTACACGGTCAAGCAATTCTTTAGCAGCACCCATTTTATCACGTATGCCTAACTCTGTTGGGTCATACAGCGCACCTGTCATCGCCATCGCCGCTTTCGGCGCATTACGTGCCATGTACATTTGAGTTGCCTCAAGTATTTCTTCTTTAAGACCTTTAACAATTTCTGCAGTACTAGAAGTGTCAGCATATCCCGCCAGTTTCTTTGCTTGCAACATATCACCACCTGCTTCTTCAAACAGGACGTTAAGTAGTGCTTGTTGTTTTTCTGTAAGTTGTCTAGCCACTAAACTCTCCATGATGCATTGCGTGGGCTAATTTTGTACTTCTTGATTTTACCTGAATTGCCCACCTGCTGTCAAGCATTTCTTTTGCTGCATTAATAAAATCTTCATTATGGATAGCATTCCACATCTTTTTAAACTTGCATAGACGTGGCACACCCATATTGAATGCCATATCCATAAGTACGAGTTGACGTACAGCGTCTAGCTTGTCTACGCAAGGGTGCGCACGAACAAGTTCTTCTTCAACGATCTGCACGTCATTCTGTGCTAGATACATAGCATCTGCTTCAGTGATACCTTCAGTATGAACAATAGCCATATTAGGTATGTCCATCCAATCCAGTTCTTCTTTAGTGATGCCACGGTCTTCTAGGTTACGTCCAATACCTATAGTATCAATTCCAAGTGTATCTTGATATACCTGAAGGCGTAAACCTTCATGTGTAATTAGTTTTTGTATAAAGTCTTCTTTACGATATTTCATTTCTCATGTCCCATCCATACCGCAAACGCACCCGTCATTGCTCCCGTCACTACACTGACAAGGGCTGACTGCTGTGTTGTCGGGTCGGGTAGTGTCATAAACCATTCCACCACTCTCCACGCTGATATTGACATCATTAACATCATTAGACGAGGTAGTATCTTCCACGCCAGTATTCTTTCCATTGCGACTTTCACGATTCTTCCTCGCTTGTTCTTCTGTTGTTATGTCGTGCATACTCCACATCTGCGCTAGGACTTCCCTTTACCAAATAGCCTAGTAGCACTGCGTACACCAAAGCTGGCAGCAACGATAACACCAAGACTGTACTGATACCACTCAGGCATTGCGTTGAGTTGTGCGAATCCATTAGAGACTACTTCTTCCATCCCCGGAATAAACGCCATAACGAGAGGAATACTGAACAAAACGGTAAGCCACTCATCTTTCCACGAAGACTGACTTCCTTTAGCCATCTCCAAATCCCAGTCAATTTCACCAGTAGCTTTTC